>ERZ773178.14-NODE-14-length-154559-cov-14.913834_pt1 | contig 154559 bp, 114 predicted proteins | sample MGYA00580533_ERZ773178 | MGnify/ENA primary metagenome ERZ773178 (study PRJEB29015, sample SAMEA2737859) | human gut metagenome | biome: human gut; feature: human-associated habitat; material: faeces | place: China | collected 2012 ...
TACTGTTTCGTAGCAAGTGGGTTACTTAACTCTTTTGAAATTCATCTATAAAAAGCAATAAAAAAGTCGTCACGAACGATATGTAGTCCGTGACGACGATGGCGCAGCGGGTGGGATTTGAACCCACGGGTGATTGCTCACACGATGGATTTCGAGTTTTATACGCAAGTGTCGGTTTGATGATTTTCAAAGGCTGCTTTTGGCAGTTAAATATTTGCTCTTAAAGCCTTGATATTAAAGACTTTTCGGGATTTCCCGACAAATTGCCCGAAAACACAGGAGAGTTCGAATAAATGCTGATTTTTGCGTTTTTTGCAAGAACTGAGGCGTTTTTGCAAGAACTCAGGAAAGAACAGAGGCAAAATAATAAGAAATGGCAATACACAGGTACGCCTACACCGACAAAATATTTTAAGAGGTGTATTGCTATGAACGAAACCGCAATCAACTGGGATTCTGTTCCCGAAATTATTACCAAAGACCAACTATATAAAATCTGTCACATCAGTAAATCCACGGCGCTGTATTTGCTTAGAAGCGGCAAGATACCGTGCGAATACAACGGCAAGAAAACACGATGTTATAAAATCAAAAAGAAAGATGTTATCAAATATCTTGAAAACCGAAAGGTGTTTCCCGAATGCTATTCCGCCCCGGCAGGATGGTATAGAGGTAATTATTCTATAAAATTGGAAACAAAAATTCCGGAAAGTGCTCTCAAAAATTTGAGGCAATATTATACTGAAATGCTTGCGCAATATCCCGATGTGATGACCGCAACGGAGGTTTCAAAGATTATCGGTTACGGCAAAACAACGGTCAATAATTGGTGCAATAAAGGGTACATTAAATCATTTAAAAGGAACAACACAAACCATATACCGAAAGTCTATTTGATAGAATTCCTATGCTCAAAATATTTTCGTACCATTACCCGAAAATCAAAGTGGCATATCGGAACATTGCAACAATTTCCTGTTTGGCTAACGGTAAACGGATTGGACAATAAAAAGTGAATTTTCACTATTCGTTCGTTGTACAAACGCAAATCAAACGAATATAACGATAAATAACTATAATATAACGAAAAACACATTGTCCGTCTCAAAAAATGGCACGGCTGCCGGATGTTCGTTGTAATTTTTGGCACGAGCATAAAATTTACAAATTTATCAATCGCACATTCGCAAAAGAAAACCTCTTTTGATACAATTTGAGTATCAAAGGAGGTTTTTACTATGACTGAAACATTATTTGAACAATTCGGCGGTACATATACCAAGCAAGGCGATTATCTGTTGCCAAACTTAGCTTTACCGGCTGAAAAAGAAACAGGCAACATCGGCATTTGGACAACGAGGCATAAACGATATTTGAAACAACATCATAAAGTGCTTTATTACAATTTGCTCACAAGCGGTAAATTGAACAGTTATCTTGCCGATATTGAGCAGCAAGCGCAACAACTTTTTCTCCGGCTGGTAAAAGAACTTGCCGAGAAAGAAAATGTAACCGAAGAATTAAAAGCAGATGATATGTTGTTGTGGGTACAGAAAATGAACAATATCCGTAGCAGAGCAACAGAAATTGTAAATAACGAAGTCGTCTATATGTGAAAGTAATCGTCCGCTATTCGTTTGATTCAAATAAACGAATATAACGAATAAACCTAACGAAAAAATCAGCGCTAACTTTGAATGTAAATTCATTGTCGGCACTGTTTTTTGTTTTTATAGCTATCCCAAAGTATCAATTTGATACTTTGGGAACTATAAAATGATACTTTGAAGTGTATTTTATTATGCCTTCGTTATTTATTCGCCAAACGAAAGTAAATATTCACTGAATTTTCACTTCATCCATTGACAAAGGGATAAAAATGGGTATAATTACAATTGTAGAACTATAATTTATTTGGAGGAACACCGATATGAATTTTGAAACGGAAAATATTGAATTCAAATCCGGATTCACCGAAGAAATATATAAAGAGGTTATTGCATTTGCAAACACAGACGGCGGCGTTTTGTATATCGGTATTGATAATGACGGAAACGCTGTCGGCTTGAACAATGTTGATGACGAATATACTCGTATTACTAACGGAATTCGTGATGCTATTCTTCCCGATGTTACAATGTTCGTGAAATACACTATTCAGGAAAACAAGGTCGTTCGCATTACAATCAGTGAGGGTACGAATAAACCGTATTACTTGCGCTCAAAAGGATTGAAGCCAAACGGTGTTTATGTCAGACAAGGCACTTCAAGCGTGCAGGCGTCAAGTGAACAAATCCGCCAAATGATTAAGGACAGTGACGGCGACGATTTTGAATCAATGCGTTCCATTGAACAAGAATTGACTTTCACTTCTGCCGCTGCTGCGTTTGAGAGTTATGGCGTTGATTTTTCGGAAGAAAAATACTTGGCTCTCGGTATGATTCATAAAAACGACGGATTGTTTACCAATTTGGCACTGCTTATGTCAGACCAATGTCAGCATTCAATCAAAGTTGCCGTGTTCGGCGATGAAGAAAACACTACTTTTAAGGATAATCGAGAATTCAAAGGCTCGATATTTAAGCAAATTGATGAAGCCTTTCGATATATTATGCTTAGCAATCGCACATCTTCTGTTTTCAAAGGCCTTGAACGCATAGATAAATCCGATTACCCCGAAGCTGCTTTGCGTGAGGCGTTGCTCAATTCGGTTGTTCACCGTGATTACAGTTACAGCGGAAGTATTATCATCAACATCAACGATAAGCAGATGGAATTTGTATCTATCGGCGGACTGCTTCCCGGTTTAACGGCTGATGATATTCGTAGCGGTATTTCTCAACCGAGAAACAAAAATCTTGCCGAAGTATTTCACCGCTTGAAGCTTATTGAAGCCTACGGAACCGGCATACGAAGAATTTACAAATTGTATGAAAATTGTTCCGTTCAACCTCGTATTGAGGTAACACATAACACATTCAAAATGATTTTGCCGAATATGAGCGTTGCCGAGCCGTTGGCGGTCGAGACTTATTTAACACCGCAAAAGGAGCAAATTCTTGATTATATTTCTAAAAACGGACAAATAACAGAAGCTGAAATTATGGATTTGCTCGGCGTTAAAAGAACAAGAGCTTACACCGTTGCAAAGCAAATGTGCGATGAAAACTTGATTGTTGCAGTCGGTAGAGGCGTGAATAAAAAATATATTGCACAAAACTGAACAAAATGATACTTGAGAATAAATTAGGGCTTACCAGCTCCGCCGACCTTGCCCGTGCAGAAGAACGAGTCAGCAAGAAAAGGGCTTCGGAATTATTTGATTGCAAACTGCTTGATTCCTTTCCGGCAGGTAAATTCGAAACTTTCCAAATAATACACAAGTATTTGCTTGAAGATATTTATGACTTTGCCGGAGAAATTCGCACGGTCAATATTGCAAAAGGTAATTTTCGCTTTGCTTCGGTTATGTACTTGCAGGAAGCACTTGGGAATATCGATAAAATGCCACAGTCAAACATTGACGAGATAGTGGAAAAGTATGTTGAAATGAACATTGCCCACCCATTTCGTGAAGGCAACGGCAGAAGCACCCGCATTTGGCTTGACCATATATTGAAAAATGAAATCGGCAAGGTTGTGGATTGGAGTAAGGTGGATAAGGAAGATTATCTGTTTGCTATGCAACGCAGTCCGATTAAAGATGTGGAAATCAAAGTGTTATTAAAAGGTGCACTTTCTGACAAAATTAACAGCCGTGAGGTCTATATAAGCGGCATAGACCAAAGTTATTACTACGAAGGTTTTACAGCCTTTAATACGGAAAAATTGTAAACTTCCAAAGTGTCATTATAGAGTTCCAAAGTGCCAAATTGGCACTTTGGAAGTGCTTGATGTGTTGGATTTAATAAAAAACCCATCTGTAAAGCAAGCCGAGCTTGTAGAACAAACAGGAAAGTCCGTCAGAAGTATAAAGCACGTTATATGCTCTCTGAAAGAGAAACAATATATTCGTAGAGTTGACGGTAAATGGGAAGTTTTAGTTTAACATGTAAGAATTGAGGTATTGATTATGAATTTAAAGACTTTATCTTCAGAAGGTAAAATCGCATATTTGATTAAACCTATCTTGAAAGTATTACAGGAAGCTGGTGGTCAGTTAGAGCGTTCTGAAATCAAAGAACGCATTGCAGATATGGATGACCAAATTGCTGAATATTCTGTGCTTGAAAAGAAATCAAAACAAACCGGCAACGCATATAAGGAGTTTAATTTCAAGTTTAATTTTGCGATTAAAGATTTGTATTTTAATGACTTGTTGACATACACAGATTCATCTCCTGTTACTTTAACAGAAAAAGGATTATATCTTGATGTTGATAAGCTTGATGTTCAAACAGAAATTATTGAGCCATCCAAGAAGCATTGGGAAGAACTCAGCAAAAACAACAAAAAGAACAAAACTGTTAATGTCAGCGACAACGAAGAAGAAACACAAGCCGAAGAAAAAATCAAAGATGATTTCAAGGAAAATTTGCTTACCGCTATTGCTAAAATGTCTCCCAAAAAGTTCGAAGCTTTTTCCAGAGCATTACTAAACCAAATGGGCGTTGAGTTCACTGAAAAAGGCGTTCAGATCAACAATGACGGAGGAATCGACGGATACGGCTACCATATTGATTCAAATGATTTCAGAACTACACGAGTAGTCATCCAATGCAAACGATATAACGCAGCTCCCGTATCCGAGCCGGAAATAAACCAGTTCTTAGGTGCTATGAATAAGTATCAAGCAGACTATGGTGTATTTATCACAAACGGAAGATTTACCAATGCTGCAAGAATTGCCGCAAGAGAAGGCTCACCCATTACACTGATTGACGGCAACGAATTAGTAAGACTGGTTATAAGATATGAGTTGTACATCACACCGGTTAAGACCTATGTGTTAGATGAGTTTTACAGTACAGAAGAATAATCAATATTGTTCGGCTATTTAATTAGCCAAGTGGAGAATGAATTATGCTTACATCTAATCCTGAACAAATTCAAAGACATATAAAAACGCACACTGATCGTTCTGCAATGGACGAAGCAGCGGTATCTATTTTGAAAACGTTTCTTCGCTCTAATGGCAGAATTAATACAAACTTTGCTTCAAACGACAAATGGCCAAATACAGATGGTACTTTTGAATTTGTTACAAATCCTACTATTTCAAGGCAACCCAGACAAAACTTTTTTGTGCAAATCAAGGGAACACATTCCTATCAAGAGACAGATGGATGTATAAAGTATTCGTTGCAAAGTTTAGCTTTTCCGGCGTATATTGCTAATAATATAACACTTGATCCGGGGATTTTATTTCTTGTACTTAATCCGGATGAACGAGGAAATGAACGTGTGTTTTGGAAATATATTTCAGCAAATCTTCTAAATGAAATTGATTTTTCCAAAGATAGTACAACTATTACATTCTTTCCTGCGGACGAGATTAAAAATACAGAAGAGAGTGTTGAGATATTCTGTAAAAAATTGTCTGAAGTATTAACAAGACATTTATTCACAAATAAACTTAATTGTCACTCGTTTACTCGTAAAGAGGTTGAGTATATCATTAATAGATGTGATAAAGAAATATCCGAGAGTATAGAGAACCTTGCTCGTCCTGACGAAGATTTTGACAGTATTTCCGAACAAATTCTTCCTCGATTAGATGATATGTGCAAATCTGCCTTAATTATGAATTCAATGAGACTTGGTGTTGCACAACCTGATCTTAAATTGGCTTGGGAACAGTCTCTTTTGAACATTAACACAAAATACCTGTCTGTATTTTATAAAGGACTAAAGTATATTGAGAACCGAGTTCCAGAAGCTGGTCAGTCCGGACGACTAATGCTAAAATATTATAATTTTTTGTGGCAAATCAGAAAAGACTTAAAAAACAGCCATGGCATTGATGTCCTTAAAAACCTTGAAGAATTAACACCGCCTATTGATGAATTAGATAAACACTATTACACAAGTGTTGCATCATCAGTAGAAAAAGCCGATTTTTCTAAAAGTTATCATTCCAATTCGAGGTACTATATTCAGAAAAAAGTTCCCTTTTTTATTGGGACAGAGCGATATTATGAAATCACATTACAATTAGCCGGCATCTATGCGACTAAATATAACCGACTTACGGTTTATACGAAAGAAGATATACCGACCAATTATTCTATTCAAATCAGTTATGCAAACGAAAATATAGATTTGTGGGGAGTAGAATCTAAAATTAAAATAATTTCAGATTGGATGGTTTCCATTTCACCTACAAGCTTAAATAAGTTTGCAAAAATATTAAGATTACCTTGTAGTCTTAATTCAAGATATGGAGAATACCAAGCTCTAATGAGCTTCTTAACAAATACTGGAATTAATTTGCTTGATTTCATAGATTTAAGTCAAAATGAGTTTGATTCAATGATTGAAAGAATCTATGCGAAATCAAAGACAACACTTTTCAAAGATATTCTCGTTCATCTCAAGCAAATGTATTCGGAATCAGCCGAATATACCACTGGAAAGAATGTTATTCGTTATCTGTTACAGAATTTAAAAGAAGAAACAATAGAAGGCGTTTTGCCAAATGCTTTTGGAAAATGTATGAATGGGAATTTGTATTTAGCAAGTGGTTGTTATCCGTTTGAGAATAGTCCGTTGCTATCTGATATTCTTGGCGGAAAAACAACAGAAGGGCACAATTTTCGGCATACATTAAATGCTGTCGGGTATGACGGACTTGAAGAAGTTAGGCCATATCTCACATTGAAAAGTGCAATTAAGCAAACAGGGGAAATTTATTTTGAACAAGCTGCTATTTCAAGTTCTGATGCAATTGATAAGTATAATGCACAACTTGATCTATGGGAAAGGCGAAATGGTTACTCTATTTCAGTTGATAATGGCTTTGTGTCTATTGACGCCTACGAAAAAAATACATTATTTATACTGAGAACACTTATAGAACTTTCACATATTGGAAATAGCGGTCAGAAAGAATTAAATAACAGATTCTTACGTGATAATACAGGCGTAATTGAAGATTCTCTAAAAATTGAAGCAATTCGAACTGCGTTTGTGAATTCGCGAGTTTTGTTGATTTATGGAGCAGCGGGCACCGGTAAAACAACACTGATCAACTATATATCAAATTTGATGTCTGGGCGCAAAAAGCTATTCTTAACAAAAACGCATACCGCAAAGCAAAATCTAATTCGTAGAATTGATAATCCGGGTACAGGTAGCGAATTTGTTAGTATTGATAGTTTTAATCGTAAAGTTAACCTACCGGACTATGACGTGATTTTTGTCGATGAATGTAGCACTATTGATAATCGTAGTATGGCTACGTTTTTTTCCAAGATTCGTTCTGATACTTTCATTGTTTTAGCCGGAGATATTCATCAGATTGAATCTATTGAATTTGGAAATTGGTTTAGATACGCCAAAGATATTATATGCGTTCCAAGTGCAAATGTAGAGTTACTAAGCACTTGGCGAACAGACGATCAAAATCTTATCAATCTTTGGGATGAAGTAAGAAACCACGGAGATTTAATAACTGAAAAACTTGCAATAGATGGACCGTTCTCTGAGGAAATTGGTCCGGGAATATTTGATAAGGCAGATGAGGATGAGGTGGTTCTGTGCCTGAATTATGATGGAAAATTCGGATTAAACAATATGAATACCTACTTGCAAAACGCAAATACAGCTTCGAAAGCTGTTTCGTGGCAAGAATGGACATATAAGATTGGCGATCCGATTTTGTTTAATGAAAGTCAAAGGTTTTCATTGTTATATAACAACCTGAAAGGAAAAATCGTTGACATTGAGAAGAATAATGATATGATTCGGTTTACCATTGATGTTGCAATGCTTTTGACAGAAAACGATTGCAGAAATACCGATATGGAATATATAGAATCATTTGAAGAGAGCACACGTATTCGCTTTTGCATTTATGCAAACAAAGATGACGAAACAGATGAGTCAATTAGAGCAAAATGTATTATTCCATTTCAACTTGCTTATGCCGTATCTATTCACAAAGCTCAAGGCTTAGAGTATAATTCGGTAAAAATTGTTATCCCTCAAAGTAATTCTGAAATGATAACGCACGGAATTTTTTACACAGCAATTACTCGTACAAAGAAAAAGCTGAAGATTTATTGGAGTAAACAGATAATGCAAGATATTGTCAGTGGATTTGCAAATGAAGCTTCTATACACAAAAGCATTGAGATTGTCAAACAGAAGCTAAGTGCGGATATGTAAAACAAGTTTATTAGAGATACGCCCAAACTCTCTCCGAATTATTAATGTTCGGGGCAATTTTGGGCGCTTTTCTTCAATATGAGCGGCTTTGAATGGCAAGGTGGCATACTATACTAAGGCCGCTGTTCATATTGAATTGTCGATTCTGGCTAATAAAAAAGCACCGTGTTGCTACGATGCTTTTCTCTTGCTCAGGAATAGACTTGTGATTTATTCTATTGGAGAATAAAGGTTTTGAATGTCATACCTTGATGCGTAGGTGTTCAATATATCTCTTGCAAAGGTATTAAATGCAAGAGTAGCATATTCTATTTTAAATGATGGAGAAATCAAACCGTCTTCCAACAATTCTGAACTACTTTGATATAATTTAGGCTGAGGTTGGCTAAAATCTACGATAAGCAAAGCACATCTCTCGTATTCATAATTTTCGCCATTTAAAGGACGATTGTTTATTGAATTAAAAAAGCTAATATATTTTTCTATGTTCGTTTGGTTAGTCTTAAATCCCACCCGATTTTGAGCCACCAAAGTATCATCATACTCGTGAGTTGGGATAAGATAAACTTCGCCAAGAACAATATCCTTATAGCGCATATGTAGATTTTGTGCTTCGGCAAAAGTTCTCTCAAAGAGAGTATCCGAATTTTTAGCTAAGCTACTCATTTGACTTCGCACATTAATAACTAACGAATTTGTTGAAAAATCAAACCCATATGGATCACTTTTGTTTTCAAATTTCAAAGGGCCCCAATCAATTATAATAGGACACTTTTCTATATTAGCAGGAAGAACGCATACGTCCTGATCTTTCTGTTTTAAAAAACCAGCCATTTTAATTTCTGGCTTAGATGCCCCAAATGGTGGAAAAATATTGTTTGGATGAACTCCATTCTCTATTAGTTCATTTTTTACGGCATCGTGTATTAAATTAATCAATCCAGATGACCTTATAGCAGATTCTTTGCCCTTTGCTCCACCACTAAGAATGGCTTCTTCAATCATATTTTTAAATGTCAACAGCTGTTCGTCTATTATACTCATTGTTCGCAATCCTACCCCCAACGTTTTTATTTAATTATATCATTTATAATTGACGTATGTCTATAGATTTCGACTGATTTCCTTGAGTTTCGAATAAGTTTATGTTATAATTGATTTGAAATATTGGGTTATCTAGGGTTGGAGACAATTGTAATGGAAATAAAAAAAGGTGCGACTTTTTTAATGTTTAAAATAAACACTCCAAATGGCATAGACTTTTTGAAGGAACACAAAAAAATACTTGATGCAAATGGTGAAGTATGGCTTTGCAGATTTGGCAAAACCAATGTAGTTCTTTCTAAAATTACTGCTGACGGAAACTATGTTTTTATTAAAGACTCTGCTAAAAATGACAATCGGATTTACATAGGAACAGTATCCGGCATTAGCAAAAGTCAGCCCTTGAACAATTATCCGGCTTATTATGATCAGATAAATTTAGCCCGACCTTTATGGTTTAGTTTAAGCGATTTATGTGAAGTTAGCTCAGATTTTGTAATGAAAAACTTTCGAACAAAGTCAAGTAATGCTTCTCTTGAGGGCGTTTTTCGATCAATGTGCAATTCTTTTTATATTGAGTGTATTTCAAATGTTGTACTATAAAAAGGTGGAAGCTTTTGCTTCCACCTTTTTATACTTCTAAGTTGTATTTTTTTTGTAAAAAAATGTCAACTTCTTGTTGAGGACAATTCTTAATCATTTCAAGTTCTACTTGTGTAAACTCCGGTATTGAAAATCGTTCAATATATTTCTTCTGATAACAATAATATCCACCCTCAATGGAGTAACTTGTATTTGATACATAGTAATTCATTACAGAGGAATTTAATATTTTCGTAAGGATGTCAAGTGAAATCTTCTCATCCTCAAAAACGGCATACCCATTACAAAATAAAGCATTTTCATCATCAATATAAATGAACTTTGGGTAGCTGGCAAATGTCGGGAACAGCAATTTCTTGCCATATTTATTTAATCCTTGCGTTCGCCCATATGCATACCACGCCGAAGAGTTTCCTTTTCCTTTATCTCTTTCGTCAAGTGTGGGCTTCATCTTTAGAAGATACGCGTATGTGTTTTTATATGTTTTTTCAAGTTCTTCTTCTGGAATTAGTTCATATCCGTTGTTTCCTTTTTTATATGGAAATATGATATGTTGCATTGCATCTTTTGCATTCTTACAATATTTTAGTTTCGGTATTTTGTATATAGGCTTTACGATTGCAGCATCTATGTGGTATTTTTCATTGTCTACAATTTTAAAAAAATCTCCATCCTTTGAATCAACAAGATAAACACCATCTCTAAGTGTTGCAATCCCTGTACGAATATAGCTTTTTATAGGGAACTTTTGATGCTCTATTCGGCTTATATTTTCCATAGTTTTTTCGTCCACTAGAATCCAACCATTTCTATCAAGCATAATAGTTTGAAGTTCATTAAAGTGAATGTTAGACAGCGCTGTTTGGATATTATCCGTTTTATCCATTGTTGCATATTTAAACTTATTGGTAGGTTGTTTTGACAGTTTTATTATACAATTATAGGTGCGGACTGGCTTGAAAATCATATTGTCCGCAAAATCCAATACAGAGCAGATATTTTGACCATTTTGCAGTAAGCTTCTTAAGCTTTCGGCGGACTTTATCGTTAGGAAATTATTTGGCACAATGAACTCCAAATAACCATTGGGACTCAATTGATTGAGTCCGTGCTCAATAAAGGCGTAAAAAATATTAAACACTCCTGATTGTGTAGTAGCGAAAGAGTTCTTCAAAAATGATACGGTGGCTTTGCTCATATCGTGAGTGTTGACATATGGAGGGTTACCGATAACATAGTCAAATGAATCTTTTGTTGAAAATATCGAACTCCAATCCGACATTAAGCTGTCAGCTTTAACAAGATTGTCATTTAAGTCTATCGAATAAACTCCATTCATCAAACAATATAGTTGAAGAACATACCTGCATCTTACGACATTTTGCTCCAAAATATCAATACCAAAAATATTATTTTCAATGATTTCGGCAATGCCTATTCCAAACTTGCTGTGGATTTTTTCGATAGCCGATATTAAAAATATTCCGCATCCACAACCCGGATCTATTATTTTAATTTTACTATTCCAATTACTAATGTTGTTAAATAAATCATCCGAGATGTAGTCTGCAATATATTTTGGTGTGAAAACGATGCCGTTTTCCGTCTTATCTTCCTGTGCAATTAAAAATTCAAAAAATTCGATTAAAGTTTCTATATTGACAGGAAATTGATTTAACATAAGTACATCTTCTATTTCTTTGGACGCTTTGCTTGCTTTGTTTCTTAACAGAGTAAAAATATCTTCTCTGTTTTTACATCCAAGTTCGTTAAGGAAGTATGATATTATCGAATTCTCTATTTCTTCGACTTTATATTTTGTCAAAGAGGAAATTATCCGATAAAAGTATTCAATCTTGGCGTTTTTTTCCATTATTATTACCTTTCTTCGCCGTGCTTATATTCAATAACTTCAGAAATATTGCAGTCAAGTTGTTTACAAATTCGGTCAATTATTTCTAAAGACACATTTTCTCCTCTACCCATTTTATCTACTGTAGATTTTGAAATGCCCGTCTCTTGCATCAGCGCCTTCTTAGTCATATCCCTATCTATTAACAATTTCCAAAGCGGTTTATATGATATAGCCAAAGCCATTACCTCCATCTTAATTTGATGTAATTATACTATAAATGTATTGAGAAATCAATACTTATATATTTAGAATTAGCTTAATAAGACATAAGGTTTACTTTTAACCACTTCACCCACTCATAAGGTTTATTGACTTCTTGGGTTGTTTAAGTTACAAACTTTTCAAGGAGCTCTGTGACAATCTCGATATCCACATCCTTTTCGGATCGTATCTGTTCATTTCAATAATCTATAATGCAAGTACGAATAATCATTTATTACCATAAAAGCAACTATGACAAAAGTACAGCTGAGGAATCAGCTGTGCTCTAACAATTTTATTCTTTCTTTTTCCTATTCGGGAAACTTCCTTCAAGCCAAGTTTCAAACTCTGCAAGTGTGATTTTGCCGTCGGTGCATTCGTCACGTTTAGTCATTGCCCGATACTTCCACTTTTTGAAATCCGGCTCTTTGATTTGTCTTACACGCACACGGGCGGCGTAGCGTTTATAATACTTTTGATACAGCGGAATGGCGACATTGTCCGCCATTTTCTTTTTGTAGTTTTCCTGTGCCGCTAAGTCCTGACAGTTGCGAGTTTCGCCCTCAGCAATACGGTCGCAGTAGTTGGTGTCGTAGTTGCCTTTCATAATGAAATACTTGCCGCAACGCTTGCACTTTCTGAAACGAACATTGTGTTCGAGCATTTTGGTGAATTCAATTTCAAGAATTTCGGCGACTGAACCGAACACATATTGACGACTGATGAAATGAGGCATATTTATTAAAGTCACAACCTTTTCGGGAGTCGTTCCGAATTTTTCGGCAAGTGCCTTGTGTGCTTTGTTTGGTACAAGACTTAAATGAAATCTTGATTTAAGTTCTTCGCTGTCCATACCGTACGGCATTTCTTTTCCGCTCATAGTGTTTGAAAACGCCACTTCTTCCGTCCTCTCTAAAAACGGGGACAACTCTTTAAGCGAACGGTAAATGTAGAACCTTTCCGATGGCAGCCTATTTGCCAATGCTTCGGGGTAATAATCTTCGTCAAAACAAAACTCAATCATCTCAAGATATTCCTGTTGGAGCCTTAAAAGATAATTGCCGTACCAAATTGTTTGTCCCTTTTTATCGCTTCCTTTTTTGAAAATTGGAGGGCAGATAGCGGAATACAGCGAGGCATAGGCAATGTCTTCAATGTTGCTTATTGTTTCGGCATATTGGTAATATTCTTCGATTCTCTTTTGTAATCTGCTGTAAATTTTCTCCGGTTCATCTTTATGAATCGGGGCTTTTTTTATGCCCTCTTGTTCTGCAAACTCACGCAGCAGATTTTCCAATTCTATTGTTTTTAACTGCTCTTTAATTGCCGACTTGAAATCCGCATATATAAAATCCAAAATTCCCTCGCCGTATTTCAAATCAATTTTTGCACCGCTCAAAACATTATTAAAAGGCAACTTTGGCAACTTTTCACCCCAAAGGTATTGGTCTTCTCTGTATTCTGCTTCCTCAAAATCTATTTGAAATTTGCTTGCAAACGCTTCCTTTTGCTTTTTGTTTTCCTCTATGTATTCGGGTAAATTCTTATCAACGACATAGCTTTCTTCATCGAGTTTTTCTCCTGTATATTCTTCAATGAGCGGGTTCATAGAAAAATATTCTTTGCCGTAATCGACGGCAATATGAATTTGCTTGTCATCTTTACTGAAACGAGCGTAGTTGTTGAAATATGCCAATCTGACATTATATCCGTCGGAGCGACTTAGGTTGTATATTTCGTTTTTTGTGGGTGTATATTCGGAATAATCTTTTTTCATTTTCTCACCTTTGTTTTAGAAAATCGGATATGTAAAGAATTTAGACAATTAACATAACTCCAAAGAACATTATACAAAAGTATTGCCTTTGTGTCAACACGCCGATATAATAAATTCGCAAATAAGGTTTGCAATAAACCAAATTATCTAAAATTGAATGACCGTCCGAATAGGATATGACTTTGCGATGATACGAGCAGGGCAACGCTGCTTGGCAGGGGCAGGAATACAAAAACAACATTCGGATAAAACGGCAAAAGGCAACGGAAAGAGGCCTCCTTTTTTTCTGTTGCTAAGTACATAGCTGTACAAACCGTGCAGCTTATTTTCTCACAAAGGAGGTTAATAAAGATGAGAAAAACAGAATTAAAAGAGCTTTACAAGATGATGTTTCCGAATTATCCGGACATTGTTACGGTGGCTCAACTTCAAGAAATGCTGGGTGTAAGCCGACACTTGGCGTATGACCTAATCAGCGACGGATATATTTCCGGCGTTAAGATCGGAAATGCTTACAAAATTCCGAAGGTCAATGTTATCAACTATGTTATGGAGGAGGGTGTGAAAAATGCAAGTTGAAAAGCTGAAAACAATTGATGCAGACACGCTGCTCTCCACGCCGATGAACAAAACCTTGTTTGTGGTTGATGGCTTGATACCGCAAGGGTTAAGCGTGCTGTCCGGTTCAAGCAAAATCGGCAAAAGCTGGCTTATGCTGTGGCTCGGTATTCAAGTTGCAAGCGGTCAGCCTGTGTGGGAATTTGAAACCCACAAGAGCGATGTGCTCTATCTGTGCTTGGAAGACACTTATGCACGCATACAAAGTCGCTTGTATAAGATTACGGACGAAGCGCCGGCCGAGTTACGCATTGCCACAACGAGCTTTCAAATCGGTAACGGTTTGGAACAACAGATTGAACAGTATCTAACTGACTTTCCGCAAACAAAACTTGTGATAATAGACACCTTCCAAAAGGTGCGTGATTCAAAAAGTACCGGTGGAAAAAGCGGAATGTATGCAGGCGACTATGACGATGTGTCGGCACTTAAAAATATTTCGGACAAATACGGCATTGCCGTTGTGGTTGTTCATCACGTGAGAAAACTGAAAGATGCCACCGACCCATTTAACGAGGTGTCCGGCTCAACAGGCATCACAGGTGCGGCAGACACAAATTTTGTTTTGAAGCGCAGTCGCTCCGATGAAAGCGGAACGCTGCTTGCAACCGGTCGTGACATTGAGTATCAAGAATTGACCTTAAAGTTTGACAACCGCACACACTTGTGGGAGTTTGTGGAACGAAAAGATATGGAGGACATTCGCCGAGAAGAAATTCCAAAGTTTGTTTTCCGGCTGGTTGACTTTGTATCCGATGTAAAAGAGTGGCAAGGTACGGCGACGGAACTCGTTACACAAATGAATGAAACCGAAGTCACGCCCAATGTTGTGACGAAAATGCTTGCCAGATTTTCGGCGGAAGTTTTTATGCCACAAGGCATTGAGTACAAGACAAAGCGCACCGGCACAAGCCGATTGATTTACTTAAAAAAGCGTGACGGCAATGACGGCGATGACAATAAATCTACTGTATGAGAAAAAGTCGTCACAACCGTCATTATCGTCATTTTTGAGAAAGGGCTATACAGGTAATGCCAATCAATAAAGGTAACGAGCATAGGTTTTGTAGAGCCTTAAAAGACCCACAAAACCGGCGGTAAATGCCGAAATGGGCTTGCCGCCCCTGTAACCCCGATTTTTAACAGAAAGGAATGAATTTTTATGAGACAAAGAACCACCGCAATCAATATTCGTGTAACCGAAACAGAGAAAAGAAAAATGGAAAACGCCGCTAAAAAATGCGGGCTTTCGCTCTCCGCTTATCTTAGAAAATTAGGTCTCGGCAAGCAAGTTCAAGCGAGCCTGCCACAAGAATTTTACGAAGCGTACCGAGGCTTAACTGCACTCCGTGATAACTTTAAGTCGCTGCCCGACGACAGAATAAGCGAGGAATTTGATTATGTTATAAGGAAATTTTTGAACGCTTATCACTCGGTTGACGAGCCGGAAAGCGGAAGTGAAAAGTCGTGGCGGTAACAAAAATTTGGGCAATTACCGACAGCGTAAGCCGTGTTTTGAGCTATGCGGCAAACCCGGACAAAACGATTTATAGCGACATTTACAAGGCGCTTCACTATGCAGGTGACGAGCAAAAGACCGTAGTCGGCGAGGAAAAAGCAATGTATGTAACAGGCGTAAATTGCTCTGCCGAAACCGCTTTTGCCGAGATGAACGCCGTGCAGGAGCGCTTTGATAAGACTACCGGAAATGTTGCTTACCACGCCTACCAAAGCTTTAAGACAGGCGAGGTTACACCCAGGCTTGCTCACAAATTAGGTATTGAACTCGCAAAAAGAATGTGGGGCGACGAGTACCAAGTGCTGGTCGCAACCCACTTTAACACAGGCACTTATCACAACCATTTGGTCATCAATTCAGTGAATATGTGGAACGGCAAAAAGTTTAATTGCAACAAGGGCGCTTATTGGAAACTGCGCAATATTTCCGATGAACTGTGCCGTGAAAACGGTCTGGCGGTTATTGAAAACCCGAAAGGTAAAACGCCACGCAAGCTGTACTTCGCCGAGAAAAACGGCGAGCCTACCCGATACAATTTAATGCGTGAGGCGATAGATAAAGCACTTACGATGAGCACAAACCCAAAAACTTTTACTTATATTATGAGGCGACTGGGTTATGTAATCGACTTAAATCCGTATCATAAGTACGCCACCATTCGCTCGGTGAACAGCAAGAAAGCGACCCGATTGTATCGCTTAGGCGAGGGCTATGACCGAGAAAATATTTATTACCGTATGAGAGATACAAGCCAAAATCATTGGCAAGAGGCGTACCGCTTATACAATGAATTTACCGACAAAAAAGACTATGGCATAACGATACAAAAAGCATATTCAGTGAAAGGAAATTTGAAAACCGCAAAGAAAATCACAGGGCTTAAAGCACTATATTTTAAGTATTTGTATCTGCTTGGCGTGTTTCCGAAAAGCAAAAAGCACAAGCCACTGTCGCCGGAAATGCGTGAGGCCTGCCGCTTTCTTGATCGCTATACTGAGCAAGTACAGTTGATTTGTGACAACAGATTGACCGATATTTCATCAACCGAAGTGTTTATAAATAAAGCAGAGGCGGAAATGAAGATAATATCGGATTATCGCAAAATGCTCTACCGAGATATTGCTTCTTGCCACAACCCGACAGAAAAGGCTGTGCTTATTGCAAAGCGTGACGACTGTACGCAGGCACTTGCCAAACTGCGTAAGGATAAGAAAACGGCGGCAAGAATTATGGAGGATAATCCAAAAATCAAAGAGAATATTCGCATTGAGAAAACTATGCAAATCCAATATTACCCACTTAATAAGCAACGAAAGAGAGGTTATGAACGATGACAAAAAGAAATACAGATTTCACTTTAACAAAGCTTGACGACCTGTTTACCACGCAGGAACAGCGTGATGATGCTAAGCTTGAACGAGTGCAAAACATTCCGCTTTGTGAGTTGCACCCATTCAAAGACCACCCGTTTAGGGTGCAAAACGACGAGGAGATGAAACGAATGATTGAGAGCATTAAAAAAGTCGGAGCAATTACTCCGGCTGTGGCAAGACCCATTAGCGACGGATATGAGGTTATCTCCGGGCACAGACGACTTGCGGCTTATCAAGAACTTGGGCTTGAAACTATGCCGGTGATTGTCCGTGATATGACCGACGACGAAGCGGTCATTGCAATGGTGGACGCCAATTTGCAACGAGAAACGGTTTTGCCAAGCGAAAAGGCATTTGCATTTAAGATGAAACGAGACGCTCTGAACCATCAAGGTATTACTTCTCCCCAAGTTGGGGAGAAGTTACTCACCGTAGAAAAAATAGGCGCCGATAGCGGAGACAGTAAAAACCAAGTGTTGAGATATATCCGCTTGACCTACTTAATCCCCGAACTGATTGCAATGGTAGATAACGGGAAAATCGCATTTAATCCGGCGGTTGAAATTTCATATTTATCAAAGGACGAGCAAAGAATTTTGCTTGACGCTATGAATCTAAACGATTGTACGCCGTCACACGCTCAAAGTATTCGATTAAAGAAATTGTCCCAAGAGGGCAGTCTTGACAGCCAAATTATTTACGGCGTTATGTCGGAGGAAAAGCCTAACCAAAAAGAGCAAATTAAATTCAAGCGTGATGACTTCAAAAAGTATTTTCCGCCGAATTATACCGACGAGCAAATGCGAAAAGATATATTGAAAGGCTTGGAGCTTTTAAGAAAACAGAGAGAGCGAAACCGAGACACTCGCTGATTCGTACAGAAGTGTACGCAGCGTGACCCTCGCAGAATGGAAAGAACTATGCCGACAGGCTATAATGAGCTTGTCGGTGTAGGTCAATCCTGTGTAAAAATGAAAGGAGTTAGAATTTATGGTATCAGGACACCTACAAGTTAAAAAAGGATATTATTATGTAGTATTAAGCTACAACGACAACAACGGAAAGCGCCGTGTGAAATATTTTTCCACGGGCTTGTCCGAAAAGGGCAACAAGCGCAAAGCGGAAGCCGAGCTTTTACGAATTCGAGGTGAGTTTGAACCGCCCAATGAAGTGGGCGAGCTTGCCGCTGATATGCTGTTTGCGGACTACTTATTACAATGGCTGGACATTGTAAAGGAGCGTGTAAAGGCGACCACCTTCGGCTCTTACGAACAAATGGTAAAATCGGTGATTGAGCCGTATTTTCGCAAGAAAGCGGTGACATTACAGGTCTTAGAGGCAAGGCACATTCAGCAATTCTATTCCGAAAAGTTGAAAACCGTAAAGGCAAATTCGGTTATACACTACCACGCCGTTATTCATCAGGCACTGAAATATGCGCTTAAAACCGACCTTGTAACACAGAATGTAGCGGAAAAGGTAGACCGACCGAAAAAGAACGACTATCAACCTGTATTCCTTGATGCGGACGAATTGCAACATCTATTTGAAGTTGTTAAAGGTACAAAATTTGAGTTACCGGTTTTGGTTGCCGCTTTCTACGGACTGCGCAGAGGCGAGGTTGTTGGGCTGAAATGGGACGCCATCGACTTTGAGCGTGGCACAATCACCATTAAGCATACGGTCACTTCGGTGCAGATGGACGGCAAAACAAAAATGTACGCACAGGACTCTGCAAAAACAAAGTCGAGTATGCGTACACTTCCGCTAGTAGGCAGCTTTGCCGAATATTTCAAAGAGGTAAAGGCGGCGCAAGAAGTCAACAAAAAGGTTTGCGGCAACTGTTACAATTACGAATATGACGGCTATGTTTTTGTTGACGAGCTGGGCAACTTAATGAACCCAAACTATTTAACAAGCCAATTTCCGCAATATATTCAAAAACACGGTTGCAAACGAATGCGTTTTCACGACCTGCGACACAGTTGCGCTTCTCTTCTTTTAGCAAACGGAGTACCGCTGAAACAAATTCAAGAATGGCTCGGTCACAGCGACTTTTCCACTACCGCTAACATTTACGCTCATCTTGACTACTCGTCAAAACTGTCCTCGGCAAGCGCAATGGTAAACGGAATGGTGTTGCCCGAAACGGTGAGTTTTGGCAGTAAATGGAGTGAAAATTTATATGACGACGAAAAGAACCGAGCTTGACGGTTCGAATACGCCTAAAAAGGCAAAAAAGGCGCAGTTCTTTCCTAAAATCGGGCTGTTCTTGCGGCAGTTTTGAAGCGGTTTTGCGAAAACGGACAAAAAAGAAAAGTCCAGAAAACCGCTTGGTTACTGGACTTTTTGGCGGAGAGTTAGGGATTCGAACCCTAGAAGCCTTTCGGCTTACAGCATTTCGAGTGCTGCACCTTCGACCACTCGGACAACTCTCCGTGTATGTAATTCCGTTTTCTTTTGAAAAACTTTTCGCAAGAACTGACGGAAAGAACAACAAAATATTTAATTTTCGAACCGAGCAAAAACTCAGTATTTACGGGGACTTTGAGGGGAGCATACTGCCAAACTCTCAAAAAATTTCGAGTCCATGCCGTTATGACCTCTTCGGTACCGCTGCATATATAAACAGTAGATATATTCTATACTGTTTTTATTCTTTTGTCAATATTGCAAGTGATTTTATTTTGTGATAAAATAATTCTAATACATACTATGGAGATAAGTTATGGTAGCAATTATTGATTACGGTGCGGGAAATCTGTCGAGCGTGAAAAAAGCGCTTGATTATCTCGGCGCTGAAAGTGAAATCACACAGGACAAGGAAAAAATATTATCGGCAAGTCACGTTATTTTGCCGGGTGTAGGCTCGTTTGGTGACGCTATGGAGTCGATGAGAGAAAGAGGTCTTGTTAATACTGTGAAGCAGGCGGCGAGAGAAAAGAATTTTCTCGGCATTTGTCTGGGCTTGCAGTTGCTTTTTGAAAGCAGCGAGGAAAGCCCCGGTGTTGAGGGCTTGGGAATTTTAAACGGTAAAATCAAAACCATTCCCAAAGATAACGGACTTAAAGTTCCGCATATCGGGTGGAACAGTGTTTCGCTCAAGCAAAAGGGCGGAATTTTTAAAAATATTGATGACGAAAGCTATTTTTATTTTGTTCATTCGTTTTATCTTGACGGTGCTGACGAGGACGTTGTTGCAGGGGTTACGCAGTACGGCGTGCCAATTGAGTGTGCGGTTCAAAAGGGCAGGCTTTGTGCGGTGCAGTTTCACCCTGAAAAAAGCAGTAAATCAGGTCTTGCGCTTTTAAAGAATTTCTTAAATACGGAGGTAGAATAATATGTACGCTAAAAGAATTATTCCTTGCCTCGATGTGAAAAACGGACGAGTTGTAAAGGGTGTTTCGTTTGTTGATTTAAGAGATGCGGGCGATCCGGTTGAATGTGCGGCGGCTTATGACAGGCAGGGTGCGGACGAGCTTGTTTTGCTTGATATCACCGCCACTCACGAGGGCAGGAGCACAATGCTTGATATTGTTGAGCGTGTTGCGAAAACTGTATTTATACCGTTTACCGTCGGCGGCGGAATAAAAACGGTTGATGATTTTAAGGTGCTTTTAAGAGCTGGTGCGGATAAAATTTCCGTAAACTCTGCGGCAGTTCGCAATCCTGATTTGATTAATGAGGCTTCGTATAAATTCGGCGCTCAGTGCGTTGTTTGCGCTATTGATGCAAAAAGTGACGGCAAAGGCGGCTGGGAGGTTTACCTAAACGGCGGCAGAATCCCGACGGGAATTGACGCTGTCAAATGGGCTAAGGAGGCTGAACAGAGAGGAGCCGGCGAAATTCTTTTGACCTCTATGGATAAAGACGGTCAAAAAACGGGCTATGATATTGAGCTTACACGCACAATCAGCGAAAATGCAGGCATTCCCGTTATCGCTTCGGGCGGCGCAGGCAAGGCGGAGCATTTCCTTGACGCATTCAGGGCGGGCAAAGCAGATGCGGTTTTGGCGGCAAGCCTTTTCCATTTTAACGAGCTTCCTATTCCAGAGTTGAAAAAATATTTAAAAGAAAATGATATCAGCGTAAGAATATAAATTCAATATTATTATAAGTCGAGATTTAAACAAATAAATCTCGGCTTTTTTTATAAAAATTAGTAATTTGCGATTTTTTGTTAAAAATACTTTTGAGGTGTTTTTTATGCGAAAAATAGGGAAAACGGTAATTTTTGACAAGCCGCCTAAAATTATCGGTCACGCAGGTGTGGCAGGCAAAAAAGAGGGCGAAGGTCCGCTTGCCAAGGATTTTGATATGATTTTTGAGGATACAACTATGGGTCAGCAGTCGTATGAGCTTGCGGAGTCGGCAATGCTTCACGATGCGATTATCAGAAGTCTGTCAAATGCGGGAGTTGCGCCAAGCTCGGTCGATTTTGTATTAAGCGGCGATTTGCTTAACCAATGTATGGGTTCGGCTTTTGCGCTTAAGGATTTGGAAATTCCGTCAATCGGTCTTTTCGGCGCTTGCTCAACCATGGCACTTTCGCTTTCAACGGGCGCAATGCTTGTAAACAGCGGCGCTTCCTGCGTTGTTTGTGCAACGTCAAGCCATTTCTGCTCAAGCGAAAGGCAGTTTCGTTTTCCGCTTGAATACGGAGGTCAACGTCCGCCGACGGCGCAATGGACTGTTACGGGAGCCGGCAGCAGCGTTGTGTCAAACGAGGGCAGGGGTACTGAAATCAAGGCAGTTCAAATCGGAACTATTACCGACCTCGGCATAACGGATGCAAATAATATGGGTGCGGCAATGGCACCTGCGGCAGCAAGGACTATAAGCAGTTTTTTGAATGATACCGGAAGTTCGCCGGAGGATTATAATTTGATTTTGACAGGTGATTTGGGATACACGGGCAGTCAGCTTCTATATGAACTTCTTGAAAAGGAACACAATATTAAATTAAAAGGCTTTCATAAGGATTGCGGAACGCTCATTTTTGATTTAAAAAAGCAGGATGTAAATTCCGGAGGCTCCGGCTGCGGCTGCAGCGCAAGCGTGCTTTGCTCTCATATTTTAAAGCAAATGGACAAGGGGATTTTGAAAAAGGTACTTTTTGTTGCTACGGGCGCACTTATGTCTCCTACTTCAAGCAAGCAAGGCAATTCAATCCCGGGTATAGCCCACGCGGTTTTACTTGAGAGGTGAAAAAATGAAGCATTTTAATAATCTTCGCCTTTTAACATCGTTTAGAGAAATTTCAACCGTCCTTGAAATTATTGCAAAAGCCATGCGAATATTTACATTTGTTTTGGTGATTTTGCAGGGCATTGCCTTAATTGCCGAGGCTAAAGGCAGTAAAATCAAAAAATTATAACAAACAAAATTAAGCGTTGGAGATTAGTCGTCCCAACGCTTTTTCTACGGCATATACTTTATATTGTTATAAGACAATATGTGAAATACAAGACATATTGTAACAAAAATATTGCTTTTTCGACAAGCTTTTCATTGACAATGAATATTACATAATATATGCGGTACTAAAAATGAAAAAAGTTTATTTTTCTCGTTTTCTTTTAATAAGTTTTTAAAGGTTCATGGGGAGTTAATTTGTGTCAATGTGGGATATAGCATAAAGTTTTGCTTTTTATATACCGGCAGAGCTTATGCGTATGTTTTAAGACTTTAGATGCTTGAAATAGTTGCGCTCAATTCGCAACCGATGTCCCGTGTCAAAAGTCTTTTTTTATTGATTTTCTATTATTGTGGGGAGAGAGGATCTGTTTGTGGAGAAAATAAAGAAATTATTTAATATAAAATGGACGCTTGTTTTATATGATGCAATTTTGTATTTAGCTTCATTTATTTTAATGTTTGTACTTAATAAAAGCATAAAAAATATGCAGATAATTGACGTTTTTTATTAATTCCTGCGTCGGATTTTTAATTGTATTTTTGTGCAGATTTTTCGGTAGAATATATAACCAAATTTGGCGCTACGGCGGAATACAATGCTACATAAGATTGCTTTGTACTGATATTCTCGGTATGGTTTTGTATTTGGCCTTTGAGTGCGGCCTTTGCAATTTGCTTGGTTTCCATCGCTTTACCATTTCAAAAATCATTGCCATGATGTCGTTTAATACTCTTCTGGCTCTCGGAATGAGGATGTGTTATCGCTATTGCTTTAAATACGGTAATGAACTTAGCGCAAAGGGAAAACTTATGAGACTTCTTATCAGAATTTTTGCCTTTGGAATGAGTATAAGGAAAGATGACGAGTCTCATAAAATTTATGTTGCAATTGTAGGTGCGGGAAATGTCGGTGTAAGCCTTGCGGAGGAGCTTCTTGACAATAAAAATTCATCATATATTCCCGTATGCTTTTTTGATACAAATAAGGACAAAGCCGGCAGGGATATTTACGGGATACCTGTTTTTCAGGCGAAACTGAAAAATACCTTTGATATACTTAAAGATTACGGCGTGAAAGAAATTATTTTTGCGCTTCCTCCTTCAACGGAAAATACAGCAGAACTTTACGATTATTATAAAAAATCGAATTGTAAGATTAAAATATATGATTATCCGTCGTTTAAAACTGCCGGTAAAAAGCGACAGCTTCGTGAATTTGAGATTGAGGATTTGCTTTTTAGAAAGCCGATTGAGATTTCAGATGAAAAGACTTTGGGTTATTATGCAAATAAGGTCGTCCTTATTACGGGCGGCGGTTCAATAGGCAGTGAACTTTGCCGTCAGCTTGCAAAAATGAGCCCTAAGCAAATTATAATTTTAGATATTTATGAAAACGGTGTTTACGATGTTCAGCAAGAATTGAAGTTTAAATACGGCAACAAGCTTGATTTAGAGGTCGAAATTGCTTCAATTACGGATAAAGACGCAATGAGCGTTGTGTTTGAAAAATATCATCCTGATATCGTGATTAATGCGGCTGCGCACAAGCATGTTCCGCTTATGGAGCATAACTGCGTTGAGGCAATTAAGAATAATGTTTTCGGAACTGAAAATGTGCTTGAGCTTTGCGAAGAATACGGTGTAGACAGATTTATGATGGTTTCTACCGATAAGGCGGTTAATCCGACTAATGTTATGGGTGCAACAAAGCGTATGTGCGAAATGATTGCGCAATCTTATGCCACAAGGGGCAAGGTTAAGTGCTCTTGCACAAGATTTGGCAATGTTCTCGGTTCGGCAGGCTCCGTAATTCCGCTGTTTAAAAGGCAGATTGCGGCAGGTGGTCCTGTAACGCTTACGGATAAGAGAATTATTCGTTATTTTATGACTATTCCGGAGGCTTCGCAGCTTGTGCTTCAATCGGGTGCAATAGCTAAAAACGGCGAAATTTTTGTGCTTGATATGGGTCAGCCGATTAAGATTTATGACCTTGCAAAGAATATGATTAAACTTTCTGCCGCACAAAATATTGAAATTATTGAAACAGGTCTTCGTCCGGGTGAAAAGCTTTATGAGGAACTGCTTGTAAGAACTGACGAGTTGGATACTACGGAAAATGATTTGATTTTTGTTGAAAAGGAAAAGCCGATTTCTTACGACGAGGTCGAGCAAAAGCTCTCTGTTCTTAAAAATGCGGTCAATTCTAAGAATAACGACTTGGCAAGAGAAGCGCTTCGCTGTGTTATTCCTACATTTAAAAGTCCGGAAGAGGTTAATAAAAACGCAGAAGAATCAATGGAAATGAATATTGTTAAAACAATTTAGTTTTTAAACCTTGCACATTCAATTATAACAGTTTAAAACAGCATAAAAAAACAGCATTCCAAAAGGAACGCTGTTTTTTTATTTCATATTTGATTATTTTACAAAGTCTTGAGCAACTTCTGCAATATGCTCTGCCGAAAGACCAAACTGCTTAAGAAGTTCAACAGCAGGACCGCTGTGTCCGAATTCGTCGTTAACACCGATACGTTTAACGGGAGTAGGGCAATTTTCGCTAAGGCAAGCGCAAACCGCCTCGCCAAGACCGCCGATAATGTTATGCTCCTCAACGGTGATAACTCTGCCGGTTTTCTTAGCCGATTTTATAACAAGCTCCTCGTCAAGCGGCTTGATTGTTGCAATATTGATGATTTCTGCGCTGATACCTTTAGCCTCAAGAGCCTTGCCTGCTTCAATCGCTTCGTTTACCATAAGGCCGTTTGCGATAATTGAAACGTCTGAGCCTTCTTTGATAACTTCGCCCTTGCCGATTTCAAATTTATAATCCTCACTGTGGAAAACAGGAACAGCAAGTCTGCCGAATCTGAGATAAACAGGACCTTCATACTTATATGCTGCCTTTACCGCTTGCCTTGCCTCGATATCGTCAGCCGGGCAAATAACAACCATACCCGGAATTGAACGCATAAGCGCAAAGTCCTCGCAACACTGGTGTGAAGCGCCGTCCTCACCAACTGAAATACCTGCATGTGTTGCGCCGATTTTAACATTAAGATGAGGATAACCGATTGTATTTCTAACCTGCTCAAATGCTCTGCCTGCGGCGAACATTGCAAAGCTTGAAGCAAATGGAACAAGCCCCATTGTGCTGAGTCCTGCGGCAACGCACATCATATTTGACTCTGCAATACCGCAGTTAAAATGACGGTCTGGATATGCTTTTTTGAAAATTCCTGTTTTTGTTGCTGCTGAGAGGTCAGCGTCCAATACTACAAGCTTGTCGGCACCTTCGCTTGCCAATTCCTTAAGCGCATTACCGTAGCTTTCACGTGTAGCTATTTTCTTAATTTCTGCCATAATTACGCCTCCTCAATTTCTGCAAGCTTTGCTTTAAGCTCGTTCATTGCAATTTCATATTCCTCATCGTTAGGTGCTTTGCCGTGCCAACCAACCTGATTTTCCATATATGACACGCCTAAGCCCTTAACTGTTTTCATAATAATACCGAAAGGCTTACCTGAGCCGATATTTTCGTGGAAAGCATTAAATGCCTTTTCAAGCTCGTCAAAGTCATTGCCGTTAATTTTGATGACGTTAAGACCGAAAGCTTCCATTTTCTTATCAATAGGCTCAGCGTTCATAACGTCCTCACACTTGCCGTCAATCTGAAGACCGTTTACGTCAACGATAACGCAAAGATTGTCAAGCTTATATTGGCTTGCAAACATCATAGCTTCCCAAACCTGACCTTCTTCTATCTCGCCGTCACCCAAGAGAGTGTAAACGTTGATATCCTTATCCAAATATTTAGCTCCCTTTGCCATACCTGCGGCAGCGCTGATACCCTGACCGAGAGAACCTGTTGACATATCAATTCCGGGAACGGTATTCATATTAGGATGGCCCTGAAGGTATGAGTCAATATGACGAAGTGTTTTTAAATCCTCAAACGGGAAAAATCCTTTAAGTGCAAGCGCACTGTAAAGACCGGGTGCGCAGTGACCTTTTGAAAGAACAAATCTGTCACGGTTTTCCGCTTTAGGATTTTTAGGGTCAATGTTTTTCATCTCGGCAAAATATAAATATGCAAATAAATCAGCCGAGGAAAGACTTCCTCCCGGATGACCTGCTTTAGCCGAATGTGTGCCTTCGATAATGCCCATTCTTATTTTTGTGGCATTTAAAGAAAGCATTTTTTTAGTTTCTTTATTCATAACTTATAGCCTTTCTGCTTACAACGTAAGCTTTAAGTATAATATATAATATAAACCTCGCAAGGAGGGATTATATTAGAAATTTAATTATTTGTCCTGCTTGGTATAAAACGTATCAAGCACTAACTGCATAAGCTTATCCTTATCGGGATAAAACTCTGCATAAACAAAATCGGCATAATCTTTTTTCGTGCTTTCCTGCATATCGCCCTCAAGAGTTACGGTGTCGAAATTTGTAATACCCTTTGAAAGCATAAGAGATGCAAGATATGTTACATTGGAAAGCGAAAGATTAGTCGTGCTGTATTTGCTTGCGGTGTCATAAAGCCTTGTAACAACACTGAAATCTTGGGTAACGGCAGGAATAACCTGAGATGCAAAAGCCTTAACATATTGAACCTGCCTTGCAGTTCTGTTAAGAGAGGCATTTACAGTGTCCATATCTCTCTGCCTTACATATTTTTCAGTCATATCGCCCGTAAGCTTGATTTTGTCGCCTTTCTTAATTCCAATGTCTTTAAAATCATAAAGCGAATCAACGGTTACACCGCCGATTGAATCATTAATCGGAGCAATTCCGTTAAGGTCAAGCGCAAAATATTTGGTGATAGGCACATCATAAAGAATACGGCTGATTGAATTTGCGGTGTTCTCTGCTGATTTTGCCTTGCCGTCGCCGTAAGCGTAACTTAAGCAAAGCTGCATTTTTTCACTTCTGAGGAAAATTCCGCTTTCACTGTAAAGGTCAACGTCAACCATAGTGTCACGTGGAATGGCAATTGCCTTTGCTTTGCCTGTTTTTGTATTGATTGTAAGCAAAATGTCGGCGTCGCTCTGCCCGCCTGTGCCTACGCTTCCGTTGTCAAGACCTAAATCACGCTTGTCAACGCCCATAAATGCAATTGCGATAACGTCGCTGTTATAAACATATTTATTGCCGTTATATTCAATTGTTTCCTGATAATTTGTTTGGTCAGGAACGTTTTTAAGCTCATTCTTACCTCTTGATTCAAGAAAAGCAAATGTGCCGACAAATGCAAGGATTACCGCTAAAATTATTGCAAGTGCCGAAATTCCGATTTTTGCCGGAATACTCATTTTTTTCTTGTGATGACGGTGGTGTGAAGAATGATGATTTGAAGAATGATGACTTGAAGAATGGGAATGATGCGAGGCGTCGGTGTGATGGTGTGAGGAGTGATGATGCTCGCTTGAATGATGATGACTGCCTGATGAGTGATGATGTTCACCTGATGAGCTGTGCGCCGAACGATGAATTTCACTTTCGCTTTTCGGAGTAATTTCAAAATCCGACTTTTGCGCTGCGTTCTCTTTTTTCTCCGTTGCCGGTACGTTTTCGCCAAACGAAAAATCAATATTTTCTCCTTCGTCACTCGAATTTAACGTTTCTTCTATTTCATTTTTAATTTCTTCGCTGATTTGCTCCTTTTTAGGCAAAACGCTTTCACTTGCTTTGCTTTCTGAAGCCAAAATATCATCAAGAATATTGTCTAAATTAGGGTCAATTGGTTTTTTCATCTTTTACTAATTCTCCGCAAACTAAATATCTACTGCTTTTTTGGTTTGTAATACATGTTGAAAGAACAACGATTTTACTGTTAATACCAAGCGGTTTATCAAGCTGTGTTCTCACATTTTTAAGGCTTGATGTCGGGTTTTGAATTGTATCCTGCCACTGCTTGATTGATTCTTCCTTGTTAAAGTCAAAGCTGTTAAGTATATGACGGTTGTCATATTTAAAGGCTGAAATAATTTGATATGTAAGCCTTCTTTCAGGGGTATAAATGTAAAAATATGGGTGAGAATTAAAGAAATCCTCTTTTTCAAAATAATGAAGTGTTGTAAAAAAAGTGTCCGAATATCCGTTATGCCCGTAAATCACGGTCACAAAATCGTTGAAATCCTTGCTGTTGGCAGCCTCGGTATAAACCGCACCGCTTGCCGACCACGATTTGTCCTCCGCCTTATGCCTCAAATAAAAAGCGTCGTCTGTCTTGCTTTGCACAATGGGATAATCAACCTTTGTGCCGTCTATTTTTATATAAGCATAAATTTCGCTGTTCTTCTTTTTAATAGATTTGAAATCTATCGGGTTTTTAACTTTGCTCTCAACGCTTTGAGATGCAGTTGTGTTTACAGTGCCGCTTTGCGATGGCGTTTCGTTTCTCTTTTGCAGATATGAGCCGCCGAAATAAACACCGACAAAAATCAGCACGAAAACAACTAAAAATATTACAATCAGCTTGATATTCTTTTTTTTCTTGTTATTAAGTTCGTTTTCTTTTGCATTTTCATTATCGTTCATTTTAATCACCGAGTAATCTCATTTTAAAACAAGTATAGTATATCATAAATTAAATAAAAATAATATAGTAATAATGTAAATTTATATTATTTTTATTACAACAAAATAAAAAACCTGCTTGCAAAAGCAAACAGGTTAATTATATGAATACTAATTAGTCATTTTCTTTCTTCTTTGTAGCTGCTAAAACTGCAATACCTGCACCTGCTGCTGCAATTGCACCTGCCATAACAGCACTTGATGCACCTGTTGCAGGAGATTTTGAAGAAGAATTCTTCTTAGGCTCTGTAGCCTTTGTTGTGTCTTCTTCAGTTGCCTCTGTAGTATCATCTGCAAATTCAACAACTGCGTTTACAACAACTGAACCGTTGTTCCAAGAAGTGATAGCCTTCTGAGAAATGAATGTGATAGTCTGTGAACCGTCAGCATTCAAAACCTTTGTATAATCTGTGCCTTCAGCAAGACCGAGTGCTGAAAGGTTATCTGTCCAGCTCTTGAGAGTGCCTTCACCGTTGTAAGTGAAAGTAACTGACTTCTTAGTCTGAGCGTTTACGCTGTAAGTAACGCCCTGTCTTGCTTCGCCGTTTACTGTAGTTTGAGCTTTGCCCTCTTGAAGAGTAGCTGCTGTAGGGCTGCTTACGTTAGCTGCCATAGCAGGAACGGTTACTGCAAACATAGATACAGCCATCATAGCTGCAATAACTAATGAAATGATTTTTTTCATAATTAATACACCTCAATCTAAATAATACAATTGTATCGGGATTTTAGACAATTATAACATTATCTTACCCAAAAGTAAAGCGTTTTTTAAAATTTATTGTATAAAATTATATATACACAAGGTATTGCGATATATGCTTTTTGCTTAGGATATATGTTGTATTTACATTAACTCTTTAAAAATAAAATTCATTGTGTTATACTGTTTATATTAATAAAGTCGAGGAAAATTTTATGCACGATAAATACAAAATTAGTATCAGAAAAAATTATGACTTATTGCTTGCACCGTTCATAACGGCGGCAATACTTCTTGCCTGTTTTATAATTGGAAAAATATATCCTTTCGGAAGCAATAATGTTGAATACTATGATATGGCGCAGGGAATTATACCTAATTTTTATCATATTTGGGATGCATTGCACACTAAAGATACGGCGCTTTGCTTTAATTGGTATTCGGGCTTAGGTGTTAACGATACGGCAAACGCTTCGCTGTCTGTATTTTGGATTGCGCTTCTTGTTTTGCCGAGGCGCCTTGTGGGAAAAGCGATGGGGCTTTATGTCATAATGACGTTTTCGCTTTCGGCTTTCACATCTGCGATTTTTTTGAAAAAAGCAACTAAAGCTAAACCGTTTATGACAACTCTTTTGTCAATTTGCTATGCCTTTTGCGGTTTTTCCGTTATGTATTACACGAATGCATGGCAGGATACCGTTTTGCTTTTTCCTCTTTATATGCTCGCATGGTATGCGCTTATGAAAAAAGGCAAAATTTTGCCTTATGTATTAATGACGGTGCTTAATGTGCTTTGCGGATACTATGTTTTTATTTTGCTTGTTTTTTACGTTTTCTTTATGAGCTTTTTGTATATTAAAACAATAGACAATAAAGAAAACAGAAAAAGACGTGCCTTTGAACTCGGACTTTCAACCGTTTTGGGCTTTGGGTTATCCGGTGTTGTTCTTTTGCCTAAGCTTTCGCAAACTCTTTCAAGCGAAAGATTTTTGAGCGAAACGGGTTTTGATTTTTCACAAATCGTAAAACAGTATCTTGAAATCGTAAGGACTTATGTTTGCAAGAGTGACGATAAATGGGCAATGCTGTTTTGCGTTTCTTTACCGCTTGCCGTAATGATTTTGGGTATAATTAAAAACAGAAAAAACAAGAAAATCAATATCTTTTTTGTGCTTAATATTTTGCTTCTTGCCGTGCTTATCGTTTGTGAGGGTGCCAATGCGTTAATGCATTTCGGCGATTATAAATATTTTCCTATGAGAATGGGCTATGCGCTTGCATTTTCGTTTGTTTGGGCGGCAGGATATTATTCAAAATATTTAAAATTAAATAAGCTCAATTTTAACGAAAAAACAGGGAAAAACGCTTTGCTTGTTTTATTCAATTTTGCTTTGTTTGTTTGCCTTACGGTATTAACGTATTTTGTGCTTAAAAAGCTTGACGGCGCTTATGAATTTAAGTATTCCGTGCTTTATGCAATGCCTGTTTTGATATTAATTTATCTTGTTATTTTTTGCAGTAAAAACAAGGTGGTTGATTACAAAACGGCGCTTTCGCTTGTGGTTGCCGAAACGCTTGCTTTGAGTGTGATTTTTATTCCTTATTGGCAGACGGATATGCTTGAAAAAGAGCATAATACTCAGTATATTTCAACGTCGCAGTCACTTGTCAAAAAGCTTGATATCGAAGCTTCAAAAACAGACAGAATTAAAACCGTAGGCACTACTTTAAACTGCAATTACGGCACAATTATGCAAAGAGCAACGCTTGCCGATTGGACTCATCTTATTCCGTCCGATATTCAAAGCTCGCTTATTTCACTTGGCTACAGCAGTGAATACACACGCCTTCATGACAGCGGAGGAACTGCTTTTACGGATGCGATTTTGGGCATTAAAAATGTTCTTTCAGTTAAAAGCGAAAGCCCTGAGCTTTACGATAAAATTTCCAAGAAAAAAGGGTATAATTACTATAAGTGCAAATATACCTTGCCTTATGCAATGGCTGTTGATAAAAGCATTTTGGATATTAAGGTTGAAAATGTAAATTGGATGGAGCTTAACAATCAGCTTTATAAATCCCTTACCTCGACTGATGAAAATATAGTTGAAAACGGAAATCTTGCACTTAAATCAAAGACGGATGAAACGGAAATTTATACCTTTAAATCAAAAAAAGGCAATATTTCCTATTTTAAGCTTGATGGTGCTGGCGGAGTAAGGATTTACGTTGACGGTAAGGCTTTAAGAATACCGTCGATTGACAGGGAAAAAGCAAAAAAGTATCCCGGCAGATTTAACAGAAATCTTATTTGCCTCGGCGATTTGGGGGATAAAGAGGTCGAAATAAGGCTTGAGCTTAAAGAGGGCAAGTATCAAGACCAAAAGAATTTCAGGAAAAATAATCTCGGCGACGATGATATAAGAAATAAAAATTTCGGCGTTGAAATTGGTCTTATGAGCCTTGAAAAGCTTCAAAAGGTTTGCGATATGTATAACAATTTTGGCGACGTTTCGGCAGGGAATTATTCGCTTGATATTAAGAATGTAAAGGCTGAAAACAAAGATAAAGTATTGCTGATTCCTTTGCAATATAACGGCTGCTGGAGTGCCGACGTAAACGGTAAAAATGCCGAAGTCAGAAGTGTTATGTCGCTTTTGACTGCGGTTGAATTAAACGGCGAAAACAATAATATTTCAATGAAATTTATTCCGACAGGCTTTAAAACCGGCGTGATAATAAGTGTTGTAAGTGCCGTGCTTTTTGCTGTCGTTTTGATTCTTAAAAGAAAAGAAAGGCTTGCTCCAAAGGCGCTTTGCTCGTTTGTTTATGCGCTTTATTCATTGGCATTTTGCGTTGCAGGCGTTGCAATTTACATTATTCCTTTTGCTTTTTTGATTTATCACAAGCTTTTTTAAATGATTTGTAAAAGCGTCGAATATGCTCGATTTTTGCAGAGCGAAAAATATTTTTGTTGCAAAGAGTATGTTGATATGTTAAACTGTAAATGGTTTATTATAATAATATGTCAGAATATATATTTTTTATTCGGCATAAACATAACGGAGGTTAAAAATGAAAGTAGTAATTCTTGCAGGCGGATACGGTACCCGCATCAGCGAAGAAAGCCAAAACAAGCCGAAGCCTATGATTGAACTCGGTGGCTATCCTATCCTTTGGCATATTATGAAAACTTATTCCCATTACGGATATAACGAGTTTGTAATTTGCGCAGGCTATAAGCAATATGCAATTAAAGAATATTTTGCTAACTATTTTCTTCATTGCTCAGATGTTACATTTGATTTTACCGCATCTAATAAAATGACTGTTCACAGCGAGCATGCAGAGCCTTGGAAGGTTACTGTTGTCGATACCGGCCTCGATACAATGACAGGTGGCAGAGTAAAGCGTATTCAGCCTTATATCGGCGATGAGCCTTTTATGCTTACTTACGGCGACGGCGTTGCAGACGTTGATATTAACAAGCTTGTTGAATTTCATAAGGAACACGGCCATATTGCAACTATGACTGCTGTTTCGGTAGGTCAGCGTTTTGGTTGCCTCGGTATTGAGGACGACCTTACCATTTCTTCGTTCAGAGAAAAGAGCGATATGGACGGCAGCCGCATCAATGCGGGCTTTATGGTGCTTGAACCTAAGATTTTTGATTTTATCGAGGGAGATTCAACAGTATTTGAAAAGGCTCCTCTTGAAACAGTTGCTTCTATGGGCGAGCTTGACGCATATATTCATAACGGTTTTTGGAAGCCTATGGATACTCTTAGAGAGAAGATGCAGCTTGAAGAAATGTGGGCAAACGGCACTGCTCCGTGGAAGGTTTGGTAAAAAATATGGATTTATCGTTTTATAAAGGAAAAAAAGTGCTTGTAACAGGTCATACGGGTTTTAAAGGCTCTTGGCTTTGCAAAATTCTTGTAAATGCCGGCGCAAATGTAGTAGGTTATTCAATTGACCCGCCTACAAATCCGAGTCTTTTTGAGCTTTCGGGTATTAAAAATGAAATGACGTCATATATTGCGGACATTCGTGACCTTGATAGGCTTAAAGAAGTTTTTGAAAAGGAGCAGCCGGAACTTGTGTTCCACCTTGCCGCTCAGCCGATTGTTCGTGACAGCTATAAAATGCCTGTTTACACTTATGAAACCAACGTGATGGGCACAGTAAATATTTGCGAGTGTGTAAGGCTTTTTGATTGCGTTAAGTCTTTCCTTAATATCACGACGGACAAGGTTTATGAAAATCAGGAAACCAACGTTGCTTTTACAGAGGATATGCCGCTTGACGGATATGACCCTTATTCAAACAGTAAATCTTGCTCTGAGCTTGTTACTCACAGTTATAAAAAGTCATTTTTTACTGACGGCCGTGTTGCTGTTTCTACTTCAAGGGCAGGTAATGTTATCGGCGGCGGTGACTTTGCAAATGACAGAATTATTCCCGACTGTGTAAGGGCGGTTGAAAAAGGCGATACTATTATTGTTCGTAATCCTAATTCGACAAGGCCTTATCAGCACGTGCTTGAGCCGCTTAAAATTTATCTTATGATAGTTGAGGCTCAATATAAAAATCACGAGCTTGAGGGATATTATAACGTAGGTCCTAATGATTGCGATTGCAGAACTACGGGTGAGCTTGTTACTCTTTTCTGCAAGCTTTGGGGCGACGGTGCAAGCTGGAAAGATGTAAGCGAGGCTAATGCGCCTCACGAGGCAAACTTTTTAAGGCTTGATACAACTAAGGTTAAAACAGTTTTCGGCTGGCAGCCACGCTGGAGCGTTGAAGAGGCAGTTGAAAAGATTGTTGAATGGACCAAAGTATATTTTGACGGCGGAGATATTTCCGCTATTATGGATAAACAAATTAATGAATTTTTTGAATTGGAGGACTGACTGAATGTTAGAAAATAAGACAGAGGAACAGGCAAAAGAAGAAATACTTGCAATGGTTGCGGAATACTGCGACAAATTTAAGGCAAAACCGCCATATAAAGAGGGCGACAGAATCCCTTATGCAAGCCGTGTGTTTGATAATAAAGAAATGACAAATCTTGTTGACTCGGCTCTTGAGTTTTGGCTTACAGCCGGCAGATATTGCGATAAGTTTGAAAAGGACTTCGGCAAATATCTCGGTGTTAAATATGTTTCACTTGTAAACTCAGGCTCATCTGCAAACCTTCTTGCTTTTGCAACGCTTACTTCGCCGCTTCTCGGTGACAGAAGAGTAAACAGAGGCGATGAGGTTATTACTGTAGCAGCAGGATTCCCTACAACTGTAGCTCCTATTATTCAGTACGGCGCAGTTCCTGTATTTGTTGATTTAACAATTCCGCAGTATAATATCGACGCTTCTCAGCTTGAAGCAGCACTCAGCGATAAAACCAAGGCAGTTATGATTGCTCATACACTCGGCAATCCTTTTGACCTTCAGGCTGTTAAGGATTTTTGTACTAAGCATAACCTTTGGCTTATTGAGGATAACTGCGATGCACTCGGCAGTAAATATGTAATTGACGGCGAGGAAAAATTCACGGGTACAATCGGCGATATCGGCACATCAAGTTTCTATCCTCCGCACCATATGACAATGGGTGAGGGCGGTGCTGTTTATACTAACGACCCGCTTCTTAACAAGATTGCACGCTCAATGCGTGATTGGGGACGTGATTGCGTTTGCCCGTCAGGTATGGACAACCTTTGCGGTCACCGTTTTGATAAGCAATACGGTGAGCTTCCTCTCGGCTATGACCATAAGTATGTATATTCACACTTTGGATTTAACCTTAAGGCAACTGAAATGCAGGCAGCAGTAGGCTGCGCTCAGCTTGAAAAATTCCCTTCATTTGTTGAAAGAAGACGCCATAATTTTGACAGACTTCATAAGGCTCTTGAAGCTGTTTCCGATAAGCTTATTCTTCCTGTTCCTGCCCAAAACAGCACTCCTTCATGGTTCGGTTTCCTTATCACTTGTAAAGAGGGCACCTCTAAAAATACAGTAGTTCAGTATTGCGAGGACCATGGCGTTCAAACAAGAATGCTTTTCGCAGGCAATATTACAAAGCAGCCAGTATTTGATGAAATGAGAAAGTCGGGTAAGGGTTACAGAGTAATCGGCGACCTTTCGGTTACAGACAGCATTATGAACAATACCTTCTGGATTGGTGTATATCCGGGAATGACTGACGAAATGATTGATTATATGGCTAAAACAATTATTGAGGCAGTAAATCTTTAATTTAAATGTTTTTAAGCAAGGCTTTGCCCTCTTTATTTTTAAAATTTTGAGGGTAAGGCTTGCTTTTGTGAATGGAGATTTTATTTAATTTCTTATCGCCATAATAAATAATGACATAAGGGAGAATTTATGTAATGAAAATTAAAGTTGCAAATTATATTTCGCAGTTTCTTGTTGACCACGGCGTAACCGACGCTTTTTCGGTTGTCGGCGGCGGTGCAATGCATTTGAATGATGCTTTCGGCCATCAGGAAGGCTTGCACACCACATATAATCATCACGAGCAGGCTTGCGCAATTGCCGCAGAGGCTTATGCAAGGCTTGAAAATAAAATTGCACTTGTTTGCGTAACATCGGGTCCCGGCGGAATTAACGCTCTTACCGGTGTTTGCGGCGGTTGGCTTGATTCAATTCCTATGTTTATAGTTTCGGGTCAGGTAAAATATACAACTACTTCCCGCTATGCTAAAACTTTAAATCCTGAAATTAATCTGCGTTCGCTCGGCGACCAGGAGTATGATATAGTTAAATCTGTTGAGCCTATGACTAAGTATGCGGTTATGATTGAAGACCCTATGGATATCCGCTATGCTTGCGAAAAGGCTTGGCACCTTGCAACAACAGGCAGACCAGGCCCTGTTTGGCTTGATGTTCCTGTTGATGTTCAGGGTACTGTTATTGAAACAGATGACCTTGTTAAAACTTACAATGCATCAGAGGATGATGCTCTTCTTCCGCCGCACGTGGCTGACAGCGAGGTTGAGTATGTTCTTGATGAGATAAAAAAAGCCGAAAGACCGGTTATTTATGCCGGCGGCGGTATTCGTCTTTCAGGCGGATATAACGAATTTAAAAAAGCAATCAGAAAGCTCAATGTTCCGGTTGTAACATATTGGAACAGTGTTGACCTTATTGAAAATGACGACGAGCTTTATGTCGGCAGGGGCGGCAATATGGGCGATCGTCCCGGCAACTTTGCTGTGCAAAATTCAGACCTTGTTATCGCTATTGGCACAAGAATTTCTATTCGTCAGGTCGGCTACGGCTATGATACCTGGGCAAGAGAAGCTAAGGTTATTATGGTTGATATTGATAAATCGGAAATGATGAAGCATACTCTCCACGTTGATAAGGCTGTTTGGGCAGACGCTAAAGATTTTCTTGAAAAAGTTAATGAAATTGCTGAAGATAAAGTATTTACTAATCAAAAATGGCTTGATATTTGCCAAAATTGGAAGCATAAATATCCTGTAACTCTTGACAGGCATTGGAATAACGGCGGTGAATTTGCAAATGTATTTGCATTTATTAAGTATTTGAGTGACCAACTTCCTGAGGAAAGTTATACCGCAGTATCAAACGGCGCTTGTTGCGTTGTAGGCCACCAAAACTATACTATGAAAAGCGGCACAAGATTTATTATTAACAGTGCAATTGCAAGTATGGGATATGGCTTGCCTGCCGCTATCGGTCTTTGTGTTGCCGACGGAAGAAAAGATACAATATGCCTTGAGGGCGACGGCTCTATTATGATGAATCTTCAAGAGCTTCAGACTGTTGTTACAAACAATCTTCCGATTAAGCTTTTCCTTATTAATAATCAAGGCTATCATTCAATCAGGCTTACTCAAAATAACATTTTTTCAGAGCATACTAAAGTCGGTATCGGTCCTGAATCACATGACCTTTCATTCCCTGAATTTTCAAAGATTGCCGAGGCTTTCGGCTTCCCTTATTACAGCGCTCATAATAATGATGATATGAAAAAAGTTGTTGATGAAGTGCTTGCAAAACCGGGATTTGCATTTTGCGAAATATTTACGGATACAGTTCAGGTTTGGGAGCCTAAGAGCAGTGCAAGAAGGCTTGACGACGGAACGATTGTAAGCCCTCCGCTTGAGGACCTTGCACCGTTCTTACCACGTGAGGAACTCAGGGAAAATCTTTATATTAAGCCTCTTGATGATGAATAAAAAACGGTAGGGAATTTTTATGTTAATTAAAATTGCGGCGTGGTGCTGGCATATAATCAGAGTGATTATGGATTGGTGCCGCAGAGTATTTACTAAAATTACAAAGGTTGAAATTAAGGATGACGTTTGGAACGGTTTTGTTCAGTTCGTTAAATTCGGGCTTGTCGGCCTTTCAAATACCGTCATTTCGTATGCAACCTATTATATTCTTGTTCCTTTCCACGTTAATAAATATGTGGCAAGTGTAATCGGTTTTATTTTGAGCGTGGCTAATGCGTTTTATTGGAACAACAGCTACGTTTTCAAAAAGGAGGACCAGGAGCAGCGCTCGCCTTTGCAGGCTTTTATCAAGCTTTTTCTCTCGTATGCTGGAACAGGCTTGGTGCTTCATAATATTCTCCTTTGGTTCTTTACTTCAATTTGCCATATAAGCGATTATGTCGCTCCTGTTCTTAATCTTTTGATTACAATTCCGCTTAACTTCGTGCTTAATAAATTTTGGGCATTCAGAGCTAAGAAAAAGGAAGAAAAGGATATGTAAATATGGAAAGCAAAAGCAGAAAAATACTGGTTAATGTATATTCTCTCGTATTGTCAATTTTTGTGTGTTTTATTGTTGGTGTCGCTTTGTCAAAAATAACTGACAAGGTTGATATGCAAGCACTTGAGAATTTAATGCTCAGTGGTGCTTTTAAGCAATGCCGCCCGGAAAGAGCGGAAACACTGCAATATATGATTTTAACGGTTTTGTTTCCTGTACTTTATATGGTATTTATTCCGTTAATAAAAAAACGTTCTGACAACAGTTTGTTTTTTAGTCAAAAAATGCTTAATCTTATAAATTTCGCAATATTTTTGACGTTTGCGTTTTTGGTTTTGATAATTCTGTTGTATTCAGATACATCCTATTCGTCAATATCATTAAATCTTTTTTGCGGCAATTTGGCAATTGCAATGATTATATCATTAGTTGTATCAGTTGTTTTTATATTAATTGGCAGTAGAAATAAGAAAAATGTAGGATGCTTATATTTTTTGCTTGCCTTGGCGTTTATTGCTTATGTTTTTGCAAAGTTGATTTCAAAAAATTACGCTTCATCAAACCGTGACTATTTGGTTCATCATTACTATGCTTGGTGGTATCCTATTTATAACGTTTTTAGTTCAAAAACAATCGGCGTCGATTTTAACAGTATTTATGGATTTTATCCTTATATCGCCGTTGCTTTTTTAAAAATCATCGGTGGCGTAACACAGGCGAATATGTCTTTAATGATTGCAATTGCCTTGTGTGTTATGAGTTTTGAAATTTTTTCTTTTTCCTATGTGTTTATTCAAAACAAAACCATTGCTTTTTTGATGTCACTTTCTGCCTGTACGTTGGGACCGCTAAATCTGCTTTATTGTGGCAATTATTATTTTCAATATTTTCCGCTTCGCTCTTTTTTCCCGATATCTCTATTGTTTTTAATTTCTATTCATTACGCTACAAAAAGCAGAAAAGCAAAACATATAATAGCTGCAGTTGCGTGGGCTTCAATTGCTCTTGCCTTGTTTTGTAATTTTGAAAGCGGAATAATATGTATTATCGTTTTTGCAGGATATGTTATTTTGCAAAAAGCGTATTTGTATACGTTCGGCGACCCGAAAATATGGAAAACAATTTTTGCGCAAATTTTTTGTGCAATTATTTCGATTTTAATTTTTATTTGTACGGTACAATTAATTACTTATTTGAGAAGTGGTCAAGCACTTGGCATTAATGAATTGTTTTTTGGAATATTGGCATTTGAGGGCACAGGGTTCTATATGTTGCCTATTTCATTCGGATTGTGGATTGTTTATATTATCGTGCTTGTTTATGCTCTGTATTCCGCCTTGCCTAAATTGAAAAGTGAAAGAGTGGGCGAAAAACAAATTGCCGATACACGTATTTCGACCGCACTGTTTGTGCTTGCAATTTATGGATTTTGCGCTTTTTCGTATTTTGTAGGGCGCAGTTATTCAACTAATATTTACACGCTTTTGTTTATTACGTGTTTGATATGTGCTGTTGAGGCAGATGATTTTTTAGCCAGAAACCGAACCTCATTTACTCAAAAAAAAGAAAAGCGTAATGATAGATTTATGTTGTATATTAAATTGCTTTGCTGTTTTTTAGTTATTTCTTTTTGCGTAGCAAATCCTGTAATGGTAATCGGTGATAATGTTTTAAGCGGTTCAAATTCTTCGTTTGATTTAAAATGGGTTGGAAACAGCGACAATGAAAATCATAATGACATAGATGAAGTTGCATATAACATCAATGATTGGGCAACAAATGAAAATAATGGAGAAAATCCTCGTCTCTTTATTTATTGGGCCGCTTTTGTTAATGAAATCAATCATGAAAAAACTAATTATTCAGCGTGCGAGCAAATAGATTGGTTTTATAAATCAAATGCTCATTCCTATATAGATTCAATGAACAGTGATACATCAAGTGCTTTCGTTATAGATAATAAAGCCGTGGATATTTTGACTGAAAATATGAATTCTGATTATCAAAATGCGTTGAAAAAATATACATTGGTTAAAACGTTTGTAACTGACACAAAAGTTGGTGAAAATCATACGAAACAATTATATTACATTTATGTTCCGTCACAGGAGTGATACAATTATGAAAAAAGCTATTGTCACGGGTGCAACCGGCGCTGTCGGTACGGCACTTGTTAATAAACTTATAAGTAAGGGGGTTGAAACCCTTGTCCTTGTTCGCAAGGGCGGCAGGGTTAATAAAATTCCTTCAAACCCTCTTGTTAAAATTGCATATTGCTCGCTTGATGAAATGGCGGATTTTCAAAATGAAAATGATGAAAAATATGATGCTTTCTTTCATCTTGCGTGGGCAGGCCCTTACGGTAAGGATAGGGACAATATGTTCTTGCAATCTAATAATATTAAAAACGAGCTTGAAGCGGTTAAGCTTGCAAAAAGATTTGGCTGTGATGTTTTCGTAGGCGCAGGCAGTCAGGCTGAAAACGGCAGGCTTGAAAACGGGCAAAAGGTTGCTCCCGATTCTCCTACCAATCCTAATAACGGCTACGGCATTGCTAAGCTTGCAGCAGGCAAAATGAGCAGGATTCTTTGCTCTCAGCTCGGTATAAGGCATATTTGGTGCAGAATTTTGTCTGCTTACGGCCCCGGTGACGGTGCGCATACTATGGTTATGAGCACGATTATTAAATTTTTGAACGGTGAAGACTGCGACTTCACCCCCGGCGAGCAGCAGTGGGATTTCCTTTATAACGGCGATATCGCAAACGCATTTTTCCTTGCAGCCGAAAAGGGCAAAGACGGTGCAATTTATACCGTCGGCTCAGGCAAAACAAGAAGCCTTAAGGACTATATAACCGATATTCGTGACATTGCCTGTCCGAGCGCTAAATGTAATTTCGGCGCAGTTGATTATTTTCCTAATCAGGTAATGTATCTTTGCGCAGATATTGACGATTTGAAAAGAGATACCGGCTTTGAGCCTACGGTCGATTTCAAAACAGGAATAAAAAATACTGTTGAATGGTATAAGGAACAAAATAATGGCTGATTTAATATTAATACCTGTTTTAGCGCTCCTTTTTGTCGGTGCAAAAAGATATGATAATGGCTTTAATAAGGATTATTTAAGTAAAGATAATACGTTGGCATTAAAAGGTGCGTGCGCTTTGAGTATTGTATTGCTTCATATCGGCGGAGTTACTCAAGCAAAATTACTGCCTGAAATAACAGCGTTTGCTGTATCTGTATTTTTCTTTTTGTCAGGTTATGGAATGATTACCGCTTTAAAAAATAAGGGCGACAGTTATTTGAATAAATTTATTCAAAGGCATACAATAAAATTAGCTATACCGTATTTTGTTGCGGCGCTGATTTATGTAATCTATTTTAGATATGCACAAGGTAATCTTGGCTTTAAGTATTATGATGAATACAAAGTTTCATTTAATGGGATTTTGTCAGCATTTTTTGAGCATGGTTATACAATTGTAGTTAATTCTTGGTTTGTTATTGTTTTATTTGTTTTTTATTTGTTCTTTTATATCAGCTTTAAGAAATGTAAAAACATTGAAGAAGGTATCGGTTTTTTCAGTTTGCTTGTGATTGCTTTTACAGTTCTTATGTTTTATCTTGCGCAATTTAAAGGTTGGTATACTGCTTGGTATATGCAAAATTTTTCAATAATAGTCGGCACACTTTACGGATATAAGAAAGAACTGATAGATAAAGTTATTAAATCACATAAAGGTATAGTTGTGTCGGTATTAGGAGCTGTATTGTTTTCGCTTCTTGCGGCATTCGGTGTTTTGAAATATAATACGGACATCGGCGGACATATAAATACTGCCGAGTATTGTGTTCTTACGTGTATTATTCCTATATGCGTTGCAGTTGCTTATTCGTCAATTCAAATTGGCTGTAAAAAAATCTGGGGGGGTATAGGAAAGGTTTCATTTGAACTTTACCTTATTCACGGATTGTTTTATTATATGTTTCAAATGGGACGATTAAAAATTGAAAATAAATTAGTATTTTGTATTTGTGTAATCGCCGCTTCTCTTGTGGCTTCATTTATACTCAATATTATTAATAAATATTTAGTTAAATTGCTTCAAAAACTCTTTAGATGTTAAAAGGAGAAAGAATATGAAAAAAATAGGAATTATGATTCCTTGCTACAACGAGCAGGAAAATATTGTTCAAATTTGCAATGCCGTTGTTAAGGAAATTACCGAGGAGCTTCCTCAGTATGATTATGAAATACTTATTATGGATAACTGCTCTACGGATAATACCCGTCCGCTGATTAGGGAAATTTGCAGGCAAAATCCGAAAATCAAGGCTATTTTGAATGCTAAAAATTTCGGTCAGTTCAATTCCCCTTATTATGGAATGCTCCACGTTGACGGCGATTGCGTAATTCCTATTTGCGCCGATTTTCAAGACCCTGTTGAGATGATTCCTCAGTTCGTTCACGAATGGGAAAACGGATATAAAATTGTTTGTGCAATCAAATCGTCAAGCAAAGAAAATAAGCTTATGTATTGGGCAAGAAGTTGCTACTATAAAATGATTAAAAAAATGTCATCAGTTGAGCAGATTGAGCATTTTACAGGCTTTGCCCTTTATGACAGAGATTTTATCAATGTGCTTAAAAATCTTAATGACCCGACTCCGTTTATTCGTGGAATTGTTGCCGAGCTTGGATTTAAGAGAAAGGATATCGAGTTTGAACAGCCAAAGCGTAAGGCAGGCAAAACTCATAACAATTTCTATTCTCTTTATGATGCGGCAATGCTTTCGTTTACTTCTTATACTAAAATGGGGCTTAGAATTGCAACGTTTGCCGGCTTTGGTATAGGTATTTTAAGTTTCGTTATCGGAATTGTTTATCTTATTATGAAGCTTATTTGGTGGGACAGATTCCCCGGCGGTACTGCTCCTGCAATTATTTGCTCAATGTTTATCGGCGGTATTCAGCTTTTCTTCCTCGGTTTCCTCGGTGAATACATTATGAGTATGAACGCAAGAATTATGAACCGACCTCTTGTTGTTGAAGAGGAAAGAATTAATTTTGACGAAAATAATGACAAAAAGGAATTAAGTGATGAATCAAAAGATTAAAAGAAGTATTAAAGAAATAGATATAAAAAGTAAAATATACTATATTGGTATTATTTTACTTGCATTGGCGGCTGTTATAGCAGGTATAGTTACCAAAGGCGAAACCGTAAAAAATGTTCTTTTCAATCACGATGACGTTTTTATGGATTTCTTCAACAGTGTTAATAACTGCGGTTTTGCTTATGACGCTTATGATGAATTCGGTGTTATTTATCCTCCGCTTGTTGTGCTTTTTTATAAAGCAACTTCGCTTTTGTTTCCTGCTAAGCTTGCTGCACAGGAAATAAAGGCATCATCGCTCGGTATGATTATTTTTACAATTTATACCGTTGCGTGCGTTATGCTTTTGATTAAATGCATAAAAAAATACAAAATCGGTAATGGGCTTGATAAATTTTTATTCGCCGTGTCAATGTTTTTAAGTGTTCCTATGATTTTTCTCTTGGAAAGAGGCAACATTTTAATCCTTGTAATAAGCTTGCTTTTTGTTTTTCTTTACGGATATGACAGCGAAAAGGCTTCGACAAGGCATTTGGCATATATTTGCTTGGCTATTGCGGTTTCAATTAAGCTTTACCCTGTAGTATTCGGCCTTTTGCTTTTGAGAAAGAAAAAGAATTTTAAAAATATTGCTTGGTGCGTATTTTACGGCATAATATTTTTCTTTGTTCCGTTTATTTTTATCGGCGGATTTTCACAGTTATTTGTATTAATTAAAAATATTCTTTATACTTCTTCCATGTTCGGCAACAAGGGATATGGCTTTAAGGTTAATATAACAAACACCTTTGCAATGTTCGGCGATTTGCTTCATCACAGTTATATTTTTGAATCAATCGGTAATGCCGTAATGATTTCGGCTGTAATAATCGGTGTATTATTAATACTTTTCGGAAAATTCAACAGCAATTGGAAGCTTTATGCAATTATTTCTCTTTTCTTGGTAATGGTACCGGGTTTCAGCTACGTTTATTCAATTGCTTATATGCTCATTCCTCTTGTAGCATTTTTGAATGAAAAGAAAACAAGAAAATCAGATTATATATATCTTTTGTTATTCATTTTGCAATTCGGTTTATTTATTGCAAAAAAGGACGAACTTTTCTCTCAATTTGAAGGTTCGGAGCTTGCGCTTAATATAACAACCTTGATTGAAAGTGTTGTTTTGCTTTTGATGATGGCAATGCTTTATCTTGACGGCATTATCACAACGTTTAAAAGCTATAAGGGCAAGAAGATTTTGCACATTCCCACAAAGGCTGTTGCAAGCGTTGCAATGGCAGGAATTGTGTTTGTTTGCTGTGTATTTTCGGTTTACTATACCCCCACAAAATCAGGTTTTTCCATAACCTCTGTTGATTGTTTCCAAGTAGATGAGGATAATCAGAAAGACAAAAAAACATTAGAAGATTTTTATGAATTTGCAAAAAAGAATTTTAATAATCAAAAGGTTTTGGCATTCCCTAAAATTGATTTAACAACTAAGCTTTCTGATATTGCCTCCAATGTTTCATATTATGATATTTCATACTATGACAACAGCGTTAAAACTCAAAAGGGCATTGAAAAGTGCAAAGCTGAATATATTGTTATTTATAATGCAATGAAGGCGGATATCAACAATACAGATAAGCAATTAGCTAAAAATGAAAAAAATCAATACTTGCAAATGTATAGACAAATCAGCAAATATTGCTGGTCAAAGGGATATAACGAACTTAAAACCTTTACCGTAAATGACGATATTGATATTACTGTATGGCAGCGTGGCAACGGCAAAAACAAGAAAGAATGGACAAGCGGCGGAAAGGGAACAAGGGATAATCCTTATTTGATTTCAACTGCCGAACAGCTTAATAATTTTTCAAAGTTTGTCAACGCAGGTGCAAGATTTAAAAATAAATATATTATGCTTACCAATGATATCGATATGAAGGATATCAAGGACTTTAAGCCGATAGGCTATGAGCGCAACAACAATTATTTTAAGGGTGTTTTTGACGGAAACGGATATTCGATTAAAAATCTAAATATAGTTGTAGAAAACTATAAAGATGTTTTTGATGATGACATTAAAAATGACGTTGCGCTTTTCGGTAAACTTTGCGGAAAAATCGTAAACTTAACAGTTGAAAATTCTACGTTTAAGGGCTTTTGCGCAGCAGTATTTGCAAGGTCTTGCAGTAACAGCAACAATGCAATAATCAATTGTATTTCTAAAAACAATACAATTATCGGCACACGTTGCGGAGAAATAGTTGACGACTATTGCGGTTCTATCAGAAGTGTGCTTGCAATTAATAATAAGTGCACAAGCAAGGGATATAAGAATGTTGTGGCATATACCGATACTAACAACAATATTGAATCTTGCTACACGGATACATTATATAAGAAAGACAATTATCGCTATTTGCCTTATGATGTAATGACTAATCAAGCTTTTGTGGACAGTCTTAACGATTCTGCAAATCAATATAATGACAAGATTCATTTGGAATACACATCGCTTATTCATAAGATTTATTATAACAAAGGCAAAACCTCAAAGGATATTGATAAAATGAAGTATCCTGACCCGTCTGTAAAGCTCAGCCAATGGGTATTAAACGGCGGTCAGCTTGCTTTAACACATAATAAGTAATAACGGAGGACAGTTATGAAAAGAATTTTGACATACGGCACTTTTGATTTGCTCCACTACGGTCACATTCGTCTTTTAAAAAGGGCAAAGGCAATGGGCGATTATCTCATTGTTGCACTTTCCACCGATGAGTTTAATGCCGGCAAGGGCAAAAAAGCGTATCACACATACGAAACAAGAAAGAAAATGCTTGAAGCAATCAGATATGTTGACCTTGTAATTCCTGAGGAAAGCTGGGAGCAGAAGATTAACGACGTCAAGGAATATCACGTTGATACCGTTGTTATGGGCGGTGATTGGGCAGGAAGCGACAAGTTTGATTATCTTAAGGATTATTGCGAGCTTGTATTTCTTGACAGAACACCGGGTGTTTCAACCACTCAAATTAAAAAGGACCTTGGGCTTCAGGAGGCGGTAAGCGGAATTGACCAGCTTCCCGGAGAGCCGGAGGAATAATTTATGATAAAAAAGCTTTATAAAAAATACGAAGAAGTAATTTTGTACGTTGTTTTCGGCGGACTTACAACTCTTGTAAATTTTGTTTCATTTTGGGTATTTAATAAAATTTTAGGCGAAAAATTTTATTTGGTAAGCAATGTAATTGCTTGGTTTATTTCTGTTGTTTTTGCCTATGTTACAAATAAACTTTGGGTTTTCGAGTCGAAAAGTTGGGCTTTTAAGATTTTGCTAAAAGAAGTGCCTGAGTTTTTTGCGGCAAGGCTTTTCAGCCTTGGTGTTGAAGAAGGCGGCTTGTGGCTTTTTGTTGATAAATTCGGATTTGACAGGTATTCGTTTACCGTGTTTAATTTTGAAGTAACAGGAAAGCTTATCGCAAAAGTATTGCTTGCAGTAATAGTTGTTATTTTAAATTATTTTTTCAGTAAGTTTATCATTTTCGCAACAAAGGGCAAGAAAAAGGATAAAAAAGAATGATTTTTTAGGTTGCGAAGAAGTAGTCAGAATTGGATTTTTAGTGAGAGGAGCTGTACGTGGGTACTGCCCTCTCGCTAAAAATTCAAAGTGCCCAACGTTTTGTCGCCGTATCCTTTAGGATATTAAGACAAAACGTTCAAATGTTATTGATATAAAAAACAAAGGAATTAGAAAAACGTAGATAAATACGTATTTCTAATTCCTTTTCTGTTTCGGCACGTTTATGGCTGCTTATTCACGACCTTATATATGGTCTTTATATGTTTCAGCGGTAATTATTCCGTCATTGACATGTAACTTGCAAATTCTTGCGTTTCGCCTGTCACCTGCAAGTCCGTCGTCCTCAATATCCCTTGCGTGATAAATCGCATACCATTGACCTTTGTATTTAATCATTGAATGATGGCCCGTGCCTTCTTCAAATTCGTTTGCCTTCATAACAGGGTGATATGTGTTTTCGTCGGGATATTTTTCAAACTTAATCTTAGTAAGGTCGGTTTCGTCCGTCTTTGCCCTTGCATATCCGATATAATAAGTAGGCTGTAAATAGCAGTTGCCCGAATACATAAGATACTGCCAATCGCCCTCTTTAAAATAGAAAGCACCCTCGATTGTGTGCCAATTTTCGCCCTTTTTATATCTGTCACGCATATAGATATCCTCGTCAAGGGTAGGTGTCAGCATTGTAACAGGCTTGCCCTCTGCCTTTTCCGGGGTCAAAAGGCGGTCGCAAACAATATATGTGCCCGGTCTTTCACCCTCAAAGGTGTTGGTTGAATAAAAAATAAACAAGCCGTTTTCATTTTTAACAACGTGCGAGTCGATTGAAAATGGATGCAAAAGCTGTTTTGCGTTTTCAAAAGGACCGAGCGGACTTTTTGATGATGAAACGTGCATAGCCTGGTGGTGACCGCCCTGGTCAGGCTCGTCGTCAAAAAATTCAAACGAGCAGTAAAGATAATAAGTACCGTCGATTTCAATCACGCTCGGCGCCCAAAAATCGTGAACGCCCTTGCCCTCATAAGTAAAAACTCTGCCGTAAAAATTCCATTTACCGAAAAGGTCATCGGCAAAATATGCGTAAATTCCGTCGCTTCCCGTGGTGTAGATATAGAATTTTCCGTTTGCCTCAAAAATGAACGGGTCTGCCTGACCGATATAATTTTCTTTGTTTATTTCAAGTAGATGCATAGTAAATCTCCTGTAACTTAATGGAATAATTTTACTATATTGCCGTTATTTTTTCAACAGTTAATCAAGATTTTTACATATATAATACCATTTGCAGTCGCTGCAAACGTCATTTGGCGTCGGTTTTATGCCGAGGGAAATAAGCTTTTTAACCGTTTTGTCGTAGCTTTTTACCTTCTCTTCTTCTTTGCATTTTCCGCCTTTATTGTTTGGGCAGTGCGAGCAAATTTCATCGCAATGTTCAACAAGCGTTATTTTTTCATTATTATATCGCTTTTTAACATTTGCCATATTCTTGCAAAAATCAGCGCTGTATCCTTTGCCTTCAAATCTCGGAAGGCATAAAAGATGATGATATCTGATATCCATTATTTTACAAATTTCTTAAGTCTGTTGGTAAGTATTGCGGCGATAACAATTTTAACTGCGTCAGGAATAAGGAACGGAGTTACGCACCAGCCGAGGATTGTTGCAAGAGATGCAGGGTCATTTGCTTTATTGTAAACTACCGCAAACCAAGCTGTGCCGAAAGCGTAGCAAACAAGAATTCCGATTACCATTGAAATAATAAGGGGAATAAGTTTTCCCTTGAATTTGTCTGATGCAAAACCGACAATAAGTGCTGTAAATATAAAGCCGACAATGTATCCGCCGGTTGAGCCTAAGATTACGCCCATACCGCCCGAAAAGCCTGCAAAAACGGGAACGCCGATTGCACCCAAAACGATGTAAACAAGCGTTGCAAGTGTGCCTCTTTTAAGCCCTAACAGTCCCGATACTAAGCATACACCCATGGTTTGAAGCGTGATAGGCACAGTAAGCGGAATTTGAATCCACGAGCATATTGCAATAAGCGCCGCAGATACGCCGATATATACAATGCTTAAAATTTTGTTTCTGTTTTTTGTGTTTGTTTCTTTTGCTTTTTCACTCATAATTTTTGCCTTTCAAAATAAATTTCTTAAAGATTATGCCACTTGAACGTCCTATTGTCAACTAAAAATTTAAACAGGGTTTACAATAGGCTTTAGTCTATTATGCCGTATTGTAAAAAAATAAAATAAAAGCTATTGATTAGTTTGAAAAACTATTGTATAATACTTACGTATTTTAAAAGGGGGATAACTACTTATGAGTGATTTTACTAAAGCTATTTGCGGTGATTGGCTCAACGGCAAGACTGTAATTGTTACAGGCGCATCAGGCGGTATGGGCGCAGGAATCGCAGCTACACTTATTAAAAAACACAACTGCCGTGTAGTCGGCGTTGCAAGAAATGAAGCAAAAATGCTTAAATTTATTGAAGAACTTGGTCCTATGTATAAAGACCAATTTTCATACAAACTTTTTGATGTTTCTTCAAGAGAAGCTTGGGAAAGTTTTGCAGCTGAGCTTGCCGAGGAGGGTATTGTTCCGTCGGTTCTCGTTAATAACGCAGGTATTCTTCCTAAGTTTAAGAGATTTGACAGATATTCTTATGAAGAAATTGAAAGGGCAATGAACATCAATTTCTATTCTTGCGTTTACGGTGTAAAGACATTTTTACCTGTTCTTTTAACGCAGGATGATCCTGGTATCATTAATGTTGACTCATCTGCTGCTCTTATGACCTTGGCAGGTACTTCTATGTACAGTTCGTCTAAGGCTGCTCTTAAGGGCTTTACCGAAGCACTCAGAGTTGAGTTTAAGGGCAAGTGCTATGTGGGTCTTGTGTGCCCTGGCTTTACTAAGACCGATATCTTCCGTGACCAGTCAAATGCAGGCGGCAAGGGCCAAAAGGTTATGGATATGATTTCAACCGATTGTGACCTTATGGTTAAAATGATTATGTTCGGTATCGAGCATAAGAGACCTATGATGGTTCACGGTCTTGACGCTCATGCAATGTCAATCTTTAACAGACTTCTTCCTGTTGCAGGCTCAGAGCTCTTCTCTGCAATTATGAAGATGGCTGATATTGACCTTTTCAGCGAAGTGTTTGATGATTAATTAATCTATTTAAAAGGGTAAAAGTATCAATGGCGATACTTTTGCCCTTTTATGCTTTTAAATATCTTTTTAGGAGGTAACTATGGAAGATATCACTAAGAAAAAACATATGTCATTTAAAGAGATAGCCGCTTATTCGCTCGGTCTTTTCGGATTTCAGGCAATAGTTGGGCTTCTTAATTCGTATCAGGCGGAATTTGACGGCTCGATTTTGGGCGCCAACGTCAGCGTTGTTGCAATTCTTATCTTGGTTGCAAAGATTGTTTCTGCCGTTGCCGACCCTGTGGTTGGTAATCTTGTTGACCGCTCAAAAAGTAAGCTCGGCAAGTTCAAGTCAATGATTATATATTCAATCGCTCCGCTTCTTATTTTTACGGCGGTGGTTTTCGTTAAAGTTCCGTTTAAAGGCATAGGTCTTTATGTTTGGATTTTCCTTACATATCTTGTTTGGAGTATTGCAATGACAATGGGTGACGTTCCGTCGCAGGGCATTGCTTCCGTTTTAACCCCTAACCCGACAGAGAGAACAAATGTTGTTTCTATTTCAAACACGTTTAAGCAAATCGGCTTTTCCGCTTGCGTTGTTATCGTGCCTATTGTTTGCCTTATTATCCCGAACGGCTCAAAGGTATTTGTTAAAAGCGGCGAAACCGATACCCCGATGATTAGCTCGGAGTATTTCTTTACCGCTCTTTTGACTGCTGTTTTGGGTTGTGTTCTTTTTGCTCTTATTCCTATTATTAATAAGGAAAGAGTTACTAATACTTCTCAGGAAAAAACAACATTTAAGGATATGGCGCTTGCACTTAAGAATAATAAGCCGTTTTTGCTTGTAATCATTTCATATTTTCTCGGCTTCGGCAGGCAGATGGCTATGGGTATTCAGGTTCAGGCGGCTACCGTTATTTTGGGCAGCCAAAACCTCGTTGCCGTTTTGGGTATCGTTACCGCTGTCGGCTCAATGATAAGTATGGCGCTTTGCCCGCTTCTTATTAAAAAGCTTAATGAGAGAAATGCGTATATTCTCCTTTCTGTTTACGGCTTTGCGGCTTCTATTTTCTCGTTTGTAATCGGTCACTTCTGGTTCCAGTCGTCTAAGAATATGGTGCTCACCGTTCTTTTCTATGCGTCATTGTTCCTTATCGGCTTGCAGTTCGGTGCAGTTACTCTTATGCCGATGATTATGACGGCAGATGCAGTAGATTATTACGAGTATGAAACAGGCAAGAGAATGGAGGGCGCTTGCTACTCAATCCTCACCCTTACAATTAAGGTTTGCCTCGCTCTCGGTACTGCCGTTGGCCTTATCTTTGTTCAAAAGTCAGGCTATTATGAGTCGCTTACTGCCGGCACATTCACTACCAAAACTAAGGATATTATCTTCTTTGCATATACCGCTTTGCCGGGTATCCTTGCTCTTATTTCAATCTTCCCTATGTTCAAATATGATATCGTAGGCGAAAAGAAAGCAAAGATTTCCTATGAACTTGCCGCAAGAAGAAAGTAAATATTTTAATAAACGAAATAAGAAAAGCCAAGAACCTTTGCTCTTGGCTTTCTTCTATTTTATATCTTTAATTGCTTTAATAAATTTTTCATCATTGATATTTGTTTGTGTAATATTGACATCAAAAACTTCGTTACCTCTTATAAATATCAATTCAAAATCATTGTTACCGTAATTGTCTAAAACATAAAATCCTTCGTCAAAATTTGCCGCTTTGCAATAATCGCTTGTGCAAGTGTAATATTTATCCTTGTTTTCGTAATATTTTTTCTTCTCGTTATAATAAGCCTTTGCAATGTCGGTTTTTGAAGCAGCAACGCATTTTGTGTACAGCAGATTGTTTTCGCTGTCAGTTCCGTCAAACATTGCAGAATAATTTTTTGTTATGTATTCGTTTGTATCATTAATGCGTATTTGAGTGGTGAACTTGTCGTTGAAAAAATCGTCATAATTAATATAACTGACTGTTTTAATAGGTTCGTCATATAATTCAATGCTTCTGCTGTTTTCCATATCAGCCATTTTAAGCGACGCACCGATAACGAAGCAGACGGACAGGCAAATTATAACCGCCTTGATAACAGAACCTTTTTTGTTAATTATCGTTGTGATTATTTCAACAATCAGCCATAAAACGAAAAGAAAAATAAATATAAGCGTAAATACGCTCAAAAGCTCAATTTCATTTTTATGAAGCGCTAAGTCGAGCACATTTTGAAATCCCTTGAACGTGTCTTTAAAAATATATAGCCAATAGGCATAGACTATTGTTATTACAATTTCGGCGGCAAGGCGAATATATTTTTTTATTTTCAGCTTTTTCAAAAGCTTTGCATTGTCAATTTCGCTTTCGTTATTTTGCGATTTTTCGCCGTTTAGTATTTCACTCACGCTTACGTTTAAGGCATTGCTAAGCGGCTCGAGCGATGATATATCGGGCAAGCCTCGCCCCGTTTCCCACTTGCTGACTGCCTTGTCGGTAATATATAGCTTTTCGGCAAGCTCCTTTTGGCTGAGTCCAAGTTCCTGCCGTTGTTCTTTGATAAATGAGCCGACCTTTTTAGCATTCATTTTCCTCACCTCTTGCTTTGAGTATAACAGCTTTTGCCTCATTTGTCACCCTACGCTTCGTAGAATTGATGATTTTAGGCGGAAAGTGAGAAAGAAATTCATTCAAGTACATAGTCCCATCGGGGTCCCCAACAAATTGAAAATTTGGTGGGGAAAAGGAGAAAGGAATGGAGTGTTTATTATAAATTTTGAAAAAATTTATTCAAACACGGAATTTCTTTCGACGTAGTAGGGGCGACCATCGGTCGCCTTGTTTTATAAACATATATAAAAAACCACCTGTATTCGCATAATACAGGTGGTTAATTTTTTGCAATTATCAATCAACGCCGTTGAGCTGCTTCCAATGGATTTTGCAATAATTTTTGCCGTCAATAGGCGGATAATCTTTATCGTCAACTCTTGCCTCGTTGTAGCAATCGTATTCGCCGTTGTATGCGCATCTGATTGCCTTGTCGCCGCCCTCCGTAAGGCTTGGAATAAATGCATAAAGGAAGATGCAAACTACTGCAAGAACGATTGCAACCGGTGCGGCTTTGCCGTTTGTTTTGTCAGTTATCTTTTTAAGAACTTTGCCCAAATCAATATTATCAAGCTTTGTCTTTTCAAAAATAAATTTAACGACAAACTTAGCAATGAGATAGCCAAGCACGCCTGCAACAATACCTACCACAAGACCTGCAAGTACATCTGTTGCATAATGCACCATAAGGTAAACACGGCTGCCCATTGTGCAAAGTGCAATTACAGGGAAAAGATAAGCAATTTTCTTTTTCTCGCTCTTGAAGCAAAGGAAAAGTGCCGTTGCGACTTCAAAAGCGCCCGTTGTGTGACCCGACGGGAATGAATAGTCGCTCTCGCTGAGTGCGCCGGCGCCGATATACCATTTCCAATAATCTGCGTTGCCCTGAAGCGTATTGTAAGGCCTTACTCTAAGCGCCATAGGTTTAACCACAATGTTTGTAACAAGTGTGCCGATGACTACTGCGAAAATAAGAGATAAGCCGAATTTTCTCGTTCTTTTAAATAAGCAAAGAACTGCGCCCACAACAACAAGCGGAATTATAAAACCCTCGTCGCCAAAGGTTGTGAAAAATTTTGCAACGTATGTTAGAAATGTGCATTGCATTGAGCCGAAAAAGTGGAAAACCCACAAATCAAAGGATGAAAAAACCTTGTCGATATTTTCACCCAGAGTAAGCAAGATAGGATACATAATGCTTAAAACCTCCGTTGTTATTTATTACTATATTATACTACCAAAATAAGTTAAAAATTTCAATAAAAATGTTTAAACTATTGTTTATCTCTTATACGTTATTTGTTAATAACGTCTTAAAAATTGCGTGGTAACATTTGATAAAATCAATTATTGAGGAATATATATGATAACTAATCCTTATAAGGTTTTGGGAGTGCCGGACGGGGCAAGCGTTGAAGAATGCACAAAGGCATATAAAAAGCTTGCTAAAAAGTATCATCCCGACCTTAATCCAAACGATAAAGAAGCCGAGGAAAAAATGTCGCAAATCAATGCGGCTTATGACCAAATTAAAAACGGCACGGCTAATCAAAGTGAATATTATTCTCCGTTTAGCGGCACGAGGGCTAAAGCGAATGCAAACAGTGCACCCGATTATTTAAAATCTGTTGCGCAGTTTATAAATACGGGGCAATACACTCAGGCTATTAATTTGCTCAATACTATTGAGGACAGAAATGCCCGCTGGTATTATCTTTCGGCGCTTGCTAATGCGGCAGTCGGCAAGTGGAATGTTGCGCAGGACCATATCCGTACCGCTTATGCAAAGGAGCCTGATAATATGACGTATCATCAGGCATACAGCGATATTACAAACGGCATTAATCCGCTTAAAAAGGACCCGTTTTCAAGCTTTTTCGATTTCGGCGATATGGGCGGTGCGCATACCTACACTTATACCAGTCCTAATCAAAACACACGCACATATACCGCAAGGCGTGGCGGTTGTGTTTCGAGAATTTTAAAAATTATCCTTATTATAATTATAATAAGGATTGTTGTTAGTCTTATCAGCGGCTTGTTTGCGTCAAGAACTTACTACTATACACCGCATTTTAATAACGGAAACTCGTACTCTCAGTCGCAGGATTTCGGCAATTCGAGCGACGGTTCAAATGACAGTTCAAACGACGGTTCAAACGGCAGTTCAAATGACGGTTCAAACGGCAGTTCAAATGACGGTTCAAATGCGTCGGACTATTTCGGCAGTCCCAACGGCGGTGTATATAATCAATAAAGGTGAAAATTATGAAAGAATTTTTTAGAAAACAGGCATATAAGTTTCAGCAATTTATGATAGGCAGATACGGCATTGATAAGCTTTGGAGCGTGCTTTTAATCTTTTTCTTTGTCATAACTCTTTTGGCAAACGCTTTTTACAAGGTGTCAAAAATAACGTATTATGCGATTGAGATTATGGCGCTTGTGCTTGTTGTTTTCGCAATTTTCAGAGTTTTTTCAAAAAATATCGAGGCTCGCAGAGCGGAAAATGCAAAGTGGCTTAAGTTTGAAAACAGCGTTAAGGGCTTTTTCAAATTTCAAAACGATAAATTCAAGCAACGCAAAACTCATAAGTTCGTTAAGTGCAAGGGTTGTAAAAAAACGCTTCGCCTCCCTCGCCATAAGGGCAAAATCAACGTGACCTGCCCTCATTGCCATGCTCAATTTGTCGTAAATACGGGCAAGAAAGCGACGAACAATCAATAAATATCGTATAAAATCTAAAAAAAAGGAAGAACAAATTTTGTTCTTCCTTTTTGTCTTTATTGCTTATTTGGTTTTAACGGTTTTTACTTTACTCCATGCGCCGTAAACCTTTTTGCCCGATACGCTTTTGTAAGCACGAACTCTAACGTAATATTTTTTCTTTTTCTTTAATTTGCTGATTTTAACCTTTGTTTTGCTTTTCTTTGCGGTAACGGTTTTCTTATTTTTCTTGAATTTCTTGTCGGTCGCAACCTGAATTTGATATCCGCTTGCGCCGCTTACCTTTGCATATCTTACCTCTAACGCCTTTTTATAGCCTTTAACCTTTTTGATTTTTGCCTTTTTCGGCTTGGTAATTTTCTTTTTGGTTTGCACAACCGCTTGAGTAGGCACGGTAGGCTGCGGCGTCGGCTGAGGTAAGACAGGCTCAGGCATAGGCGGTTTGGGTTGATATTGGCTCAAGTCATTTGTTACAAGGAAATTGAATTGACCGTAAAATTCTTGAAAAGATATAAAATACAATCCTGCTTTTAAATCTTTGAAATATATGCAATCACCGACGGTGTTTACAAAATTTTGTTTCTCATTGTCCCATATAGAAGTATTATAAATCGTCTTGCCGTTTTCATCATACAAATCGATGTAGTAATCTTCGGTGTGTTTTCTATCCCTTTCGGTGTTATACAAAATGAATAAATCACCGCCGCTGAAATTAAATTTGTAGCCGATATTTTGACCTCCCCAACCGTTTCCTGTGCTTCCGGGCATCAATCCATAATACATTGTGTCAAGTTTAATTTCATTAGCCTTTGCTAAATTTGATGTTTTTGTGCTTTTGTCAGCATAAAACGATTGTGTCTTTTTCGTAAAAGAAGTGGTAAATGTACAATTTACAGGGCAGTCATTTCCGTTTGTAACAAATCTAAAAGTATAATCTCCTGCAAGTAAATCATATTCAATTGTTTCATTTACATATCCTTTTAATCCGCTTTTTAGAGAATAGGCGGCATTTTCATCGGTAAGTGAAATGCTAAATACACCATCATCGTCATCTCCTGCAAGTGTTGCGTTAATATTTAAAACAAATGTGCCGGCTGACGGGATTGTCACTTTATAATATCGTATATCATACTTCCAATTATAATCTGATATGAACTGATTTTCAAATGACACATTTTCCGTACCCGATATAGGCAAATCAGATGTTGTATTGCCACTTTCATCTGCTTGTGCGCTGAATGGGACAATAAAAACCGACGTCATTATCATAATTAATGATAAAACTAATGCTAATAATTTTTTCATTATATTCTCTCCTTATTAATAGTTTTCTTCATCGTATTCGTCATAATTTTCGGTATAGGCTTCCTCGTCATTGCCGTTGTCAGTCTTTTTTTCTTCAAGCTCTTCAAGAATGATGTTTCCGTCCTTGTCAAAAACAAGATAGCAAGTGCCCACTCCTAAGTTGTATTCGTTTTCGTCTTTTTGACTGCCGTCGTCGCCGTTGTAGGATAAAACGTAATTACCGTTTATAACCTGCAAGCCGTTGATATTGTTGTTTGCGCTGTCATAATAAGCATCGTCGCTGTTGTTCAAAATACTGTATTTAGCATCGATTGACCAAACAATCTTGCCCTTTTTGTCAACCTTGGTTACTAAATCCTTTTTAGTCTTGCTGATAAGGATTGCACCGTCGTCTGCCATAATAACCCTGACCTTTTCACCAACAAAGGTTGGCTCGATTTTGTCCTTGCCGTCTTTTGTATTGATTACATAAAGGTCATTGTCGGCAACAAGCATTATTTCGTCGCTTGTGTAGTCCATTGGGAAGTCGGTTACGTCCTCAAATTCACGGCTCCAAAGCTTTTTCAAATCCTTGTCGTAATATTCAAGGTTCATAATCTTTGTGTCCTTATCATAAACCGTGATTAAGTAATGCTCCAAATCCGCAGCAATATAAAGCAGGCGAGAGCCGTAACTGTCATCGCCGAAATTTCTTAAATCGGAAACAAAGCCGGATTCCTGAGAAAACACAAAACTTTTGAAATTATCGTTAGACTGATTGTCAAGCGTTACAAGGTATGAATAAAACCAAGTAACCATACTGTCCTTGTTGGGATTGCTAAGCTTGATGTCAGGACCGAAAATGTACGTTGCAACCTTTTTGATTGTGTCAAGGTCGAAGCGCTTGTCGTCTGTTGTTACATTATAAACATTTATAGTCGGAACTGTATAGCTTTTGCCGTCAACCGTGTATGTGTCAATGCTTTTATAAGAACCGTATACATTAAGTCGGTCGCCTTCAATAATTCTTTTTGATGTTTGCTTACCCTTGATAACTGCATAGTCATCCGGTAAATCAACATTAACACCCCAATCCTCCATACTGAAAGGACCTGTTGTTTTTACGAGAAGTTCGTATTCGTTATCTGTAGACTTGATTATTTTTTCGACTACTGCGCCGATTTCGATTTGTGCACCCTTGTAAACGTCGGGATATCTTTGCAAATCCTCATACGAATATACTCTGAAATAATCATTATCAAAGTATTTTAAAACTTCTTTTTGCTCATCTGTAAGGTGTAGCTTATCGTTATCAAGCTTCATATTTGCAAAGCTGATTGACGCTTGCTCAACCGTTACACCTGTTTCGTTTTTGAGCGTTGTTTTTTCTTTTGTATCGGCAGGAAAGTGCCCTTTAACAAGCAGGAATACTATAATTCCCACAAGCACAATAATCACACCTGCCACTGCTGAAATAATGGCTTTCTTTTTCATATTCTACCTCCTAAAATTTAAAGCCTGATTTGATAAAATAAACTTTAAATCAATCTTATTTTATCCTACTTTATCCTACTTGTCAATGCAAAATACCATTTTATAGTATAATCTCATTGACCAAAGGATATTATATATTAGGAGATGCGACAAAATGAAGCCATTGAAACCGCTTAAGGAAAAAATAAGCATAACAATTGACGCCGACATTCTGGAAAAGATTAAATATGAGGCGGAATGTGATGACCGTTCGCTTTCACAATATATAAATCTTGTGCTTAAAAATCATATCAATTCAAAAAATCAGTAAAATAAAAACCAAGGACGTTAAATCCTTGGTTTTTTGTTATGTAATGATAATTATTAAAGTGTAGCCTCTTTAATATTCGGGGTCCCCGAAAAGCGTGAGCTTTTTGGGGAAAAGGAGAAAGGAACGGAGTGTTTATTATAAATTTTGAAAAAATTTATTCAAACACGTAGTTTCTTTCGACGTTATTCGCCCTTCATTTCAAGAAGCTTAACCTTGCCGTCGTATGATGCCTGAGAAACACGGATTGAATCAGTGATTGCTGCTTCAATATCGTCTTCCTGAACGCCGAGCTCCTTAGTATACTGGTTGTTAATAAAGAGGTCGAGGTTCATAATATCAGGAAGGTTGAATGGGTCCATACCTGACTCAATGCCTCTCTTTTTGTAATCCTTGGCAATGCCAATCATACCAAGCTTCATCATCCAAGGCTGAACGCCGACAATCTTTCTGTCAGGACCCATACCTCTTGCTTCGTAAACGATTTTAAGGAACTTATCCCATTTCATATTATACATAGCAACAGGGATTGCCTCAAAGCCTGCCTTTTCTCTAACAGCAGCACCTGCGATAGCCTGACCTACCTGACGGCAAGTAAGCATTGCAGTACCTCCCTTTGGATAAAGGGTGAACGGAAGTTTGTCCATCATTTTAAGCTGCTCAATAAGGATAGTCCATACAGGCTTTCTGCCCGGCTGTGTGCCGAAAATGTAAGGAAGTTCAAGTACGCAAGTTGAGAAGTTGTCGTCAACAGCATTCTTGCAGATATCCTCTTGCATCATTCTTGCCTTGAAATATGGGTTTCTCTGCTGAAGTCCCATATCAGGCCTGCTCTTTGTAAGATAAGCAAAGTATGAGCCGAGAACTACTGCTCTCTTAACGCCGACCTTTTTGCAAAGAGGGAAGATTCTTCTAAGAGGAGCATTGTTGAACTTGTCATAATAATCCATAACAGGATGAGGGAATTCAACTCTCTCATCAACACCTGCGGCATAGATGAATACATCGTTGCCCTTGAGCATTTCTTCAATTTCTTCGTCGCTCTTTTTGTTAATATCGCCGAAAACGATTTCCATTTCTTCAGGAATAGGAGCACCCTGAGGAAGAGGTGGCAAAGCAACGCTTGTTACTTTGTGACCCATTTTGATAAGCTGGGTTGCAGCTTCACAGCCAAGAAGGCCTGTGCCGCCAATCATAAAAATATTCATAATTTTTCCTCCGTTACGCAAAGCGTAATTTTTTGATTTAATTTCCTAAAAACGTACAAATACAATTATAGCACTATTACAAATTTTGTCAATAAAATAACAAAATCTGTATCAAAAAAAGAAAAGAAAAACCTGCCGAGTATAATTACTCAATTCGGCAGGTTTATTGAAAGATTAATTACTTTCTGTTATTGTCACGTCTGTGATTATCTCTGCGTGGCTTTCTCGGTGTTTCGTCAATTTCGTTTTCAGGTTTCATTCCCTCAAGTTCGATTAAAGCATCTCTTCTTGAAAGATTGATTCTGCCCTGGTCGTCAATTTCAATGCATTTAACGATAACGGAATCGCCGACGTTTACAACGTCCTCAACCTTTTCTGTTCTCTTAACATCAAGGCGAGAGATATGAACAAGACCTTCCTTGCCCGGTGCAATTTCAACGAATGCGCCGAAGTTCATAATTCTTGTTACAACACCGTTGTAGAATGAACCAACCTCAGGGTCGGTAGCAATAAGCTTAACAATTTCAACAGCACCCTTGCACTTGTCTGCGTCAATGCCGCTGATATATACTCTGCCGTCCTCTTCAATGTTAATCTTAACATCGTAGTCAGCCTGAATTTCCTGAATTACCTTGCCGCCCTTGCCGATAACATCGCCAATCTTGTCAGGGTTGATGGAAAGTGTATACATCTTAGGAGCATACTTTGAAAGCTCTTTTCTCGGCTCGCTGATGCATGGAAGCATAATTTCATCAAGAATGTAATTTCTTGCCTTATGAGTCTTAGCAAAAGCTTCCTTGATGATTTCAGGAGTAAGACCGTGAACTTTAAGGTCCATCTGAATTGCAGTGATACCCTTCTTAGTACCTGCAACCTTGAAGTCCATATCGCCGTAGAAATCTTCAAGACCCTGAATGTCAACCATTGTCATAAAGTCGCCGTATACGCCGTCGTCGCCTGTGATAAGACCGCAGCTGATACCTGCAACGGGAGCCTTGATAGGAACGCCTGCAGCCATAAGTGAAAGAGTAGAGCCGCAGATTGAGCCTTGCGAAGTTGAGCCGTTTGATGAAAGAACTTCAGATACAACTCTGATTGCATAAGGGAATTCATCAACTGACGGAAGAACAGGAACAAGTGCTTTTTCAGCAAGTGCACCGTGACCGATTTCACGTCTGCCCGGTCCTCTTGAAGGCTTTGTTTCGCCTACAGAGTATGACGGGAAGTTGTAGTGATGGATATATCTCTTTTCAGTCTGCTCGTCAAGACCGTCAAGAAGCTGAGCATCTGACATTGGACCGAGAGTAGTAACTGAAAGAACCTGTGTTTGACCTCTTGTGAAAAGACCTGAGCCGTGTGCTCTTGAAAGAAGGTCAATCTCTGCGTTAAGAGGACGGATTTCGTCAATGCCTCTGCCGTCAACTCTCTTGTGCTCGTCCTTAAGCCAAGCACGAACAACGTGCTTTTGAACAAGATACATAATTTCTTCAATCTTGCCCTCGTTGCCCTCAAATCTTTCGTCAAACTTCTCGTGAACTGCATTATAAATAGGAAGAAGAGCCTCGTCACGAACAAGCTTGTCATCTGTGTCAAGAGCTTTCTTTACGTCCTCAATACAGAAGTCCTCAATTTCCTTCATAATTTCAGGATCAGGGTCTGATGATTCATATTCAAACTTAGGCTTGCCGACTTCGTCAACGATGCCCTGAATAAACTTAACAATCTTCTTGTTTTCTTCGTGACCTGCCATAATAGCATTAAACATTGTTTCGTCATCAATTTCGTTGCCGCCTGCTTCAATCATAGCAACAAGGTCAGCTGTTGATGCAACTGTAAGTGTAAGGTCAGTCTTTGCTCTTTGCTCAAGAGTTGGGTTGATAACGATTTCGCCGTCAACAAGGCCGACGTTTACCGAAGATATAGGACCTGCCCAAGGGATATCCGAAATAGCGATAGCGGCAGATACACCGATAGCGGCAGTAATCTCAGGTGAGCAGTCAGGGTCAACTGACATAACTGTTGCAACAACTGAGCAATCGTTTCTTAAATCTTTTGGGAAAAGCGGACGGATAGGACGGTCGATACAACGGGATGTAAGAATTGCCTTTTCTCCTGCTCTGCCTTCTCTGCGAAGGAATGAACCCGGAATTTTGCCTACCGCATACATTTTTTCCTCATAGTCAACCGAAAGAGGGAAGAAGTCAACGCCCTCACGTGGCTTTGCAGACGCTGTTACTGTGCAAAGAACTTCTGTTTCGCCGTAGCGAGCCATAATAGAAGCATTTGCAAGGCCTGCCATTTTGCCTGTTTCAAGTGTAAGCTTTCTGCCTGCAAGCTCGGTTTCCCAAACTTTAAAATTCTTGAAAAACATTTTAGTACCTCATTTCTTTAAATTTTATTTATTTAATCAAGGAGGTGCAATAGTAATAAACCCAATATACAAATTATAATTTACATACTCGGTTTACTACTATTGTCTGCGCCTCCTTAAATTACAAAAAAGTAAACAAGGCAAGCATTGACCGTCAGCCATGCTTGCCTAAGTGACAAATTATCTGTCGAGTGTATCACGGATGCCAAGCTTTTTGATAAGAGCACGGTATCTTTCGATATCCTTATTGTAAAGGTATACGAGAAGGTTTCTTCTGTGACCAACCATCTTTAAAAGACCACGTCTTGAGTGATGGTCCTTCTTATGAACCTTAAGATGCTCTGTAAGCTCGTTGATTCTTGTTGTAAGAACTGCAACCTGAACTTCCGGTGAACCTGTGTCACCCTCGTGAGTAGCATACTCCTTGATAATTGCTTGCTTTTCAGCCTGTGTCATAATTTTCACCTCATTTAATATTATTTGCCGTATCACGCAAAACTCAGTAACGGGCAGGTGAATACTGCAAGGCAGTTAAACCCCGAAACCGTGTAATTCGTTTACAGCGGAAAGATTATAGCATATTACGCCCGAATTGTAAAGCAAATTTTTAAAATAGTAGTTTATTGTATATTATATACAATATATAGTATGTTACATAGTCATTCCTTTATTTTTCGATATTCCTTACTTGAGTAGGCGTTTGGTTGAAAATTTTTTTAAACTCATTTGTAAAATGATACGGTGAGCTGAAACACAGTAATTCGCTTATTTTGTTAATCGGCATAGAGGTTTGAACAAGCAGCCTGTAACCCTCCTCCATTTTCTTTTTGGTTATGTATTTTTTTGGCGAAATATTAAGTTCCTTGATAAAGATTTGGTGAAGTCTGCGAGGGGTAATATTGAAAAATGCCGACACGGCATCAACCGTTATTTTCGTAAATAATTTTTGCGATATAAATGAGCAAATATCGTCAATCAGCCTGCGGTGTGAGGTGTCAAGATTAAGAATTTCGCTTATTTCTTCTTTTCTGCAAACGTTAAAGTAATATGCAAGAAAAATGAAACTGACATAGTTTGAAATTTCAGCGTTTTGACCTATTCCTATAAGCTTTTCAAAATATTTTTCCTCGTCGTCGCTGACCTCACTTTTGCCTATTTTGCCAAGGACAAAATCTTTGCAGCCGTGATATGTAAAGTTAGTCCAACGGTATCCCCAAAATTGCCCCATAGCCTTGTATTTGATAATATCGTGGAAATTTAAAAAGATATAATCGTTTTCGCTTAATTCAAATTCACCGTGTTTTGTATAGATTTTGCCGTTGCCTGCCGTGCAGCGAATAAAAGCTACTGTGCCTTTGGGATACAAATTGTGTTCCTCGTCATCCATAAAATAAAAATAATTTTCATCTACAAGAATTTTAAAAGCGCTTATTACATTCGGTAAAAATAAATTGTTTTCGCTTTGATATCCTAAATAAAAAGATTTATTATGATACATTTCTACTCCACCGTTTCCGAAATATGTATCTATTATACTGTATTTTATATTTAATTACAAGTGAATATGTTATATAATATTTAGTTAGAACGGCTTTGAAGCATTTAATATACTTATAATAAAAAAAGTATGTACTTCTAAAGCTCAAAAAGAAAAAGGGGTTAATTTTTATGGAAATAGGAAAGATTAAACAAACTCTTTCTGACGCAAAGGTATATTGGAAAAGACCTATGCCCGGCAGATATATGCCGTTTAAGGAGATATTTGCTTATTCCTTCGGCGGAATAGGAATTTATTTCCTGATTTATTGTGTTCAGCAGTTAACGTTGGGCACTACAAATGTAATTATAGGTAATGCTATCGGCATTTCTCCAACTAAGGTTTATATTATTTATGCAATCAGTATTGCTATTTCTTTTCCTGCCACCGCAATAAGGGCTAATATTATTGATAATGCCCGAAGTAAGCAGGGAAAGTATCGACCTTATTTGCTGTCAATGGCGCTTCCGGCATGCTTGCTTGTGGTGGGTATGGTAATGGTGCCGTATGAAAAAATTGAAAGCCAAAACGTTAAGGCTCTTATTGTTCTTTTGTTTAATATCGGTTTTCAATTTTTCTATATGTTCTTTTATGAATCGTATGAAAACCTTATTATGGTGCTTTCGCCGGATACTCAGGAAAGAGCAAATGTTTTAACAATTAAGTCTGTTGTTTATTCTATGGCTCCGTCTATTGCAACTGCTGTTTTGCCGCTTGTTGCAAAGGTTGCAACTAACAATGACCTTTATGATATGAAATTATACAGAATTCTTTATCCGCCTTTCGCAATTCTCGGCGTAATCTGTTCTGTATATATTTTTGCAAATACTCAGGAAAAGATTGTTCAGGCAAGAAGCCACGTTGTGCAAATCAAATTTCTTGATGCCGTTCGTGCAGTTGCAAAGAATAAGCTTTTCTGGGTTATATCTCTTGCAGGTTGGATAGGATTTCTTGAATCTACATACGGCAATATGCTCCAGTGGTGCTATCAGTACCATAACACAAAAGAAGACGGTGTCGGCGCCGGACTTTATACAATAATCACAATGGTTGTTGCAAACGCTAACCTTTGGGGAATGCTTGCCGCTCCGTTTTGTATTAAAAAGTGGGGCAAAAAAGCGGTGCTTATTTTCACCAATGCGCTCAACGCCGTAATTCTTTTCGCGCTTTATCCCGTTGTTAAGGCAGAACCGCCTAAAATGATTGTATATATTGCAATTATTCTTTTCGGCAACTATCTTATGAGCTCGTTCGGCGTTATTTTGACTCCCGCAGTAAATGCCGATATTCGTGATTATCAGCAATATTTGACCGGAGAAAGAATTGACGGTATGTTTTCAACCGTCGGTCTTATAGGAACTGTTATTACTCTTTTGACAAGCGGTCTTGTGCCGGCTGTATACGAAAAGGTCGGTATTAATGAAAACACACTTTCATCTCGTGCAAGCGAAATATCGGCAATAACAGGCAAATCAATCAGCGAAGTAATGAACTCGCCTTATAACGTTCTTTATATTAACGATATTTTCAAAAAAGCATTTGTCGTTATTGTTATATTATCGGTTATAGGCGCAACGCTAAACTTTATTCCGTATTTCTTCTATGATATGACGGAGCTTCGCCAGCGTGCAATTGTTAAGGTGCTTAAACTTCGTGCAATGTTTGAAGATTATGGCAACGGCGTGCTTAGCGATAAAGATATTGTTGATGCAATAGATGTTATTGAAGAGGCGCAAAGTATGAAAAATGCCGAGCCGAAAGATATTGATTCGTTCAAAAAAGCAGTTAAAAGTGCCAACGGCAAGGCTGCCAAAAAGCAAGCTAAAAAGGCACTTAAAGATGCAATAGCATATAACGAAAATATTGAAATTTCAAAAATGGTAAACGAAGAAGTCGAAAAGTTTGACCGTGAGGAATGGAAGCTTAGGCTTGAAGAGGCAAAAAGAATTTATGCAAACGGAATTGACGGTTTGTCAGATGTAAGCGACGAAGAACTTGAACGTGCAATGGCAAATGCTAAGGCTATGCCGAAGGATACCAAGAAGCACAGAGAGGAAAGAAGTGCTGCAATCGAAACCGCAAGAAACAGAAAGTACAGCAAGAAAGCTATTGCAAAAGCAGGCGGAAAAATTGTTCCTTTTGATAATGCGGTATTTGAACAGCTTTTTGCAAAAGAGGACGCCAATCTTGCCGCTTTGGCAGAACTTGAAACTGAAATTTCTAAAGCAAAAAAGGCTAAGGATAAGAATACTGAATCAAGACTTAAAGCAAAAAAGGCTAAGCTTAAGGCTGAAAGAAAGGAAATTGAGGCTTTAATTAAAAAGGCGACGGATGAAAATTCGTATTACAACCGTCTTGCAAAGCCGTATATTGACGCAGGCAAGCTCATTGTTCAGGCTGAGAATTACAAGCATTATGAGGATATTAAGGCTATGTATGACGATGCAAAGGCACGTGATGAGGAAAACAGACGCCTTGAGGAGCAAAAGGCTAAGGAGCTTGAGGCTAAGCAAAAAGAAATGAAGCAACAGCTTAAAAATGAAAAAGCCAAGAAAAAAAGAGAACAAAAAAATAAGTAAATTTTAAAAAATCCCGTATCTGAAAAATTGATACGGGATTTCAGACTGTCGATAAAGTGGCTAAACCACGCCGTGCTAAAATTATCATAAAGTGATGACGTAGGGCAAGGGCTTGCTCTTGCCGAAATAAAATCAAAAATATATTTATAGAAAAGTGGCTTGAACGTAGTGCTCAAGCCACTTTTGGCGCTTTCCGTCTTTTGCTCGGAGGCAGTACCAACGTACAGCACCCGCTCGCAAAATACGAAATTTATCTCACTTTCTCGAAGTCTGACAGCGTGTAGAAAAAGTCCAATTATAAATTTCTACTGTATATTTTTATCAGTACGGCTGAGTGAGGTTCAACCTCGGCAGTAAATGAATTTTTGAACTTGCCGAGTTCTTTTTTTGCCCAAATGTCAAAAATGTTGTATTTTTCATCAGGCATTAAAACATCGCTTAAATTGAATTTGATTTTAGCTTTTTTATCTTTAGTATTAAAAAGTGCTGCATATTTACACTTCTTTCCGTTTGCCACCCAAATAACGGTACCTTTGCCGTTTGTTTCTTTTCTGTAATGCTGGTGTGCGCCGTTTGAATCTTTGTGCATTTTAAGATATTCTTCGTTTGTTAAAAGCGAGAGCGTCCATTCGTCGTTTTCAGGCATATTACCGCCGAAGAAAAGAGGACTTTTAAAAATTCCCCAAAGGCTCATCATTGTGATTTGTTCAGACCTTGTGAATTGAGTGTATCTGTCTTTAGGACCGTGGTATGAACAGTTTTTGCAAAGCTTGCCAAGCGGTAGCATATCGCAGTCCGGATAATTTCCGCTTTTAACTTCGTTTTGCCACAAAAGGCATTTGTCAAACATATCGTGAAGCTTGTCCCACTTGTCCCAAAAATCGCCTGTCATTCGCCACATATTTGCGTTTTCTGCAAGGTGCTTTGCATTTTCGATTTTAGCAGGACCGGGAGAGAGCGAAAGCACCATATTTCTGCCGCAGTTGTCAATAGCTTTTCTAATCATTTCAATTTCATAATATGCGCTGTACGGTGTATCCCATTGGCGAAATTCCGTTACCGCAATATCGTCACACTTTATAAAATCAACGCCCCACTTAGCATAAAGTTCAAATATGCTGTTATAATAATCCTGTGCACCCTCACAGTTTTTCATTCCGTACATATCGGTGTTCCATGAGCATACGCTGAAATGGTGCGCAACCTCACGGGCAGTAAATTTACTGCCTTTTATTTTTGTGTTTTTGTGCACTGCCTGACGTGGAATACCACGCATAATATGAATTCCGAATTTTAAGCCGAGGGAGTGAACATAGTCGGCAATAGGCTTAAAGCCCTGACCGCCCTTAGCACTCGGAAAACGGTTTTCGGCAGGGATAAGCCTGCCGTATTCGTCCATATCAAGCTCGGTAAAATTGTTATAATCGTTATCTTTTGCCTTTGGTTCATACCATTGAATATCGCAAACAATATATTCCCAGCCGTATTTCTTTAAATTCTTTGCCATATAGTCGGCATTTTCCTTGAGCTGTTTTTCATTTACGGCTGCACCGAAGCAGTCCCAACTGTTCCACCCCATAGGCGCATTTTTTGCAAAATCTCTGTGCGTCATACCATATCTCCAAAACTTTCTTGTTTTATGGTTTTATATTATAATTAAAAAAACAGTGTGTCAATAACTTTTTAAAGATTTATACGATTGAATGTTTATGATATAAATATATTTAAAATTTCTTGCTATAAGATTAGGTTTGTGATATCCTAAAATTTATGGAAAATAAATTATATAAATATGAGCTTCATTGCCACACGGGTTGTGTTTCACGTTGCGGCAGGGTCGAGCCTGAGGAAATTGTAAAATTATATATTGAAAAAGGATATGACGGAATAGTCGTTACCGACCACTACAGCCCTATGACCTTTGAGCCTAATTGGTGCCCGCAAAAGCAGATTGATTTTTATCTTTCGGGCTACAGGCGAATGAAAGCGGAAGCTGAAAAATCGGGCAAAGATTTTACGGTATTGCTCGGAATGGAACTTCGCCATTACGGCACGGCTAACGATTATCTTATTTACGGCATTGACGAGGGATTTCTTTACAGCGCAGGCAATTTGATGAAGCCGTGGGAAAAGAAAATGTATTCTCTCTGTCATTCAAAAGGATTTCTTGTGTTTCAGGCGCACCCGTTTAGAACGGGTATAAGAAGATGCAATGAGCATTATATTGACGGTATTGAAATTTATAACGGAAAAACGAATGAGAAACTTAATAAAAAGGCAGAGGTTTGGGCAAGGGAAAGCGGCAAGCTGATGTGTTCAGGCTCTGATTTTCATACCAAGGCTCACACGGCACGAGGCGGTATTATTACAAAAGAGAAAATCAATAATAATTGTGATTTATTAAGAGTTCTTAAAAGTCAAAATTTTGAAATGATTAAAACCTATTAACGCACTTGTTATTTTATTGACAATGCTTGTTGACGATTTGCTTGTTATAATATATAATATATTATAAGTTGTATTTAAAGAGGAGGCGCAAGTATGTGGCTTGATAAAGATAATATTGAAACTCTTTATGCTCCGAAAAAGCGAAATTATAAAAAAGAACTTTTTGAGGCTATTAAGAAATTTGCGATTAATATTGCGAAAAAGCAGTCGGGTTTTCGTAAAGAGTCACGTAAAATTCTCCTTGAAAGCAGAAAGAAATCTTATGATGAAATAAGAGACAGGATTAAAACCGACCCTAAGGTTATTTTGTTTTCGACCTTTGACGGCAGAAGCTACGGCGACAGTCCAAAGGCAATTTATGAATATATGCTCACTCAGGAAAAATTTGAGGATTATACTTTCGTGTGGGCTTTTCGCAATCCTAAGCAGTTTACCTTTGTTTTGGACAATCCTAATACTTATATAGTCACGGTTAATACAAAGGATTATGAAGTTGCGGCGGCAACGGCTAAGTATTGGGTTTATAACTATCGAATGAGCGACCATATTTATCCTAAGGGCGACCAAGTTTACATTCAGCTTTGGCACGGCACGCCGCTTAAACGTCTTGGCTATGATATTAATATTTCCGACAACGCTATGAATTCAAAAAGCGAAATCCGTGAAAAATATAAGGTTGATGCAAGCAAGTTTAAATATATTCTTGCCCCGTCGCACTTTGCGGCAGAAAAGTTTATTTCCGCTTGGAATTTGGAGGCTATCGGCAGAACGGATACTGTTTTGGAGCTTGGCTATCCGAGAAATGACTTTTTGGCAAATTATACTCAAAAGGATATCGAAGATATAATAAGTGAATTACAGCTTCCGAGGGATAAAAAATATATTCTTTATGCACCTACTTGGCGTGACAATCAGCATCAGGCAGGCATAGGCTACACATATAAAACCGAGGTCGATTTTGATAAACTGAAAGCAAATCTCGGCGATGAATATATTATCCTTTTCAGGGCGCATTATCTTGTCGCAAATTCCTTTGATTTTGATAAATACAAGGGTTTTGTTTATGATGTGTCAAAGGTGAATGATATCAATCATCTTTATGTCATTTCCGATTTGCTTGTAACGGACTATTCATCGGTATTTTTCGATTATGCAAACCTTAAAAGACCGGAAATTTTCTATATGTATGACCTTGAGGCATACGGTAATGAAATCCGTGGCTTTTATATTGACCTTGATGAGCTTCCAGGCCCGATTGTTCAAACCGAGGACGAGCTGATTAAGGCTATCAAGAATGCCGAGACTGACAGAAGCTATGACGAAAAATATAAGGCGTTTAATGATAAGTTTAATTATCTTGACGACGGCAAGGCAGCTCAAAGAGTTACCGAAGCAATTATAGAAGAATAATGCAGACGGGCGATTGATAATCGCCCCTACGGACGTATACACATATAAAAAAGCCGACTAATCTAACGTTTGATTAGTCGGCTTTTGCTTATTTATAATAATTTTCCTTTACTTCAAGAAGCTCTTGCTCGGTGCAAGATGAACTTAAGCAACCAACGCTGGTAACGCATTTTCCGCCTGTAATATTGCCGAATTTGATTGAATCCTCAAAGCTTTTTTCGTGGTACAAGCCGTAAATAAAGCCTGCAAGGAATGCGTCGCCTGCACCTGTTGAGTCAACGTGCTTGAAATCGTCAACTTGACTGACATAAAATTCCTTCCCGTTTTCCATTCCGAGGCAGCCGTCTTTATCAAGCTTAACAATAACCTTTTCAAAATAATTTGATAAAACGTCAGCCGCTTTTTCCGGAGTGTCGGTATCTGTTATTTTAAGCGCTTCCTTTTGGTTTGGTGTATAATAATCGGCAAGTTCAAGATGCTCCTTGTAGTTTTCAAGGCTCAAATTATCGTCCCAGCCGCAGTCGAAAACAAGTATTGTACCCTCGCTCTTAAGCTTTTTGTATACAGGCAAAAAGCCGCCTGTGTGCATAATCACTATCTTTGCGCCGGTGCACATTTTGTAAGCCGCATCAAGTGCGTCGGGCGTCGCCTCAACGCTTCCGTGACCGTAGGACATAAACGTTCTGTCCCTGCTTGTAATCATAGCGCTTGTAACATTAAGCGGAATATCGTCATCGCCTTTATAAAGATTAATAGGGGATACGCCGCATTTTTCAAATTCCTGCCTTGCATAGTTTGAAAAAATATCATCTCCAAGCTCTGTCGCAATTTTAGTTTTAATTCCAAGCCTGCCGAGATTTATAAGCGTTGCAGGAACACCGCCGCCGAGCTGAAGCGAAAAATGCTTTGCGTATATTTCCTCGCCCTCGTTCGGCAATCTGTCAATTCCCGAATAAAGAATGTCAACGTTGGTACAGCCTATTCCGGCAATAAAATTTTTATCTCCCATATTTATCTCCTAAATTAATATATCTGTTTTGTTTTAATTATATATTATAATTGTGTCAATATCAAGAAACAAGCCGTTTAAAATAAAAATTCCCCTTAATAAAATCAAGCCAATGCATATAGGACGTTTATTCCCATGCATTGGCTTATTTTTGTATATTTATTAAGTTATGCTTGATTTGTCAATTGCAAAATAAATATAACTTTTTCCTTTATTTCTTTTCCCAACCCGAATAAAGAGTCAGGCTGTCGCTTACAGTGTCTTTATTAATATCAAATTGCTTAGTGCAATCCTTGTCTAAATACCAGCCCGTAAAGGTGTAGCCCTCTTTAACGGGATTTTCTTCAACATCAACAAGCTGACCATACATAACCTTTTGGTTATCTATTTGCGAGCCGCCGTCTGTATTGAATGTGACAGTAAATCCTGCATGACTTACCGCAAAAATCATACAGGCGATAAGAACGATAATTCCGACAAGGATGAGCTTGTCTGCCGTTTTTACAGACATTTTTATGTTTCGGTAAAGTCCTCCGGGTTTCCTTTCGGTGTTAAGATTTATTGTGTTGTTTTCGTTCATATTTTTCACTGCCTTTCAAAAACGGTGGTTAATTATTATCTTCTTGCGAGATACTTTCTCATATCAATTGCGCAAGCAACAAGAATGATTACACCTTTGATAATGTAAAGCATATTTGCGGATACGGAAAGGAAGTTAAGACCGGCAAAAATAATCTGCAAAAGAAGTACGCCGATAACGATACCGCTGATTTTACCTGTACCGCCTACAAATGATACACCGCCGATTACGCAAGCCGCAATAGCATCACACTCGTAGTTAAGACCTGTGTTTGCAGAGCAAGAAGCAATACGAGCGCCCTCAATAAAGCCTGTGATACCGTACATAACACCTGCAAGCACAAATACCATTAAGATTGTCATAAATACATTTACGCCCGATACTCTTGCTGCTTCTTCGTTTGAACCTACGGCAAACATATTTTTGCCAAACTTTGTTTTATTCCAAATAACCCACATAATTGCTGTTAAAATTGCGGAATAAAGAACATATTTAGGAATGGCAACACCGCCGACATTGAAAAGCATACCGGTGATAAAGCTTGTGTAAGACGAGTCAAGACCTGAAAGAGTTTGACCGTTGTTGCCGCCAATCATAAGGTACATAAGAACAGTGCCAAATACAATAAGCTGGGTTGAAAGAGTAACTATAAACGGATGAAGCTTAAACTTAGCAACAAAAAATCCGTTTACAAGGCCAACAACTGCGCCGATTGCAATTACTGCAAGAAATACAATCCAAAGCGGCATTGTATTAAGATTTGGGAACATTTTGTTGGCATAGCCTGTCATTTGCAAAAGTGAAGCCGCAACGCAGGCGGTAAGACCTACACATCGACCCGCCGAAATATCCGTACCTGTTAATACGATACAGCCTGCAATACCCAAAGCAATCGGAAGCTTTGCGGCGGTGAGCGAAACAATATTAACTATTGACGATACACTCAAAAATGCCGGAACCTTGATTGCAATAAAAATCACCGCTATTGCAATGATGATATACATTGCGTTGTTAAATAATAAATCTGTAATTAATCTTTTTTTGTCGTCCTTGTCTGCCGCTTTGAATTTTTCAACCCAAAGGGAGATACGTGAACGCTTAACCTTTTTTATACTTGTGTCAGCCATAATGAAATCCTCCTTATACATATTTTGCCGCAAGTGTCATAATCTCTTCCTGATTAGTAGTCTTTGCGTCAACCTCGCCTGAGAGCCTGCCGCCCGACATAACAAGAATTTTATCGCATACGCCTAAAAGCTCTGCCATTTCGGAAGAAACCATAATGACTGTTTTGCCTTTTTTGGCAAGGTCAAGAATAAGCTGATAAATTTCGTATTTTGCGCCTACGTCGATACCTCTTGTCGGTTCGTCAAGAAGAAGCACGGTAGGGTCAGTCAAAAGCCACCTTGCAAGGATAACCTTTTGCTGATTACCGCCTGAAAGCGAGCTGATTTTTGTTTCCTGATTAGGAGTTTTAACTCTAAGGGATTTTATATATTCGTCAGTCGTGTCCTTCATTTTCTTTTTGTTAAGAAACGGACCGGTCTGATATTTTTTTAAGCTTGAAATTGTAGTATTTTCTCTGATATTCAAAATTCCGAAAATACCTGTTGCACGTCTTTCCTCAGTCAAAAGGGCAAAGCCGTTTTTGATTGATTCGTGCGGATTTCTGTTTTTAACCTCTTTGCCGTCAAGTGTGATTTTTCCGCTTTTTTTGGTGGTTATTCCAAATATTTGCTCCAGAAGCTCAGTTCTTCCTGAGCCGTCAAGCCCTGCCACACCAAGGATTTCTCCTCTTCTTGCCTGAAATGAAACATTATTAAGGTTTGTATATTCGCCGCTTAAATTTTCGACATTAAGAAGAACGTCGCCGATTTTATTGTCTTTTTCAGGATAACGGTTTGTAAGTTCACGGCCAACCATAAGCTTAATGATTTCGTCCATAGTAAGCTCACTTGCTGCCTTTGTGGCAATCCATTTGCCGTCACGCATAATTGTAACGTCGTCGCTTATGCGCAAAATTTCCTCCATTTTGTGAGAAATATAAATAATGCCGCAGCCTCTGTCCCTAAGCATATTGATAATACGGAAAAGATGTTCAACCTCTTCCTCGGTAAGCGAGGAGGTTGGCTCATCAAAAACAATTATTTTTGAATTGTAGGAAACGGCTTTGGCAATTTCAACCATTTGCCTTTGCGAAACCGACATTGTGCTCATAACGGCTTTCGGGTCAACGTTAATTTCGAGGTCTTTAAAAACCTTCATTGTTTCGTCATACATTTTCTTTTCACTCGTGAAAGGAAGATATTTTGAAACCTTTGGAAATCTGCCGAGCCACATATTGTCCATAACATTACGCTTGAGCGCTTGGTTGAGCTCCTGATGTACCATTGCAACACCGTTTTCAAGGGCTTCCTTACTGTTTTTGTAATTAACCTCTTTTCCATCGACATAAATGTGACCGTTGTCTTTGCTGTAAACACCGAAAAGACATTTCATAAGTGTTGATTTACCGGCGCCGTTTTCGCCCATAAGTGCATGAACTGTTCCTTTTTTGACCGTCAACTGTGCATGGTCAAGCGCTTTGACACCAGGGAAAGTCTTTTCTATATCAACCATTTTTAACAATATATCTTTGTCAGTCGCAGAAACGGATTTATTTATATTGTTTTGCATATGTATCTCTCCTATCTGCTTTGAATAGTACGGTTGAGGCAAAAAGCCCCAACCGTATTTTGTGAAGTTAATTTATATTATTTTTCTGAATCTGCTGTGTAAGCCGAATAAGGAATATTTACTCTCCAAGTGCCTACTACGTTTGCAGTGTCAATACTGTCAAGTGCGTTTGCACCGTTGAGGTAATTACCCATAATTGTTGTGATTGCTGTAGCCATACCCTGTGCGTCTTGCTTGATTGTACCAATCATTGAGCCTGACTTGATAGCTGATTTAGCTGCGTCTGTTGCATCAACACCGAATACAGGAATAACCTTTTTGCCATCCTTGTTGTAGCCTGCTGTTTGAAGAGCAGATACTGCGCCGAGTGCCATTTCGTCGTTGTTGGCAATTACAAGTTCAATCATATTTTTATTTGATTCTGTGTACTGAGCAAGAGCTGTGCTCATATAGTTTGTAGCTGCTGCTGATGACCATAAGCCGTCCTGGTCAACAAGATATTTGTTCTTGTTAGCTGCATCATAGAACTCAAGGTCAGGCTTTCCTGCTTTTTCAAGAACCTTGTTAGCGTCCTCAACGCCGTACTTTGTACGTGCGATTGCTTCCATATTGCCCTCTTGACCCTTGAACATTACATAGCTGATTTTGCCGTCGCCGTTAAGGTCGAGCTTGTCATAGTTGTTTACAAGGTATTCGCCAATCATCTGACCCTGCATATGACCTGCCTGCTCGTAGTCTGTTCCTACGAATACGCACTTTTCATAGCTTTCAATAACCGACTGGTCAACAGAACGGTTAAAGAAGATTACAGGAACGTTTTTAGCCTTTGCAAGATTTATAATGTTTTGAGCGGCGTCATTTGAGCCTGTGTCAACTACATTGACGATAAGCATTGATGAGCCTTTTGCAAGTGCTGTTTGAACCTGCTCGGTCTGTGTTGTCTGGTTGCCGTTTGCGTCGTAATCGTTATAGGTATAGCCGCCGTCTTTCAAGATTTTATCCATTGATGAACGAACGGTTGAAATGTATGCATCGCTGAAGGTGTAATAGAATACCGATATCTCACCTTTGGCAGACGAAGCCGCCTTTGTTGTGCCGCCGCCATCCTTTTTTGAAGAACAAGCTGCAAAACCTACTACCATTACTACTGCTAATAATAATGCCAATAACTTTTTCATCTTTTTCATAAAGATTACCTCCTTAAAATTTTTCGTTAAGTCATTGTGTGTCTTTATTATATCTTTGACAGATTTAAAATTGAATGTAATTTTTTATTCAAAGTGTATAAAAAATTACGATATTTATGATTTATTATGTTAAAATTACTACCCGAAAAGCATAAAAAACGGCTTTGACAAGCCAAAATTGACCGTCAAAGCCGTTTTGAATATTTGTTAATTACTGCTTTCGCTAAAGCTGAAAAGTATTTTTTGAATATCAGGTGAAAACATATTTTTTCGAGTTACAACATAGGTATCGGTTTCAATTGTGCTTGTTTGCAATTTTTTGCCCGACAGTATTTCAGACGCTTTTGAAACCGAGGTGTAACCCATAGAAAAAGGATTTTGAACAATCAGTGTATCTATTTCTCCGCTTTCAAGCATATTTACGCAGTTAACATTGCTGTCAAAGCCTATGCCGAAAACCTTGTTATTCAAATTTAATTCCTTTATTGCATACGCCACCCCGATGGTTGACCATTCGTTGAAGCCTATTAGCACATTGATTTGCTTGTGCTTTTTTAGTAGCTTTTTTGCACCGGCGGTTGCACTTTCTTTGTTTGATTCAACATTAACCGTATCAACAATTTTTGCATTATCTATTTTGTTTATATAATCGGTAAATCCTTTTAATCGCTGTTTGCCGTTTTCGGTATTTGCGCCGTAATTTACTATACCTATATTAATAGACTTTTGCTCCTTGCACAAATCGACTGCTTGCTTTGCCGCTTTTTTTCCGGCTTCAATATTGTTTGTACCCACAAAAAGCTCCTTGCCGTTTACATCAACGTCGCTGTCAACCGTGATTACCTTAATTCCGCTGTCAATGGCTTTTTGAACGGCGTCGGCATTTTTTTCAAAATCTATCGCTGAAAGAATTATAACGCCTACATTGTTTGAAACTGCGTTTTCAATCATTTTGTTTTGGGCGTTGTAATCCTCTTCGTTTTCAGGGCCTTCAAATGTAACTTTTACATTGTATTCGGTTGCGGCAGACAGCGCTCCGTTTTTCATATCGTTCCAAAAAGTTGAGTCGCTGCCTTTTGTTATTATTGCAATATTGTTGCTTTTATTGTCAAATTCTGTGCCTTTTGCACAGCCAAACAGGACTGCAATAAGAAAAAAAGTAAGAGTGAGCAAGGCAGTCGCTTTTTTAATATTCATGTTCTTGTCCTTTCTCAATTTTTGGAATTTTAATCGTTACGGTTGTGCCGACGTCAAGCTCGCTTTCAATCGTAATTCCGTATTCCTCTCCGAAATATATTTTCAGTCGGTCATTTACATTCTTAACACCGATACCTTTTGAATCGCTTCGGTCTTTTTGAAGAATGGTTTGGCATTGCTCCTGCGTCATTCCCAGTCCGTTATCCTTAACGATTATCACAATATCCTTGCCTTGGCGACGGACAATAATTTTAATTTCGCCCTCGTCAACCATTCGGTCAAGCCCGTGATAAATTGCATTTTCAATAAACGGTTGAATTGTAATTTTGTTGCACATATAGCCCAAAACGCTTTTGTCAACATCAAATGAATAGGTAAATTGGTTTTTGTATCTGTAGCTTTGAATAATAAGATAGCTTTCTGCGTGCTTGAGTTCGTCACTTATTGTTATAAATTCATTGCCGTGGCTTATGCTTATTCTGAAAAGCTTAGCAAGCGCACCCACCATTTTGACTGCGTCCTTGCTGTTGTCCTGCTCACACATCCATTGAATTGAATCAAGCGTATTATAAAGAAAATGAGGATTGATTTGAGCCTGCAAGGCTTTCAATTCCGTCTTTCTGAGAACAATTTCTTCATTGTGAACCTTTTCCATAAGCGACTGAATCATAAGCACCATATGTTCAAATGATGACGAAAGCGTTTTGAATTCCACAACGTTACTCATATCTGCCTTGTATTCAAATGATTCCGCCTGCTTTTCAAATTTTTGCATTGAATCAACAAGCCTTCTGACAGGTCTTGTAACAGTTCTTGAAAGAATAAAATAAACCAAAACCGATATAAAAAGGCTGAATAAAATCGCAAATGCAGAGCCGATGATTATTTGGCTTTTTACTGCCTGTGTTATTTCGTCATTAAAGCTTACACCTACTATTTTCCAATTACACGAGGCAAGGGAGGATATGTTATAAATATTATTTCTTTTTCTGTGTATTCCGTCTGCAAGGTCAAAAATCTCATCGGTATTTTCCTTTTTCAATCCCGAAAAAAGAATTTGCTGCTGTGGGTGATAAATAATTTCGCCTTTTGAATTGATAATGTAGCAATAACCCCTTTGACCGATGCTCACCTTATCAATATATTTTGCAATTGACGAGAATTTGAAATCAATCGCAACAAAAACCTGGCGGGCATAAAGATTTGAATATTCTTTTTTTGCAATTGTTACAACCCACGGATATTTGTTTTCATAAATAGTATTTACGTGGGGTTGAGTAATTGCGTATCCGTCAGTAAGTCCGGAAAAAGCAGCTTTGTCAAACGATAAATTAGTAGGATTGCTTTTTACTTTGTCGTTGTTGTCGTTTCCGTCTAAAAGCAAATTGCCCTGCATATCATAAAGCATAACGCAATATATATCTTCTTCAAGTCTGGATGCTGTTGATATCGCATTTTGAAGCGACGAGGTATCGGTGCAGTTATTCATTTCATCGCAAAGATTGTCAAGCTTGTTTTTTATTGACGAAACATAATTAGATACGGTCTCGTTAGCCTGCGACACGGCTTGCCTGCTCGATACATAAGCCGAATCAAACATTGAATTTTTATAAAATATGCCAAAAAATAATGTAGAAGCAAGAGTTGAAAATATAACGCCGAAAACAACGATTGCTATAATTAATACAGACAATTTTATTTTGTTACGCTTAAACATCGTTTTTTCCTAAATGCTCCTCTCTGTATTTGTTAGGTGACATACCGTAATATTTTTTAAAGCAATAACTGAAATAGTGCTGGTCACTGTATCCGCATTTTTGTGATATTTCAAAAATTTTCATTGACGTACACAACAGTAAATCGCTTGCCGCTTTCATTCTGCGTTCTGTAACAAGGGCAATAAAATTTTGCGACTTCGTTTTCTTTATAAGCGCACTTAAATAGTTTGGGCTTACACCCAGCTTGTCGCTTGCGTCGGTCAATGATAAATCCTCATTCATATATTCATCGTTTATAATTTGAAGTGCTCTGTCACAAATCGTTTCGCTTTCATGCCTTTGCGAGCGTGAAATGATATCTCTTGCGTCAAGGCAAAGCGATATTAGTTCTTTTTTATACTGCTCGTTAAAATCGAATGACAGGCGAGAGGTGAAAGGATTATTTGATGAGAAAAGCTCAGATAATGCGTCATTGTCAGATAAAACGCTTACGCATCTGTGCGCCGTTGCAAGTATTTGAATAATCAAATAATTTATTTCGTCACGATTTTTATTTGACAACATATCATTAAGAAATTCACTTATTTCTTCCTTGTTGCCTATTTTTAAAAGCTGCTCAAGCTTATGGACGGACTTTTCTATGTCCTCAAGTTCATATATGCTTTTGCGTTCCTGATCGTTAATAAATCTGATATCGCCTGCGCCGTCAGAGGTGTATCGCCTTGCCGTGATAGCCTGAGCGCAAGCAAGCGACAAAAGCACCGGGCTTTCAACTGTTTGGCTGATACCGATTGTGCATTTTTGGTCGAAAAGCTTTTTTGCGCTTTGCACAAGCTCAATTACAGGAAGTCTTAATTTTGTTGACATTTCTTCAGCTTCACTTGTCACAAGCGTAACAATTCTGCCGTTTACAAAAAAGCTTTCGCAATTTGCATATTTTCCTACAATGCTGTTTACAAAATCAATATGATGTGCCTCGGTACAGTTTTCACCGCTGAAAGTTTTGAATTTTGACACAACAACGCTGTAGCAGTCATTGTCGCTTTTAATAAGTCCTAACCTTTTGGCACTGTCTTTCAACTCTTGAGGTGTATAAATATCCTCTCCTGTTCCTAAAAGCAACGGCAAAAGAAATTCCGTTTTCTTAAGTCTTAACTCGGTTTCTTCATTTGATGTTCCTGTTTTAAGCCTTTCAAATTCTTCGTCCATTTCCGCTTTGATTTTTACGAATTCTTCGCTGATTTCGCTTGCGGAAATAGGTTTTAAAAGATAACGGATAACGTTATATTTAAACGCTTCCTGTGCATATTCAAAATCATCGTATCCGCTTAAAATAACAAGCTTTGTGGCAGGCCTTATTTCTCTTGCCTTTCTTGCAAGTTCAAGTCCTGTCATAAGCGGCATTTTGATATCAGTCAAAATTAAATCAGGTTCCAGCTTTTCAAGAAGTTCAAGTGCTTCAATTCCGTTTTCAGCGTCGCCCACAACTTTAAATCCGGCTTTTTCCCAATTTACGCTTTTAATAACAGCTTCTCTTTGACGTATCTCGTCATCAACTACAAGCACACTATACATAATTTTCCCTCTCAATAAAATCGCTTATTTTGCGTATACTTATCTAAATTTATTATATATAAACTTAATCTATTTATCAAGTATGTTTGAGTGATGAAAATATGTGTAATTTAAAATCCGATAATTAATGCTTTTTACAGAATTACTGCTCAAAGCGGTCTGACGATTTTTTGAAATTGTGTCAGATTTTGTATTATGGGGTACGCTGTCGGTCCCGTCACTCAGTATCGAAAGGTCCACCGGACCTTTCTCCCAAATTTTTTCGCTTTGCTTAAAATTTGGACACTCGTGTTCGAGTCCCTACAACCCGTAATAATAAAAATAGCGAAGTAGATAAATATCTACTTCGCTATTTTGGTACGCTGGAAGGGACTCGAACCCCCGACCTACTGGTTCGTAGCCAGTCACTCTATCCAGCTGAGCTACCAGCGCATTTATGTGTTGCACGTTTTTGTGCTTAGATAATATAACACAAATAAAACAAAAATGCAACACTTTTTTTATTTTTTATAAGGATTATTTGAAATATATTTTTCAAGAATATCTGCGGCAAGCTCCACAAGCTCCGGGCACGGGCGCTTTTTATAGTATTCTTTTGTGCGAGGCTCGGCAAGCGGCGAATCGGGGCCGGGCTTTGAAAGACCGAGAAGCTCACGGCATACTATTGAGCCGTTTTCCTCTCTAAATTCATTTGCTACAGCTTGAACTCGCTTATAAATTCCTGACTTATCATCATCATAAAGTGCAGAGATAACGAAGGTCATACCGGAAACAGCTCCGCAAACCTCTCTCATTCTGCCCATTCCGCCGCCGAAGCCGACGGTTAATTTTTCAACAAGCGATTTTGGCATATTCATTTCTTCTGCAAAAGCAGCGGCAACCGCTTGCGAGCAGTTAAGACCGCTCATAAAATTTTCTTTAGCTGATTCGCCCTTTGTCATTTTTATCTCTTTTCTTTTTAGTATATTTATACCTATATTATTTGATTACTTGTATTACTCGCCGAAAACAAAGTCACTGCCTGAATTTGAAGCGGTTGTGTCAGGCGCTTGAGTTTCAACAGGTGAGAATTGTGCTGAAAAGCTTGCATTTTGGTTAGCAGTGAAGGTGTATTCTTCCTTGCTGCTTACTTTGACTCCGTTTGAATACCAGCCGTCGAACTTGTATCCGTCGTCAGCTCTTGCAACAAGAGTAACCTTTTTGCCGTTTTCATACTTGCCGTCACCCTCTGCTTCGCCGCCTCCGCTTGAGCTTGTGTTGATTATCCAAAGGGAAGCAGTAGTTTGCTTGGTGGTTTTTTCGGTAGTTGATTCGGTTGTGCTTTCTGTAGTCTTTTTCTCCGTAGTGCTGTATTTGTCGCTTGTAGAATCAGACTGTGTAGAAATTTTAGTAAGGTTTGAAGATGTGGTATTGTCCTTGTTCTTGTTATGAGCAATTGCCGCAACAGAAGCAATGATTGCAATAAGAATAACCGCAAGAACAGCAATAATTATGATGCTTTTCTTTTCGGCACCTTTATTTTTCTTTTCGCTTTCGTTATTTTTTTGATTATTATATTGATTATTATATTGATTTTCTTTATCATAATCATTATAGTTATCATTTCGGTTTTGAACTTGATTATTCGGCTCGTTTACTGCTTTAAAAGTTTGAGTTCTGTCGTCGTCAATACCGTTTGCATTGTCAAAATCGCTTTCGTCATAAAGAGGAGAGCCGCAAACCTCACATATGTATCTGTTGTCATCGTTGTCTGCGCCGCAGTTTTTACATCTCATTATTTATCACTCCTTGAAAAATATATTAAAAATACTGTACTATAGTCTGTTTTCATCAAAATAGTATACCATAATAATGTATAAATCTCAATGTAAAAATTAATTTTTTAAAAATTATGACTTAATTTTAAATTTTCTATTGACATTTTGTGAGATTTAATATAAATTTAATATGTAGCGTTTTATAAAACGGATTCGTATAATTCTGAAAGGGGAACCCTGAAAATGAACAAATATGTGAAAAAAGGCTTGTGCCTTGTACTTGCTACAGGATTAATCGCAAGCTCATTTGCAGGATGTGCAAAAGTAAATTACGTAACTGAAGGTGCCATTAAGGCTATTCACCAAATTAAGGACGGCAGTTGGAAGAAACAAGCAGAGGGCGAAAAAGCCGGTTCTTCAGAAGATACTTCTGTTCTTGAAAAGTCATTTGAGGCAGGCAAGTACGGCGGAGTTGAGTTTAAGTCACTCGAAGATGTTGCTAACTATTATAAAGAGGCTTATGATTACACTAAGACTCTTACTGCCGAGTATGTCAATGATAAGGGTCAGACTGAGACTTTCTACAAGCTTCTCGGTGATGAGAAAATTAATGTAGGTAAGGTTATGATTGACGGCAAGGAAAATGCTGTTATTAACAAGCTCGTTCCGGGTATTGTTGACGGCTTATTTAAGCCAAATATTTACGGTCTTGTTCCTTGTAACAACCGTAACCCTAAGCTTGATAATACTAACAGCAGTGAAACCGACCCGGGTGATAAGGACTTTAGAAAGTCTTATGTTAAGGGTGAGGACGTTCTTGACGCTAACATTACAGATAACGGCGACGGAACTATCACAATGGTAATTCAGCCAAAGGCTGCTGAAATGAGTATGAGAGGCGAGGATTCACAGGGTGACTTCTTCGAGGTTCTCGGTGATATCAGTGCAACTGTTGCACAAATCGACGTTATTTCATTCGCTCAGGGTACTGCAGAAGATAACATTAAGGTTACATATAAGGGCGGTACCGTTACTTGCACAATCAATACTAAGACTAAGGAAATCACTAAGGCCGAGTATGATATGGTTGCAGAGGTAGCTGTAAACCATGCAAATGTAGCAGTTATTAAGGATAAGAGCGCATCTCTTTTAATCAAGTATAAGAACACATTCCCTGCTTCTGACGAAGCAACAATGAAGGCAAGGCAGTTTAAGAGAAAGTAATTAAGACTTTCTATGTTTAGAGAATTTAAGAGCATCTCGATTGAGGTGCTCTTTTTCTATGCAATTTTGGTTTATTTATCGTTATTTGTTAATAATATGTTTGTTGAATTAAATATAATAATGATTTATAATTTATATATAATAATTTACTGAGAGGGGTATATTATGCGCAAGGTTATTAATATTGACAAGGATTGGAAATTTTCAAAAGAGGCTTCCTCCGTTCCAAGCACGTTTCCGAGCGATTGGGAGAGCATTGATTTGCCATACACTTTCAATGGCGATGACGGACAGGACGGCGGCAACGATTATTATCGTGGCAAGGGATATTTTGCAAAAAGCTTGGCTAAAAGCGATATGCCTGACGGCGAAGAAGTTTATCTTCAGCTTGACGGTGTAAATTCAACAGGTACTGTTTATTTTAACGGAAAAGAAATTTGCGTTCACAACGGCGGATATTCTACCTTTAGGGTTAAGCTTGATGATATTAAGGACGAAAATTTGCTTGTTGTTGTTGCCGATAACTCGCCTAACGATTACGTTTATCCTCAGGTTGCGGATTTTACATTTTACGGCGGTATTTACAGGGATGTAAGCCTTATCGGAGTAGGCAAAAATCATTTTGACCTTGATTTTTACGGTGCTCCCGGCATTGCGGTTACACCTGAAATCAGCGGCGATGACGCAAAAATTACTGTTGACGCTTATTGCGACGGCGAGGTTGAATTTGAAATAAGCGACGGCAATGAAGTTGTTGCAAGGGCTAAGGCAAGCGGTAAAAATCCGAGTGCCAAACTTGAAATTAAAGACGTTCATCTTTGGGACGGTGTTGACGACCCGTTTCTTTATACCGCTGTCGCTAAACTTATTGTTGACGGCGAGGCGGTTGATGAGGTTAAAACACGCTTTGGTTGCCGCACGTTTGAGATTGATGCGCAAAAAGGATTTATTTTAAACGGCAGAGAGTATCCTTTAAGAGGTGTTTCAAGGCATCAGGACAGGCCTCATATCGGCAATGCGCTCTTGCCTGAGCATCACAAAGAGGATATGGATTTGATTTGCGAAATGGGTGCTAACACTATCCGTCTTGCCCATTATCAGCACGCTCAGTATTTTTATGATTTGTGCGATGAGAGAGGTATTGTTGTTTGGGCGGAAATTCCGTATATTTCAAAGCATCTTGAAAAAGGTGTTGAAAATACAAAGTCGCAAATGAAGGAACTTGTTTATCAAAATTACAATCACCCGTCAATCGTGGTGTGGGGACTTTCAAATGAAATTACAATGGGCGGTGCAACTTCTCCTATTGTTGAAAATCATAAAATGCTCAATGACCTTGTTCATTCGCTTGATAAAACAAGGCTTACCACCGAAGCGGTGCTTACTGCCTGCAATATTAATGAGGAATATGTGCATATTTCGGATGTTCTTTCATATAACCATTATTTCGGCTGGTACGGCGGCGATGTGTCAATGTACGGCAATTGGTTTGATACATTCCACAAGAAATATCCAAACAAGGCAATCGGTATGAGCGAGTACGGCTGCGAGGCACTCAATTGGCACACAAGTAACCCTGAACAGGGAGATTATACTGAGGAATATCAGGCATATTATCACGAGGAAGTAATCAAGCAAATTGCAAAACGTCCTTATCTTTGGGCTACTCACGTTTGGAATATGTTTGACTTTGCCGCAGACGCACGTGCCGAAGGCGGCGAAAACGGTATGAACCACAAGGGACTTGTCACATTTGACAGAAAGTATAAAAAAGACAGCTTTTATGCTTATCAGGCTTGGCTTTCCAAAAAGCCGATGCTCCATATCTGCGCAAAGAGGTATGTTGACAGGGTTGAGGACGTGACCAAGGTTACTGTTTATACAAATCTTGACGAGGTTGAGCTTTTTGCAAACGGCGAGAGTGTCGGCAAAAAGAAAAAGGGCGAATTTCCGTTCTTCCACTTTGAAGTTAAAAACGAGGGTGAAACCACCCTTGTTGCAAAAGCAGGCGATTTAACAGACGAGGCTCAAATCAGAAAAGTTGACAAGTTTAACGAAGATTACAGGCTTAAAGAAGAGGGTGCGGTAATCAATTGGTTTGAGATTGAAACTCCTGCCGGTTATTACAGCGTAAACGATACTTTGGGCGATATTCTTTCAACCTTTAGAGGAAAAATTTGTGCAGTTAAGCTTCTTCTTAAAATGAAAAAGGCGCTTACACCTGACGGTCCTAAGCAAAAGGGCAAGAAAAAGGGCGCCGAGGTTATGGGCTTTAAGCTTAGTGATATCAACAAGACTATGATTGATATGCTCAAGGGCTTTACAGTTAAGCGTGGACTTATGATGCTCGGCGGCAAATTCACCAAGGAGCAAATTCTTGAGATAAACGCAATGTTAAACAAGGTTAAAAAGAAATAATATATGTTGAAAAAGCGCAAATACTATTATCGGTGATAATGAGTGTTTTACGTTTTTGATGATGAGGTGAAAAGCATTGATGTTGATGAAATCGGCAAAAATATGCTTACACTCGGATTTATAACGGTTGGTGAGCTTGAAAGGCTTGCCACCGTTTTTTCTTTGCCTAAAAATATTATTGAACTTTGCAGAAAAAAATCAGACAGCAGCTTTTTAACAAAATTTATTAACGATGATTTTAGTTTTATTCGCATAAATATAATATGTAATAAAACAGACAGCAACAACGAATTGGCAATTATAATTTCTAAAAATATGATGATAATTGTTAATATTTGCGATGATTTTTCGTTTAATCAAAAGTGCTTTTTAAACGTTCTTTCAAATACCGCCTGCGAAAGCGCAACGCTTGAAAAGCTTATTTGTTCGTTTCTTGAAACGATTGCAAAACAGTGTTCGGCTCAGTTTGATGTGCAAGAGGAAATAGCTATGCTTGAAAAAGAAGTTATTGATAAAAATGTTTGCAAAAATTTTGCCGAGTTGCTGATTGAAAAGAAAAGAGAACTTTTGCGCCTTCGTGCTTTTTATGAACAGCTTATTGATGCAACCGAGATATATATTGAAAATGAAAACGAACTTTTGGATGAAAAATCATATAAGCTTTTCAGGCTCTTTAGGGATAAGGCTGTAAGATATAAGGAAAATACGGATATTTTGAGAGAAAGCGTAACTCATCTTTGGGACGCATATCAAACAAGCATTGACGCAAGGCAAAATGAAATAATGAAGCTTTTTACCGTCGTGACTTCTGTTTTTTTGCCTATGACCGTTATAGTCGGCTGGTACGGAATGAATTTTAAATATATGCCGGAGCTTTCCTCCCGATTTGGATATCCGTATGTAATTTTTTTAAATGTTGCAGTCGTTTTTTCACTTATTTATATTTTTAAACGAAAAAGGTGGATTTGAAATTATAAGCGATTTTTAATAGTTTCAAAACGATGTATCGTGAATGTGTGCTTAAGGCAAATTTCTATGACTCGTGCAGGGAAATTAATTCAGGCTTTATCGGCGCATATTACAACGAAATCGTAATTTGCGAAAAAATTTGATATTTTTTTATCCGTCAAAATTGCCTGTTTTGGCGGATTTTTTAATAATTGTAACCTGATGTTTACAAAAGAGTAACAAAAAAATCTTGATTTATCTTATAAGTTGATATATTATATTATTAATAATAATGAATAAGTGCGCTAAGGCGTAAATTTATAATGAAATACAAGGGGAAAAAATCGTGATAGAATTCAGAAATGTATCAAAGGTTTACGACAGCAACGGTACCCACGCCCTTTCAAATGTTAATATCAAAATTGAGGACGGAGAGTTTGTTTTCGTTGTAGGCTCTTCGGGTGCAGGTAAAAGTACATTTTTAAAACTCATTATGCATGAGGAAAAGCCAACCGAGGGTGAAATTATTTTTAACGAATATTCATCTGCCACTCTTAAGAAAAAGCAGGTTCCTTATTACAGAAGAGAAATGGGCATAGTGTTCCAGGACTTCCGCCTTATTCCTAAAATGTCGGTTTATGACAATGTTGCGTTTGCAATGCGTGTTATCGGCGCTAAGGAAAAGGAAATCCGTAAGAGAGTGCCGTATATTCTTCAGCTTGTAGGTCTTTCTCAAAAGGCACGTTCGATGCCTAATGAGCTTTCGGGCGGTGAGCAACAGAGAGTTTCTCTTGCAAGGGCACTTGTTAATAATCCTAAGGTTATTATTGCGGACGAGCCTACGGGTAACGTTGACCCTGAAATGAGCCACGAGATTGTAGGTCTTTTGACTAAGATTAACAATGCCGGCACAACTGTTATTATGGTTACTCACGAGCACGATTTGGTGCGTTCGTTCCAAAGACGTGTTATTGTTATTAAAAACGGCGAGGTTGTATCCGATACTCCCGACCCTACCCATGCTCAGTTCACAGGCGAAAACCCTAAAGCGGACACCGATATGTTCTTTTTTGACGAGGACGTTGAGATTGATAATGTTGACGTTTTGCCTAAGGACGAAAACGAAGAGGATATTTTTGATAACCTCGAAAGCGTTGTAAGCGACGAGAGCACAGAGGAAGAACAGGGAGGTGAGCAGTAATGACAGGTGCAAGTTTAAAATATTTAATTAAAGAGGGCTTTAGGAATACTTGGACAAACAGAATGATGTCTATCGCATCAATTTGCGTTCTTATGAGTTGCCTTGTTCTTATTGGCTCTGCTTCAATGATATTCCTTAATATTGATTCTCTTCTCGGCAAAATTGAAGAGGAAAATGTAATTATGGTTTATATCACGGATGACGCAACACCCGATGATATTACAAATATGCAAAACGAGATTACTGCTTGCGGAAATATTAAAAGCGTTGAATTTATTTCAAAGGAAAGCGCTTGGCAGGAACAGCTTAACACCATGGAGAAGGCTCAAGCAGAATTCTTTACTCAGATAAGCTCCGATATTCCGCTTCCGAATGCCTATAAGGTAACGGTTGAAAATCTTGACAAATTTGACGAAACGGTTAATAAGCTTAAAAAAATACAGCACGTTGATACTATCAGAGAAAACAAAAATCTTGCTAAAAAGCTTGTTGCGTTAAGGCAGGGAATTACGGTTATTTCCTTTGTTATTATCGCAGTATTGTTTGTTATTTCTGTTTTCATTATTTCAAACACAATTAAACTTACGGTTTACAGCCGCCGCTTAGAGATAAGCATTATGAAATCAGTCGGGGCAACGAATTCGTTTGTCCGTTTGCCGTTTGTGGTTGAAGGTATAATCCTCGGTATCACATCGGGCGTTATCAGTTTAGGCTTTGTGTGGGGGCTTTACGAACTTGCGGTTAAAGAATTTTCTGATATCCTCAGTTCGTTTAACGGCTTAGGCTTCCTTAAATTTACCGATTATGCACTTCCGATGCTCGGAATATTTGTTGCTATCGGCGTGTTGACCGGTGTCGGAGGCTCAATTATTACAATGAGTAAATATTTAAATAAGGAAGGCAGTGAAATAAGTGGCATTTAGTATGAAACGAACATTGTCATTGATTTTAAGCTTTGCATTTTTTATATCAAGCTTTGGCAGTGCTTTTTCGGCTCAGGCTAAGTCAACATCACAGCTTAGAAGTGAAAAGCAAAAAATTCAACAGCAGATAGACAGTGCTCAAAGCAAGCTGAATAAGCTTTCTGCCCAAAAGCAAAAAAATGAGGAATATCTTGCAACGCTCAGGTCAAAAATAAACTTGATGCAAGACAAGATTGATTCTCTTGAAGATGATAAAGCTGCATTGCAAGCGGAAATTGATGCAATTCAGGTAAAAATCACGCAAACAGAACAGGATATTGCAGACGCTCAGGCAAAAATTGACCAAAAGCAGGCTGAATTTGACCAGACCTATCAGGTTTATTGCCAAAGGCTTCGTGCAATGTATATATCAGGCTCTGCATCTACTCTTGAGGTGCTTTTGACTTGCAAGGATGTAAGCTCAATGCTTACACGTGCGCAAATGGTTAAGTCGGTATCTCAGCAAGACAGCGCAATTCTTGACGAGCTTATGACAAAGATGCAGGAAATCGAGAAAGAAAAGAAAAAGCTTGAAGAAAAACGAAACGAATTAACTAACGATAAGCAGCAGCTTGAATCTAACAAGAAGGAGCTTCAGTCAAGTATTGATGAAATTGATTCATCAAAAAGCGAACTTGATGCCGAGGTTGCAGAGTGTAACGAGGTTATGAAAAGCCTTTCAAGCCAGTCGAGCGAATATAAGGAACTTATTGAAACCAATCAGGCGCAGCTTGAGCAGGTTGAAAGCGAAATTCGTGCGGCAATTGCTTCCGCTTCAAGGGGAAGCGGCTCAATTTCAGGTTCAACGGGTAACGGCTCAGGCGAGCTTGGTTATCCGACGGATTCGAGAAGAATATCGGCAGGTTATCCTAACTATTCATCGGGCGGATACCACGGCGGTATTGACTTCCCGGTAGGAACAGGCTCAAACGTATATGCTGCGGCTTCAGGTAAAGTTATTCTTGTTAAATATCTTAATTACAGCTACGGCAGATACATAATTATTGACCACGGCAACGGACTTTCAACGCTTTATGCTCATAATTCAAGCATTTTAGTAAACGTAGGAGATAAGGTGTCGAGAGGTCAACCTATTGCAAAGAGCGGTTCAACAGGTAATTCAACAGGTCCGCACTGCCATTTTGAAGTTCGTGTAAACGGTAGCAGAGTTAATCCAAATAACTATTTATAATTTTAATATTTTTTATACTAAGGGGTGTAGCCAATGAAACAGAAGAGTTTTTTTACTAAAATTTTAGCTGTTTTGTTGGCTGCTGCCTTTTTTACGGCTTCCCCCGCTCATATTGTTGCGCTTGCAACAGGCAATTCTCAATCCGATGAATATGCAGGTATGACGGCAGAGGAAAAGCAGGCGGCAATCGAGCAAAAAATTAAGGAACTTGATTCAAAGCTTTCTTCTCTCGGTAAGGAATCAAAGGAAACCGAGGAATATATTAATGCACTTGATGAAAAAATTTCTTATTTGAAAAAACAGCTTGAATATTCTGAAAATAAGATTGATTCCTCAAAGAAAAAAATTAATGATTTGCAGCAGCAGTATAAGGATAACGAGGCGCAGATTGCCGAACTTACAACGGATGTTGCAAATTTAGAGGTAAAAAATGCACAGCTTGAGCAAACGTTCAGCCAAAGCTTAACACTTTATTATCAGCGTATCCGTGCAATTTATGTCAGCGGCGAAACAAGCACAATAGCAATGCTTCTCACCTCACCTGATATTTCAACTCTTCTTACAAGATATGAAATGATTAAACGTGTGTCAAAGTGTGATAAGGAGCTTTTGCAGTCTGTTCAGTCGCAGGCAAGTGAGCTTTCAAAAACGAAACTTGAAATGCAGGATAAGCAATCTACGCTTCAAAATGACCAAGTTGTGCTTAAAACAACACAGCAGAATTTAACGACTTCTATTTCAACTCTTGAAACTCAGCAGCAGGATTATTCCCAAAAGCAGGACGCTTATCAAAGTCAAAAAAGTGAGTCGGACAAGCTTTTGAAACAGCTTGACGAGCAAAAGCAGACTTTCAGCGAATACAGAAATCAGGACCAGGCGGAGCTTAATGCAGTTAATGCAGAGATTGCAAAGGCGGCAGAAGCTTATAAAAAGAAGCTTGAGGCTGAAAAGAAAAAGACAACAACCACAAAGCCGACCGTAACCAAAAAGGACGAAAGCGAAAACGGCGGCACACCGTCAACAACAAAGCATACGACAACTGCACAAGAAGATAACAGCGGCAGGCTTAGGATGACATATCCTGTTCCGAGCCAAACAAGAATTACGTGCGGTTATCACGGTTATGCAGGGCATACGGGGGTTGATTTCTCCTGTGCGGCAAATTCAAAAGTTGTTGCGGCTGAATCGGGAATTGTTATTATTTCAAAAGACTTGACCAATTCCGACGGAACATACAGAAGCTACGGCAGATATATCGTAATTATGCATGATAAAACCGATTCTGCCGGAAATTATGTTTACACTTTGTATGCTCATAATAATTCAAGGCTTGTAAGCGCAGGGCAAGAGGTTAAAAAGGGACAGCAAATAGCTTGGAGTGGCTCGACGGGCAACTCAACAGGTCCGCATTGCCACTTTGAGGTAAGAACACCGAGCGCAAATTATAATGATTGTGTAAATCCAACCTTTTATTTACCGTGATAATGGTATATAATAGATATATATTTATTTTAAGGGAATGTGAAACGTGAATAAAAAAATATTATCATTAGCTTTGGCAGGTGTAATGCTTGTTTGCAATATGTCGGGTACAACGGCATTTGCCGCACAGGCAACTACACAGGCTGTGCAAGCGCAGCCGCAGACAACGGCGGCTCATAATGAAAATTCAACCTCCACAAGCGGCACAACAATGAGTGCTAAGGAGGCTGAAAAAAAGCTTAAAGAGCAGCAGGCAGAGCTTGAAAAAAATCTTAAAAAAACAGATGCTAAGCTTAAGGAACTTGAAAAAAGTTCTAAGGTTACAGAGGAGTATATTGACACCCTTGACCAAAAAATAGGCTACATAAATGAGCAGCTTACTCTTCTTGAAAACAAAAATCAAAAAATTCAGGAAGAAAAAAATGCACTTGAAAAGAAGATTAAATCAAATCAAAAGCAGGTTGATGCTCTTCAGGCGGAAGTTGACAAGGCACAGGCTGAATATGATGCGCTTTACAGCGAATTTCAAACGGTTTATAATGCGTATTGCTTTAGGCTTAAGGCTATGTATATGAGCGGAAGCTGCAATATTTTCACTGCACTTTTGACTTGTAAGGATATTTCGAGCTTTTTGACAAGATATGAAATGATTAAAACTGTTTCAAAAAGCGATTCTGCCTTGCTTAAAGAGGTGAACTCCAAAATGGCGGAGGTTACCAATAAAAAGAACGGCCTTGCAGATAAAAAAGCGGCGTATGATAAGAAAAAGTCTGAGCTTGATTCTCAGAAAAAACAGCTTTCATCAAAGCAAAAGAGTATTGAACGAAACAGTAATTCAATAGCAAATAAAAAGGCTTCTCTTGCAACTGATAGGGCTGAAAGTGATAAACTTTTGGCTGAACTTACGGCGCAGAATAAGCAGTATACCGAGTTTAGAAATGAGGACAGCTCTTTAATTGAACAGGTTGAAAATGAAATTCAGGCTGTCATTTCAGGTGTTAAGCCGCCGGAAGAGGCAACAACTGCTGTTGCAGGCAAAAATTCATCTAAAATTGACAAGATTGACCAAAAAGGCAGTGATGTTTATTCAAAAAGCAACGCCGTTTTGAATATGACGTATCCCGTTCCCGGTCATCACGGTGTATCGGCAGGCTTTCCGAATTATTCATCGGGCAAGTATCACGGCGGTATTGATTTTCCTTGCTCAACAGGTTCAAAGGTTGTTGCGGCGCAAAAGGGTATTGTTATCACCGTTAAAAGGCTTAATTACAGCTACGGCTACTATGTTATGATTTATCACGGAACGGACGCTCAGGGCAGAAGTGTTGTTACCCTTTATGCTCATAATTCAAGAATACTTGTATCTCCCGGTCAAACGGTTAAAAAAGGCGAAGCTATTGCAAAGAGCGGTTCAACAGGCAATTCAACAGGCCCTCACAGTCATTTTGAGGTTCGACTTAACGGTTCACGTGTAAACCCTAAAAATTATTTAAGCTAATGAATAAGATTAATTATCAAAAAGAATTAGACAAAATAATAGAGCAAAATGTAAGAGAGGACCGAGTGCCCTCTCTTTTGCTACATAGCTGTTGCGCTCCTTGTTCAAGCTATACTATTGAATATTTGTCGCAGTATTTTAAATTAACTGTTTTATACTATAATCCAAATATTTCTCCAAAATCGGAATATGAAAAGCGCAAAAGCGAACAGCTTAGGCTTATTGACGAGATGAAAACAAAATATCCCGTATCTTTTATTGACTGCGATTATGATTATGATGAATTTTTGAATATTGCAAAAGGATATGAAGCTTGCAAGGAGGGCGGTGAGCGTTGCTTTAGGTGCTACCGCTTAAGGCTTGAAAGAACGGCAATTCTTGCAAAGAATAACGCTTTCGACTTTTTTTGCACCACTCTTTCAATCAGCCCGCTAAAAAATTCGCAAAAGATTAATGAGATAGGCTTTGAACTTGAAAAAAAATACGGCATTAAATGGCTGCCGTCAGATTTTAAGAAAAAAGAGGGCTACAAGCGCTCAATTGTGCTTTCCAAGGAATATAATCTTTATCGCCAAAATTTTTGCGGCTGTGCATTTTCTAAGGCGGAAAGTATTGAAAATAAAGAGTGAATTAATTATAATAAACACATTAATAAATGATTTTTTGGAGTAGATATGAATAAACCTCTTGCAGACCGTATCCGTCCTACTGAACTTGACGATGTTGTCGGTCAAAGGCACTTGCTTGAAAAAGGTAAGGCACTCAGAAGCCTTATTGATTCGGGCGATATTCCAAATTTAATATTTTACGGACCGAGCGGAGTAGGTAAAACCACGGTTGCTTCTATTATCGCAAGTAAAACAAACAGAAGCCTGCGCAGATTAAACGGTACTACCGCTTCTACTCAGGATATCAAGGATATTGTCAGCGAACTTGATACGTTTTCTGCGCCTAACGGAATTTTGCTTTATCTTGATGAAATTCAGTATTTTAATAAAAGGCAACAGCAATCGCTTCTTGAATTTATCGAAAACGGAAAGATAACGCTTATTGCGTCTACTACGGAAAATCCGTATTTTTACATTTATCCCGCTATTCTTTCCCGTTCAACCGTGTTTGAATTTAAGGCGGTTGAAAGCGAGGATATTATCCCTGCCGTAAAACGTGGATTTAATATTTTAAGCGAAGAATATCAGGTTGAACTTGACATTGACGAAGAAGTGTTAAAGCGCATTTCAATCGGTTGCGGCGGTGATGTGAGAAAGTCGCTCAACAGCGTTGAAAATTGCTTTTTTGCAACACCTACCGTTGACGGTAAAAAGCATATTGAACTTGACCTTGCAAAGCAGCTTGTTCAAAAAAGTGCAGTTCATTATGATAAAGAGGGCGAAGAGCATTACGATATAGTTTCCGCTTATCAAAAGAGTATGCGTGGTTCAGACCCCGACGCTGCGCTTCACTATCTTGCAAGGCTTCTTGAAGCCGGGGATTTGCCGTCGGCTTGCAGACGTCTTATGGTTTGTGCCTGCGAGGATGTCGGGCTTGCTTATCCGCAGATTATCCCGATAGTTAAATCGGCGGTTGATATTGCAATGGCAGTCGGTATGCCTGAGGCTCGTATACCGCTTGCCGATGCTGTTATTCTTGTTGCGACAGCGCCTAAGAGTAATTCGGGCTATGCGGCTATAAATAAAGCGATGGCTGACGTTAAAAACGGTAATTACGGTCCTATTCCACGTCAACTTCAAAACAAGCATTATGACGGTGAGGATGCAGAAGTCAAGGGGCAGTATTATATCTATCCCCATGATTATCCGAATCATTGGACTTATCAGCAATATTTGCCGGATAAGATTAAAAATAAGAAATATTACGAATTTGGCTCTAATAAAAATGAACAGGCGTTCAAATCTTATTGGGATAAGGTAAAAAATAAAAAATGACGAAAAAGCAGAGAGTATTAAACGTTATAGAACTACTTAAAAAAGAATATCCAAACGCAATTTGCTCTCTTAATTCGTCAAATGCGTTTGAGCTTTTGGTGGCTGTCAGGCTGTCAGCTCAGTGTACGGACGCAAGGGTTAATCTGGTAACGCCGGCGCTTTTTGAAAGGTATAAAACGCTTGACGATTATGCAAATGCTAATGTTAACGACATTGAAAATTATATTAAGTCCTGCGGTTTTTATAAAAATAAGGCAACGTCAATTATCGGTATGGCAAAAATGATACGAGACGATTTTGACGGCAGAGTGCCCGATAATATTGATGATTTAATCAAACTTCCCGGTGTCGGCAGAAAGACGGCTAATTTGATAGTAGGCGATGTCTACGGCAAGGAAAGCATTGTTGTTGACACTCATATGATTAGAATTTCAAATCGTTTGGGGCTTGTTGATACAAAGGACCCAAAGAAGATAGAATTTGAACTGAAAAAGCTTGTTCCAAGTGATGAAGGCTCTGATTTTTGCCACAGAATAGTTCTTTTCGGTCGTGATACCTGCTCGGCAAGAAAGCCGCTTTGTTCTTCTTGCCCGTTGGCAGATTATTGTAAAAAAGTAGGAGTAAAAGCTAAATGAATTCAAATATTATACTTATCGGAATGCCCGGCAGCGGAAAATCAACATGCGGTGTTGTTTCGGCAAAAATGTTACTTAAAAATTTTTATGACACCGATTTGCTTATCCAAAATCTTGAGGGGAAAAGTCTGCAGGAAATTATAGATAAAAACGGTGTTGAATATTTTGCAAAAGCTGAGGAAAGGGCTATTTTATCCTTGGATATTAAGGGCACCGTTATTGCGACGGGCGGCTCGGTGGTTTATTCCGATAAGGCGATGGAGCATTTAAAAAGCCTCGGCAAAATTATTTATCTTCATTTAAGCTATGAGGATATGTGCAAAAGAATAAGCAATCTTGAAACACGTGGCATAGTTTTTCAAAACGGCGAAACGCTTGAGGATATGTATAACGAGAGGCTTCCGCTTTATAATAAATGGGCACAGGCGGTAATCAATTGCGGTCAAAATACGGTTGAGCAAACGGCAAGGGCAATTGTAAGAGCGAGCAAGTGACAAATAAGGCATTATCATTTTTTTATAATTTGTGCAATTTGAATACTTGAACATATTATAAAAAAGTGATATTATAGTAAAAATATTTTTATATATTTAAGAATATAATTTAATACTTGTAAACGGAGGGAATTTTAATGAGCGAATACGGCGCAAAATTTGTAAAAGAGGGCTTGACCTTTGATGACGTGCTTCTCATTCCGGCTGAGAGTGACGTAACACCTGACAAGGTAGACCTCAAAACCAAGCTTACAAAGGATATTACACTTAATATTCCTGTTATGACTGCTGCAATGGATACCGTTACGGAATCAAGAATGGCAATTGCCATTGCGAGAGAGGGCGGCATCGGCGTTATTCATAAGAATATGACTATCGAGGAGCAGGCTGACGAGGTTGATAAGGTAAAAAGAAGCGAAAACGGTGTTATTACCAATCCTTTCTTCCTTTCACCAAACCATCTTGCAAGCGATGCTGAGGAGCTTATGAATAAGTATCGTATCAGCGGTGTGCCTATCTGTGAAGAAGACGGCACTCTTGTAGGCATTCTCACTAACCGTGATATGCGCTTTATGACAGATTTTAACGTTAAAATTTCCGAAGTTATGACCCCGAAGTCACAACTTGTTACAGCACCAAAGGGTACTACTCTTGAAGAGGCTAAAAAAGTTCTTATGGGCTCAAAGGTTGAAAAGCTTCCTCTTATTGATGAAAACGGCAAGCTTTCGGGTCTTGTTACAATTAAAGATATTGAAAAAAGTGTTAAGTATCCAAACACTGCAAGGGATAAGGACGGCAGGCTTCTTTGCGCAGCCGCTTTGGGTGTAACAGATGATGTTCTTGTTCGTGCAAAAGCTCTTGCCGATGCAGGTGTTGACGCATTCGTTCTTGACTCTGCTCACGGTCACAGCCACAATATTATGAAGAGTGTTGAAATAGTTAAGAATGCTTTTCCTCAAATTTCTCTTATCGCAGGTAATGTTGCTACCGCAGATGCAACAGAAGCACTTATCAAAGCAGGTGCAGACGCAGTTAAGGTCGGTATCGGCCCAGGTTCAATCTGTACTACCCGTGTTGTTGCAGGTATCGGTGTTCCGCAAATTACCGCTATTTACGATTCTGCCGAGCGTGCAGATAAGTACGGCGTTCCTGTTATTGCAGACGGTGGTATTAAGTACAGCGGTGAAATCGTTAAGGCTATTGCAGCAGGCGGTTCTTGCGTAATGATGGGCTCGCTTGTTGCCGGATGTGAGGAATCACCGGGCGAAACTGAAATTTATCAGGGCAGGCAGTTTAAGGTTTATCGTGGTATGGGCTCACTCGGCGCTATGAACCACGGCAGTGCAGACAGATATTTCCAAAAGGGTTCAAAGAAATTTGTTCCTGAAGGTGTTGAGGGTCGTGTGCCTTATAAGGGAGCTTTGGGCGATACGATTTATCAGATGATGGGCGGCCTTCGTTCAGGTATGGGTTACTGCGGTTGTCATACTATTGAGGAGCTTAGAAATAACGCTAAGTTTATCAAGATTACAAGCGCTGGTCTTATTGAATCTCACCCTCACGATATTTCTATCACTAAGGAAGCGCCTAACTACTCAGGCTCAATCAGATAATTAAATCTATTAACTTTACGGGCGGATTTCGGCATTTTTGCTTTTCCGCCCATAATGTTTTATATCAATTTTAAGCAGGTAATCATATGGCTAAAAAAATCTCTAAATGGAAGAAGTTTAAAAGATTTTTAAAACGAAATATGACACCCACTTGGGCAAGGCATTTTTCCTATCAGGTTTTTGCTCTTCTTACAAGTGTTGCAATGATAGTCGGTGTGGCCGATTATGCCGTCACCAAGTCTTATGACGAAAGGAAGCTTTCTTTTATGGATGATTTTACTATTACTGCGCACACGGGCGCTTATGATACCGAAATGAATACTTTAGAGGCAGTCAAAGCGGCTATTAAAAATAATGCCGAGATTATTGAACTTGATATTCGCCAGCGCCCCGATAAAACGCTTGTTATGAGCCACGATATAGTTGTAACAAATAATGACGGCGCACCGCTTGAGGATGCCCTTGCGCTTATTAAGGACACACCTGATATGCAGATTAATTTTGATATCAAGGAAACCCGTGTTCTTAATTCTCTTCATGCGCTTTTGGTTGATTATAATTTGCTTGACCGTTCGTTCTTGACCGGAATTGAGGTTATTAACGTAAAGGCGGTTAAGGATTCTAATTGCGCAAATATGGATTATTATCTTAATTATAAGCCGTCAAAATTCAAGGCTTTTTCCGATGATTACAGGCAAAAAATTATTAAACTTTTGGAAGATACGGGCGCAATCGGCATTAACTGTAACTATAAATTTGCCGGCTCTCAGCTTTCAAATCTTCTTCATAAAAAGGGATATAAACTTTCTGTTTGGACTGTTGATACCGAGCGTAACGCAAAAAAAATGCTTGTCATTAAGCCTGATAATATTACGACCAAAGACCCCGAAATGATTAAGAAAGTTATAGCCGATTGGGGTAAATAATTTTTTTCAAAAAAAGCAAAAAAGGTCTTGACTATTGTTCTGACTTATGATATATTAATTAGGCATTGGAGATACGCTGGTGTAGCTCAGTTGGTAGAGCAGCTGATTTGTAATCAGCAGGTCAGGGGTTCGAGTCCGTTCACCAGCTCCAATATGGAAGAGTTCCCGAGCGGCCAAAGGGAACAGACTGTAAATCTGTCGCTATTCAGCTTCGGTGGTTCGAATCCACCCTCTTCCACCACGTCGTCACAAGCTATATATCGCTTGTGGCGATTTTTTTATATCATTTTTAAAAATCGCCACGGCACTCATACCGCTGCTCCTCCTTTTCCCCAAAAAGCTCACGCTTTTCGGGGACCCCCGATATTTATTTTATTTTTGTATAAACAATGTGGATTCGGACCACTAATGGGAGCGAACGCCGAAGCCTGCGAGGCAAGGAGCGACAGAGAAACAGTCCGGTGGACTGTTTCGACATTAGTCCAAAGGTGCAAAGCACCTGCGACAAAATCCACCCTCCTCCTTTTCCTGAATTAAATAATCCTTTTTGCCTCCTTTAAAAGGGAGGCTTTTTTCTGTTTTTTCGCAATTTTGTCCATAAACATTGTTAAAAAATAAACAATCTTGTATATATTGCCAAAATGGTAATAAAATCTTGCATTATAAGTCAAAATAATATATAATTATTATCGGTTAAAAATATTTATAATCATAATTAATATATGAGAGGTAAAAACAATGGACGCATTAAACAAAAAAACTATTGAAGACATTGATGTAAAAGGCAAAAAAGTTCTTGCTCGTTGCGACTTTAACGTTCCGCTTAAAGACGGCGAAATCACTAATGACAAGAGAATTGTTGCCGCTCTTCCTACTATCAAGTATTTGATGGAGCACGGTGCAAAGGTTATACTTTGCTCACACCTCGGCAGACCTAAGGGAGAATATAAGCCTGAATTCAGCCTTGCTCCCGTTGCAAAAAGACTTTCGGAGTATCTCGGTGTTGAGGTTAAGCTTGCCGAAGATGCTGAGGTTGTAGGCCCTAATGCCAAGGCTATGGCAGCCGAGCTTAAGGACGGCGAGGTTATGCTCCTTGAAAACGTTAGATACAGAGCAGAAGAAACAAAGAACGAGGAGAATTTCTCTAAGGAACTTGCTTCTCTTGCTGATATTTTCGTAAACGACGCATTCGGTACTGCTCATAGAGCGCATTGCTCAACAACAGGTGTCGCTGCTTATTTACCTGCTGTTTGCGGTTACCTTATTCAAAAGGAAATCAAGTTTATGGGCGGCGCTCTCGCTAATCCAAAGAGACCTCTTGTTGCAATTCTCGGCGGTGCTAAGGTTTCAGACAAAATCGGTGTAATTGAAAACCTTATTGATAAGTGTGACACAATCATTATCGGCGGCGGTATGGCTTATACCTTTATGAAGTATCTCGGCCATAACATCGGTACTTCTCTTCTTGAGGCTGACTGGGTTGAAAAAGCAGGCGAAATGATGAAGAAGGCTGAGGATAAGGGTGTTAAGTTCCTTATTCCTGTTGACAACAAGGTTGGTAAGGAATATGACGAGAACACTGAGGCTAAGGTAGTAAGCAGTGACGATATTCCTGACGGCTGGATGGGTCTTGATATCGGCCCTAAGACTCAGGAAGTTTTTGCAGACGCTATTAAGGGTGCAGGCACAGTAATTTGGAACGGTCCTATGGGCGTTTCAGAATGGGATAACTTTGCAGCAGGCACAATCAGCGTTGCTAAGGCAGTTGCTGATTCAGGCGCTATTTCAATCATCGGCGGCGGTGACTCGGTTGCAGCTGTAACAAAGCTTGGCTTTGCAGATAAGATGAGCCACATTTCAACCGGCGGCGGTGCATCACTTGAATTCCTTGAGGGTAAAGACCTTCCGGGTATCTGCGCACTCCAAGACAAATAATTTATCAATAATCGTAGGGGCGACCATTGGTCGCCTTATACCAAAAATATTTTAAAGAGGTAACTATTATGAATAAGACTCTTCGTAAGGCAATTATTGCCGGTAACTGGAAAATGAACAATACTCCTGCACAGACAACTGCTCTCATCAATGAGATGAAGCCGCTTGTTGCCGATGCTGATTGCGAGGTTGTTCTTTGCGTTCCTTTCGTAGATGTTCCTGCCGCAGTTGAAGCTGCTAAAGGCTCTAATATTAAAATCGGTGCAGAGAATGTTCACTTTAAGGACAGCGGTGCTTTCACAGGTGAGGTTTCAGCTGATATGCTCGTTGAGCTTGGCGTTGAATACGTTGTAATCGGTCACAGCGAGAGAAGAACATATTTCGGCGAAACAGACCAAACAGTAAATCTCAGAACTCTTAAGGCTCTTGAAAAAGGCTTGAAGCCAATCATCTGCGTTGGTGAAACTCTTGAGCAGAGAGAGCTTGGTTATACAGAAACACTTCTTAAGTATCAAACAAAGATGGCACTTACAAATGTAACTGCTGACCAGCTTAAAAATGTTGTAATCGCTTACGAGCCAATCTGGGCAATCGGTACAGGCAAGACTGCTACTGCTGACCAGGCTGACGAGGGTAACGGATATGTTCGTGCAGCTATTGCAGAAGCTTACGGTGCTGATGTTGCAGAAACAGTAACAATTCAGTACGGCGGCTCAATGAACGCTAAGAATGCTGATGAGCTTACTTCAAAAGTAAACGTTGACGGCGGACTTATCGGCGGCGCTTCGCTTAAGGCTGAGGACTTCTCAATTATCGTTAAGGCTGCAAGCAAATAATTAAACAAATTTTGGGTGGGTGTGTTTCGGCATACCCACTTTTTGTGAAAAACAATATGGAGGAATACTAATGAAAAAACCTGTTGTATTATGTATAATGGATGGTTACGGCAAGAATGACAGCGATTACGGCAATGCAATCGCTATGGCAAAAAAGCCTAACCTTGATAAGCTTATGGCTGAATATCCAATGACTTATATCGGAGCAAGCGGACTTGATGTAGGTCTTCCTGACGGTCAGATGGGCAACTCTGAAGTAGGCCACACAAATATCGGTGCCGGCAGAGTTGTATATCAGCCGCTCACAAGAATTACAAAGGCATTTGAGGACGGCGATGCTGAAAAAAATCCTGCTCTTAAGGGCGCTATGGATAATGCTAAGGGCAAGGCTCTTCACCTTATCGGTCTTGTTTCACCCGGTGGTGTTCATTCTCATTCGGAGCATCTTTATCATCTTCTTCAAATGGCTAAAAATAACGGTGTAGAGAATGTTTACGTTCACGCTCTTCTTGACGGCCGTGACGTTCCGCCTTCATCTGCCGTTGAATATCTCAATGAACTTGAGGATAAAATGAAGGAGATCGGCGTAGGTAAAATCGCTTCCGTAATGGGCAGATTTTACGCTATGGACCGTGACAATATTTGGGACAGAGTTGAAAAGGCTTATGCCGCTATCGTTTATGGCGAGGGCATTCAGGCTGACAATGCAGTTGAGGCGGTTAAGGCTTCTTATGAAACTGTTGACGAGGACGGCAAGCACCTTACGGATGAATTTGTGCTTCCTACCGTTATCGGCGGCAGCGAGGGCAGAGTTAAGGCTGACGACAGCGTTATCTTCTTTAACTTCCGCCCTGACCGTGCAAGAGAGATTACACGTACATTTGTTGACCCTGATTTTGACGGCTTTGAGAGAAAGAACGGCTTTTTCAAGCTTTACTATGTATGTATGACTCAGTATGATGCCGAAATGCCAAACGTTGAGGTTGCATTCGGCCCTGAAACTCTTGTTAATACCTTTGGTGAATATATTTCAAAGCACGGTATGACTCAGCTTCGTATTGCCGAAACTCAAAAGTATGCTCACGTAACTTTCTTCTTTAACGGCGGCGAGGAAAAACAGTATGAGGGTGAGGACAGAATCCTTGTTGCTTCTCCTAAAATTTCCACATTTGACCTTATGCCTGAAATGAGTGCTCCTGAGGTATCTGAAAAGCTTAATGCGGCAGTAAGAAGCGGCAAATATGACGCTATTATCGTAAACTTTGCTAACTGCGATATGGTTGGCCATACAGGTATTATCCCTGCGGCAATCAAGGCTGTTGAAACTGTTGACGCTTGTGTTGGCTCACTTGCAAAGGCTGTTATAGAAATGAACGGCAACCTCTTTATCACTGCCGACCACGGCAATGCTGATAAGATGCTTGACGAAAACGGCGAGCCGTTCACAGCTCACACAACTAACCCTGTTCCGTTTGTTGCAGTAAACTGCGGCGAGGGTGTTGAACTTCGTGACGGCGGCAAGCTTTGCGACATCGCTCCTACAATGCTTCAAATGCTCGGACTTGACAAGCCTGCTGAAATGACAGGTGTATCACTTATTAAATAAGTAAATACAATAATAAAAGGATTAGATATTCGTATTAATTTACGCATATCTAATCCTTATTTTTTATCTTATATTTATGTTTATATTGTTATATTGTCGGTTTAACTCTGTATACTACAGTCGAATGTTTAGGAATTGTTGCATTAATGGTAGTTCCTGTTGAGCGTTCGTCTGTCCATAAATCGTGAAGCTCATAACCCGACGGAGATTCCTCAATACCTAAGTATGGGTCTTTAGTAAGGTCATCAAGCTTGAAGTTGACGCTTTTTGTGGAAGAAGCAGTATTGAATAAACAAAGTGCAACATCGCCGTTTGAAAGCGGACGGGCAATAATGTCAATACCGCTTTCCTTTTTAATTCTCTTAGCGCTCTTGCCGAGTGAATCCTGGTCAACTGCAATCATGTGTTTGTTAGTAACAATTTTAAGCGTTTCGTTATCCTTATCGGGCATACCGTTTGATACAAAGCTTCTGATATCGTTGCCAAGCATAAGCGGAGCGGCAAGCATACACCAAAGCGAGAAATGCGCTCTGTTTTCGTTATCGTCAAGCTTTCCGTTGCCGACCTCAAGCATATCAGGGTCATTCCAATGGCCCGGTCCTGAGTACTTATAAAGCTTCAAGGTGCGGTTATATATCATAGTTATGCTTCTCCAATTTGGAGCTATATCGGGCGTTGTGCGCCACATTGAGCCTGCTTTAGCACCCCAAAGATAAGGGCGAGCCATGCCCCATTCGCAAATAGAATATGTGATTGGCTTTTCTTCTGAATGTGTAACCTTAGCCCACATTGAGCTTGCTTCCTTAAGAGCGTCACCCATACGCTTATACTGAATATATGACGAGTCAATCGCAGTTGCTACAGGGTTTTTGATTGTCATATTGTTGGTGCCCTCTTTAAGCTCAACAATAATTTGTTGCCTGCCTAAAGGACTGAAGCCCTTGGTTTCAGGGAAGAAAATTTCATACATTTTGCCGTTAATATGAATTTGCATATACTGCTTTTTTTTAGCCATTGACTTGTGAAAAACAAAGGTTAATACGTATTCGCCCTTTTCGTCTGCGTCGAAATTAAAGCTTGCAGAGCCTGAGCCGTGGCTGATAAATCCGATTGCTTTTTTGCTCGGCACGTCAGACATTTTGATAATCTTTGCTCTGCCGGTAAACTCTGCGTCTTCCGGCCTTAAATCAATTTCAAAAGCGCTTTTTGGCTTGGTAATTACAATATGCTCAATTGCAGGGCAGTCACCACTGATTCTGTTATGATGGCAAAAATCGTATTTAAAAAATTCACAGCCCCAAGACGCAATTGTTTTAGCGTCAAGCCTTTCGTTGCCGAGAGAGGCAGGGAGGTCCTCGCAGGTGAGAGTACCGTTAGAAGAATAAAGACCAACCTTTAAGCCGAGTGCGTTAATATCCTTAATAAGCTTAGGGATACCACGGCTGAATGTGCCGAGATCGCCCTGAAGCTTTCCGTCACTGTCACGAAGGGAACTTTGCCAGCAATCGTCAAGGTTAATAAATTCATATCCTGCGTTTGCAAGTCCGCTGTCTTTCATAGCGTGGGCAGTTTGCATAATAATATCCTGGTCAATATTGTTCCTAAAGGTATTCCAGCTTGACCAGCCCATAGGCGGAGTTTGAGCAACCTTATTTTCAGAATATTCTTCGTCCTCGCTTATGTCAATTGTAAGCTTAGTCGGGATAAATATTTTTTTCAAGGCGCAAAGCGGGCACTTGCCGTTTGCTTTCATATTTAAAAACCAAGAAATGAACACAACAATCAATATTGCCAAAACGGCAACTAAAATTATAGCAAGATATTTCATTATAAACCAATCTCCTTAAAAAGCTCCAACTCCTTTTGAGCCAAAGCATGCGTATTTTCATCATCAAGTGAATTTACTGCATTTAACGTAAATTCTTTTCTGTTTTTAAAATTGTAAATTATTCGATAAATCCAAGCATATAAAATAAGCCAAGGTCTTCCGTCGATAAATTTGATATAATCAATTTCTTTAAGCTTTTTGTAAGGCGGAAAGAGAAGCCTGAGTTTCGCCATAAAGGGTGAATATTTTTTCCCTTCTTCAAGTTCTCTCCTTGCAACGGTAACGCCCTTGTTTTCATTCTCATTGCCGAATGCACCGCAGTCGCAAAGATATTTTTCAACATTTTTCGTATCAATTGCGTAATCATAACCTTCGCCGAAAAAGTTGTGGCAAACGGTTAAAACGGTTTTACCGAATTTTTCAAGTTTAACTGCGCTTAAATATTCAAACACCTTTTGAATATCAATACTTGCAGTTTTTAGCATTACGGCTAAATCAAGAATAAGCTTAATTCCTGCTCCGTAGAATTTGAAATGGTGCGCCATGTGGGCAATCAAATATGCAAAATGAAAGCTGTCGTCAAATTTTCCGTCAAAGCCGTCAAATTCTGCATAATCAAAAGCACTGCAAAACGGCTCGGTATCATAACAGCTTATAAGCTTTGTGTGCACCTCAAGCAGAACACCGTTTTTAACATAGTTATAAACCGGCCCGTTTTCCTTAACACAGTCAAAACCGTTAGATATAAGCAATTTTTTAATCTTGTCCCTGTCCTCAGCCTTGATTAGAACGTCTATATCGCCCATAGCACGGCTTTCAGGCACAGGGTAGTATTCTCTAAGTATTGCGCCTTTAAACGTGATATACGGGCACTGAGCCGATGCAAAAAGCGTTTTAACCTCTTTTAGCATATTAATCTGAGCGTTTGAAAGGAAAATTAAATCAAAAAAATTATTTTCAAGCGCATTTAAGAAGCTTTCGGGCAAATCGCTTTTATTCTTTGCATTTAAAAGTGCACAGTGCAATACACCTAAAAGGTTATGCCCCTTTGCATATAAAAACAATTTTTTATAATTAACGTCTGTATCGAAAATAAATTTGTCGCCGTTTAAATAGTGGCGGCAAAGGTCAATTAAAACCTCATATTCCTTATCCATATCAGTTGAAAACTGCGTTGCCGACAACAAGACTTAAAACAGTCATAATAAGTCCGGCAATAAATACACCGAGCGAAATCACAAAAAAGCTCTTTTTCCTATCAAGATGGAGAAGAGATGCAAGAAGTGCACCTGTCCAGCCGCCTGTACCCGGAAGCGGTATGGCAACGAAAATCAAAAGCCCCCAAATTCCGTATTTATCAATTTTATCTCGCTTTTTAAGCGTTTTGTCCTCAAGCCAATAAACAAACTTGTTTATTCCGGGAACTTTTTTTAATAAATCGAAAATCCAATTGATTAATAAAAGTATGAACGGTATAGGTAAAATGTTACCTAAAAAGCTGATAATAAATCCTACAAAAGGATTCATTTGCAAAAGCACAATGGCTGTAAACATTCCGAGCCTGCATTCCAAGATAGGGCAGACTGAAATAATAAACACAACAAGCCAATCGGGTATTCCGTGTGCTGTTAAAAACTCTTGTAAGTTTCTGCAAAATTCCTGTACCATATATCAGTTCTCCTTTTTGTCGGTTGTTATATTTTGCTTTTTATCTGCATTTGATTGCGACTCGTTATTTTTGTTTTGGGCATTAACGTTATTGTTTGCCGCATTTTGAAGTCGCTTTTTTTCCTGATTTCTTTTTCTCTTTTTTATTATTTTTTGGCGCACAATTTCCTCTTTGTGCTTTTCATAATAGCGTTGAGCTCTGAGTTTGTTTTGCTGTTCAATCCATTTTTGGCGCCTGTATTCGGCTATTCTTTCCTTGCGCTCTTGCTCTTTAAGTTCAATTTCTCTGTCAATAGCTTGCGCAGTGGGAGTGTTTTTATTTACAATAAGCTTTTGCTTAATGAGAAAATCAACGGCTTCCCTCAGTATTTTTTTATCATTTTCAAATGAGAGGTGGCCCATAGCCTGGTCATACGCAAGCCATCTGTAATCGTCAATTTCCTCCTCTTGCATTGTTGTTTTTAAATCGTCTGTCGTTGCAACGAATATAGAAACTTTTTTGTCAACATTATTGCGAAGCGTATATTTTGATATACCCTCGTAGCCGAGATGAATTTTAATGTGAAGCCCCGTTTCTTCAAGAACTTCTCTTCTTGCTGCGTCGTATTTTGTTTCACCCATTTCGAGGTGACCTTTCGGAAAGCCCCAATTCGCCGAGCGCTTATTTTTTATAAGCAAAAAGCGAAGCTTGCCTTTAATACTCCTGTATACTACTGCGCCTGCGCTTGATTCGTAGTAGCAGACAAGTTCATATTCGGGAAAATCTTTTTTAACATCAATGTATTGATAAATGTCTTGATTAATGTAGCGTGAACTTCTTGACGCCATAATCCAAATAGTTTTTAAATCCGTGTTCTGCGGGTCTTTAGGAACGAGTGCCGCTATAATTCGTCCGTCGAAATTGCAAACCGTGTGAGTCACTCCCATAACAAAAGCGTAACGGTTTTTGTATCCCTTGATTTGAACTAAGTTTAATGGATATACATAACCGTTCTCATCGACAGAATTAATAGTTTTAACAACTCTTCCTTGGGCTGTTTTGCCGAGAAACATAACATCACCACCAAGTAAAAGATATAATTCGTATTTATTATATCTTATTTTATATTGTAATACAAGAATTTTATTACAAAAACGTGAAAAATGATATTTAATATAAAGCAAAACGGACAACTCCGAAGAGTTGCCCGTTTTTATTTTTTATTCGGTTTGCAGATTTAGGTTTATGACATTGTCTGAAGTAAATCAACAAGTGAAGCAATAACCGTATCGGTATCACCCTTAAGAACAGGAAGTACCTGGTCTACAACACCTGAAACTGTTTCGTTGCCGCCAACAAGACCGGTTACAAGTGAACTAATCTTCTTGAAGTTGTCGCCTGCGTTTACAGTTTCGATTAAGTAGCTGAGAACTGCGATGAGAGTTTCTGAAGAGTTACCCTTAACGTAAATTCTTGTTCCGTAGGTAGCAGCCTGTGATGCGTCGGTAATTACCTTACCGTGGCTTGCAAGCTGTAACCAATTAATGTCGTTAAGCTTAATTCCAAGCGGTGTGCCCTTAATCTTAATCATTCCAAGAATGTTATTAAGAAGAGGAACGATAGCGTCAGCACCGAGGAGCGGCTTAAGTGTTGCGTTAATATCATAGATATCAAGCTTGAAGTTTGATACGCCAATCTTGCCGAGGAGAGAGTTAAGGTCAACCTTAAGTGCCTTAAGAAGGGCAGGTAAGAGAGTGTTGAGGTCAACTACAGGCTTGACAGCGTCTATAAGTGCAGAGATAGGAGTGAGGAGATTGTCAAGAATCTGGCAAAGTCCGTTATTACCAATGAAGAGTGCAAGGTTTGGAAGCATTTCAAATAATGTTTCGAGAGGAGCATTGAGAATATCCTCAACCTTATCCCAGATAGGATTGATAATGTCAAGAAGAACATTATCATAAGCTTTCTTCATATCTTCTCTGTACTGATACTGAGTCTTAACGTTATACATTGAGAATGCTTCCATAAGAGGAACGATTGATGATGTATAACCGTTAGAACCAGGGATTCTTACGATATCGAAAAGACCGAGGTATGCGTCATTAAGAAGTACATCAAGTACGCCGAATACAGGACGAAGAACTGCAACGAGTGCATGGAAGAATGTATCTCTGTCCTTAACGCCCCACTTAAGAGCTGATGTATTAACCTTTGACCAAGAACCAGCCTTAGCGATTACGCTTGCATTAGCTGCATAAGTTTTGCCGTAAGTTTCGTCTGTAAGGAGCTTAGCAACATTGCTTGTTGAGAAGTCGATACCTGTTTGTGCAAGGAGGGAAACGAGTGAGCCGTCGCCAACCTTAACCTTTTCAACTGCACCGTAAAGACCGGTGAGAAGTGAGTTAACAATGTCATCCTTGAAGAGGAGGCCGCCGATTAAGTTGTTAAGACCGCCTTTAACTAAACTGCCAACAAGGCCGTCAAGCATAGGAGGAAGATTCTTAAGGAAGTCAACGTCTACGCCCTTAGGATATGAGAAGTCGAATGAGCCTGTCTTATATGCGGTGTAATCCCAGAATGCATTAGTAGGTTCGCCTGTTAAGAAGTAGAATACTGCACGAACGATATCATCTTTTTCAGCCATGCTGATTGTAGTGAATACACTTGAGATGATTGACTTGAGCATACTGTTCTTCTTAATAGCGCCAATTGAAGAAACAAGTGATTTGATTGGTTTAGCGTTCTTAATAAGAGTGTCTGCCACATAGCGGAGAACTGCAACGAGAACCTCGCCCTTGTCAGCAATTACTTCCTTATTAGTGAACTTGCCTTCGGCATTCTTAGCATGCGACTTAGAGGTTACAACCTTGCCGTGAGCAGCGATTGTTGACCACTTGAAATCAGGAAGCTTGATGCCTGTTTTCTTAAGTAAGCTGTTAATAAGCGGAACAACGATGTCCTGAATGTTGCAAGACTTGAGGTCTGCAAGCTTAATGTTAAGCTTAACGCCTCTAACCTTAAGCAAGCTTGTTAAATACTTGCCAAGGTCCTTGCCAAGAACTGCTGAAATAATCTTATCAACGTCTAAACCTGCTGATTTAGCAGTTTTAACAATGTTTGTAATCGGAGCAAGGAGATTATCAAGAAGCTGGCCGATACCGTTGTTATCAATGAAGTATGCAAGGTTAGGAAGAACTGATGTAATTGTTTCAAATGGCTTGTCGAGAACTTGGTCAACAAAGCTCATAAGAGGATTAAGAACATCAAGAAGTACGTTATCCTTAGCCTTCTTGCAATCCTTCTGATACTGTGCAAATGTCTTAATCTTGCTGTTGCTTACCTGAAGAACATCAAGAAGAGGAATGATTGCACCTTCATAGCCGTTAATGCCGTTTACGCCGACATTGAGTGCGTTAAGGTCAAACTTAATTGTTGAAAGCTTAGAATCGGCATTCATTGAATCCTTAGCTGTAAGAGTAAGAACACCTTTCTTAAGCTCATAGGTAAGAGCAATCTTGCTTGCTACCTTGCCGTCGCTTCCCTTAATATCAAGAGATGTTGAAGCCTTTGCAATTGTGATATTGCTAAGGTCAATCTTTCCTTCATTAAGGAATACGTTGAGAACACTGTTGAGAGGACGAAGAATTGCAACAAGTGCATGTACGAAGCCCTGCTCAGCCTTTGCGGAGCCATCCTTGAAGCCCCAGTTGATTGTTTTAACCTTCTTCCAGCTCTTAACCTTCTTGAGGGTTTTAGCTGCTGAAGAATAAGTTTTACCATAGCTCTTATCCATAAGTAAGCCTGCAACGCCCTTAGGTGAAACAGTAATGCCTGCCATATTGAGATAAGGTGAAATAGTCTTTTTGTCAAGTGCACCATAAAGTGCCTTAGCAAGTGAAGTGAGGTTAGCGTTTGTAAATACCAAACCGCTTACAACACCCTTAAGATTTGATGCGTCAACTACGCCAAAGTTAGTGAGAAGAGCCATAACTGCGTCAACTGCACTGTCAAGCTGGGTGATAGCAGATTCAGCATCATAAGAAGAAATACCGTCAGGGTACTTGAACTTTAATGAAGTTCCCTTGTATTTGCTGTAAGCCCAATAAACTTCTGTAGGTGACTGTGTGAAGTCGAGAAGCTTGCCTACAATCTTAAGAAGTCCCATACCGTCAAGCTTACCTGTTTCGATATACTTGATGAGCTTCTTAACGCCTGAGCTTACCTTGTTGTTGCCCATAATCAAACCGATGATTGTGGAAAGGTTATGATTTGTCTTTACAAATTCAACAACATAATCGAGTACGTATACAAGTGTTTGAGCAGGAGTTGTTGTCTTGCCAAGCTTGTTCCAATTAATGTTGTTAAGTTTAATACCTGTCTTTGCAAGAAGGGTATTAATAATAGGAATAATGTTGTTGCCTGAAAGAGCATAGCCCTTAACCTTAAGTCCAAGCTCTTGCTTGTCGTTAACTGTGATTAAATCACCGAACGTCTTAGAAACGATACCTTCAAGCAGCGCTGCAAGTGACGGTGATGCGGCACCAAGCTTATCACTCTTAATCTTAAGAATGTTAGCTGCGCCGTTGAGCTCGTTTGCAATAGCCTTAACTGCGCTTGAAACAACAGAAGCAAGTGTAGGAGCTGTTGTATCGTCTAATACAACGCCGATAGCCGACACAATATTGAGCAATGTTGTTGCAGGCTTTTCAAGGAACTTGTCAAGAAGTGAAACTATTGGATTAACAATACCTGTGAATACTTCGTCACGATATGGATTGCTCTTATCTGCAAACTTAGCAGGAGTATCAACTGTGATGCCTGTCTTTTGAGCTATTGTATTAAGGACAGGGTAGAGAGCATTTTCATAAATGCCTGTATCAATAAGAACTACGCCGAGGATAGAGGTGAGAAGTCTGAGTGAGGTTGAAAGACCTGTCATAAATTCATCTCTGTTGCCTGCTGTGATGCCCCAATTAATGCTTACGTTAAGAGTACCGTTGTCATTAACTGCGTCACTCCAACTGTCAAGCTTAGAAAGCTTCTTGCTTGCGTTCTTAATGCCTGTGTCCTTAATTCTTACAGATAATGAGTCAGGAGAAATAAGTCCGTTGACTGCTTCACTGATAAGATTGTATTTTGCTGTCACGTCGGCAGTACCATTATTATATGTATAAGAGTATGCATACTTGTCAGTAAGTCCTGCAACAAGTGTTTCGACGAGAGCATAGGTTCTTACTACTACTGTTGTAAGACCTTCGTTTGTGTAGATATCCTTAGGATTAACGTTACCATTTGAATTAGGAGTACGTGCATCCTCGCCATTAAGATAATATAGATAGGTATTAAGTAAATCAATTGTTGCGTTTGATGCATTTGCACCAATGTAATTTGAAAGTAATGAAATTACGCCGACAATAATGTTACTTGTCTTGTTGATTGAATAGCCGTTTACGCTTGAATCCGTAAGGAGAGATGACAATGTTTTATCAAGCTTAGCTATTGTGTTATCAACGTTCTTCATATCGCTGCTCTTATGTGCTGAAATATCAACTGAAGAGTTAGGAGTTGCAACTGCCTGTGTAGTGGCAGGTGATGAAGAATTATTGTTATTGTTATTATTGTTGTTATTGTTGTTATTTGACTTGAATGAATTGATAAGTGCCTTAACAACGTCAACAAGCTTGCTTACATTAGTAATAAGGAAGTAAGCGTTATCTCTGTCAAGACCTACAAATCCGCTTGATTGCGGTTCAAATGTGAAGCTGTACTTGCTGTCACGTGTAATCTGGAAGATACTGTTGAGAAGGTCTGTAAGAGCACTTGTTTCGGTGAAACCGCCTACTGAATTGAGAAGACCTGTGATAATAGGAAGGTTCTTTTCAAATTCACTGCCCTTAGAGCTGATTACGTTGTTTACAAGACCGAGAATAGCGTCAAGCCAATCCTCTACGAATACACCTACAAAGCAGTCAAAAATCTTTGTTGGGTTTGGATTAGCGGCAAAATCCTTGAACTCTGTCATCTTAGAGTTACTTACTGCGCCGTTTGAATCCTTAACAATCTTGCCCTTGTAGCAATATGTCCATGCATCCTTGCTTACGCCGTATTTGTCAGCTGCAAGGTTTTCCATAATGTCAAAGAGCTGAGGAATTGCAACCATAAGGTTGTTAAGACCTGAGTTGATGACTTTTCCTCCGTCATCATGGCCCTTAACCTGGTCTCTGTACTTAGGAGTGCTAACGTATGTGTCAACTGCAGTAGTGAAGAGGCCAGCAATTTCTGTTACCAATTCATAAAGACCTGCGCCAACCTGTCCGTTTGAAGCTGTGATTGCTTTCTTAAGGATACCCTCAAGGTCGCTGAGCTTAGCATACTTGAGAGCCTTATCGGCAATGTAAATACCTGTAATCTTAGGTACGCCTGCTTCATATGTGTATTTAACATTAAACTTAGTAGTGCTTGAAACGTTAGCAAGTACATCTGCAAGAGAACCGCTTACGCCATTATAAGAATAGGTATAAGAACCGTCGCTGTTCTTTGTGTATGTGATTGCTTTGCCGTAGCTGTCTACAACCTTGTCATACTTAAGTACGTAGTCAGGAGTTGCGATAATGTCGCCGGCTGAGAAGTTCTTGGTTACAAAGGTGTCGTCAGAAGATTCTGAAATGTAGCCTGTTTTCTCATTACCGCCGTTCCAATAAGTACCGCCGAATTCCTCAAACTTGCCATCTCTCTGGAGCCAATGCATAAGCTGAGGAAGCATAGCGTTGAGGTCCCAAGCAAGCTGACTGATACCGATATATGAGCCGGTATCTGCAGTCATATTTTTGAGTGGCTCAATAAGGTCAATAACAGAATAGAGGAAGCCTTCTTGGTTATTTCTTTGCGAATTGCCGATTTCAGAGAAAAGAATAGGCTCAAGAAGTTCGTTAATTACTACTGTAAGTAAAGGAAGAAGGTTTACGACTGTCTTAATCGGGTCGTTAACAAGATTCTTCCAAACATCGGTAAGAGCGTCCTTAAGATTTACGTTTGTCTTAAGAAGTGACTTAAGTACAGCGTCAACCGTTTTACCGATATCTGTACTTGGGTCAACGATATCGCCGATTGTGTTGTTGAGAATAAGGTTTGTAATCTCGGTACCTGCCGAACCTGTAAGGTCAACATTTTTACCGTTGAGAATTTCCTTTTGAGCGTCGGTAAGAACGATACCTGAAGTTTGAGAAGCTTTTTTCTTTACAATATCATCAAGTACGAGTTGAACGTTAAGAAGGAATTTGAAAGAATACTTATAGCTGTATGTATAAGTAGTGCTATCTGTGCCAAGGTCGTTTGTATCAACGCCGAGGTATTCAGATGCAATCTTAGTAACAATGTAGTCGTAAGAAGCTGCAACCCATTCGTTGATTAATGGCTTGCTGTAATTATTTGAATTAGTTACAGAGTCAGACTTAAGTGCATTAATGCCGACACCCGGGTCTGAACGTGAAGCATCAACAAGTGAATTAACAGGCAAGTATTTTGTTTTGTCAATATGTGAACGGTTTTTAGCAAAGCCGCCAAATGAACCTAACAAATTATTGTAATTTGTTGAATTCTTTTTTTGGTTAGCTGCAATAAGAGACCAAAACTCTGAAGTGTAACTGCCTTTAAGTGAAGCAGGAACAATGACTGTTTTGTTCTTTTTGTCGGCATATTTATCGTTAAAGGTAACTTCGCCGTCCCTAAAGTAGTTTGTTACAACATTAGTGGTGGCGTTTGCACCGCCGACGCTGGAGAAGAATGCACGCAACTGAGTAAGTTCGTCATCGCTGATGAAGAAACTGTCACCCTCTTGCCAATTTGCATCATATCCTTTTGGAAGCTTAGCATTGATTTCGGAATTAAGCTTGTTGAGGTCAACGCCGTTTCCGTTATTACCGAAACGTACAACCATACCCTTAAGTATATCAGTGTAATACGGAGAAGTGGTTGTGTCGACATTACCGTTCATAAGTGCTTTTTTGCACAAATCAGTCTCAATAGTGTTGCCTACTACATATTCGATATATGACTCGATTTGGTAATCTGTTGTCATGCCCTCTTTTTGTGCAAGAGTCTCGAAAGAAGCATCTTCGGCAACTCCTAATTTAGCGGCAACAGCTTTTCTTGCGATTTCCTTAACAGTGTCATAAACATTGTTTTCGGTGTCGCTTACTGTGAAGCCGTTAAATGTCATAGGAACCTGATAAAGCGATGTGCTGTCAACTGTTTGGTTAAATGTTGCACCGCCGTCGCTTATCAATCTGATAAATTCGCTTGCTGAGATGAAGCTCTGACCGACACCGAAGTCGTAGTAAATAACGTCAGCCAAATCGTTAAGCTTAACGTTGATACCGTATGTTGCATACTTAATGTTAAGTGTGCCCATATAGTTGTTAACAACGGCTTGCTCATCAGCTGTGAGCTTAAAATCAAAGTTCTTCAACTGATAAAGTGTGGCAGTATCATAAGTGTCACCGATAGCTTCGCCGTTAAGCTTAACTGTTTCAACAGCACCGCTTTTTACAGCTTCGGTATAACGCTTAGCAATTGCTTCTACCTTATCACTGTCTGTACCTTCCTTTATCTTTTGAGCATAAAGGTCGGCTAAATACCAAAGGCTGTTTGTTGAGAACTTGATAGTTTGACCTGCGGCATTGTAGCCTGAAACGGTACGTTCGCTTTCTTTACCGTATAACCATTCGTCAAGCTGATTTCTCGTGTCTTTAGATAAGTCTTTGTTGTCTTTGTACTTTAAGCAAAGAGCGGTAAGTGAAAAATAATCAATTGCGCCCGTTGAACCGCTTAAGTAGTTATAATCTTCAGGATTACCCATACCTGTCTGAATATAACTTGTTACAAAGTCTGACTGGCTTGTCTTTGCAAGTGCGCCGATAAGAGTCGGCTGCAATACGCCGAGTAAATCCTGAAGTGTTGTTTCACTTACGATTTGCTCTTTTTCTTTGGTGGTAAGTTCCGCTGCGGTCTTACCTAACTTTTTAGCACCCTTTTCATAAACAGGCTTGCTTATTGCCTCAATGCCCATGAGAAGGGAAGGCAGCTGGTCTGCCAATTTGTTAAGTGTGTCGAATGCCGAATCGGCGTCAACACTTGTCGTTTTCCAAAGCGGGTTGTCATTACTCTTGGCGAACGCAGTAAATCCAACCGAGCATGTGGTCACGACCATTACTACAGCTAAGAAAAAGCTGAGTATCTTTTTGCTCGTTCTCATATAAATCTCTCTCTCCTTTACATATGATTTACGAACTTGTCGTATGGTAACGCATTTTTTGGATAATGCGCCGAGCAGTATTTGTTCACAGTTTCTACACAAAAAACTGCTTTTTAGGCGCAGGATATCCACACGCGTATTAACAAATACAATATATTTATAACAAATAAAAACTTATAAGTCAATAATTTTATAACATATTTTGAATTTATTGTGAATTTTCACATATTTTCGCATTGATTTTTGACGATAGAGAGTTGCAAAATAGACATTACAACATAAAAAGTCTAACAAACATAATTCGACAGAAAATTGACTGTAAAACGTAATATAATCCATATAAAGTCGGGTAAAATTCTGTTCGATTTGTAAAGGCAAACATCTTTACAAATGTAAATTTTGTGTAAAGTATCACAGCTTTACTTGAGGAAAATCAAGCGTTTTTTGGCGTCGAATTATAAACAAATTGTAAACTTTTAGTTAATAATTTGTGCAAGGTGTCAAAAATAAGTTTGCTTTTTTGGACATTGTTACAAAAATATCATTTGTCGTTTGTCTTTATTGACTTTTTTGTTGCCTTATGTAATAATTATAATGTGTTTAAAGCACATATTGCGCAGTTTTTGGTGCAACGGTTTGGCTTTGCCGACCTTCAGTCTAATTCAGATTGCCTGATGGTCAGAGATTGTGACAGGCTCCCCTGCAATATGTTAACACTTTATTATTCAATTATTTTAAATTTAATGGAGGTAAAAAATGAAAACGAAGGCAAAAAAGTTTTCACATAAGCTTCTGGCATTATTTATGGCAGTGCTTATGGCAGCTTCCTGCTTTACCGGTGCTTTAACTGCTTATGCTGATACTATGAGCAGTGAAAAGACATATGCCGACGAGTCAATCGAATATAACGATTTGGCGTGGGCTATTCTTTCCGATGAACAGGTAGCTACAGCTTTACTTGACTATGCTGATTTGATGCTTTCCGAATACGGTCCGCAGATTGATAAGCTTCTTGAAAACCTTCCATCAAGTATTACCCAGTATATCACATGGGACAGCAACAGCCGTACACTTAAGCTTAATGCTTTTGGTCTTATTAAAAAAGACATTCCGGTACGTACTCACAGTGTTGATGAAATTTTCTATACACTTAGGGGTGTCGCTGATCTTCTTAATCAATACGGTAACTTACTCGGTGATGCCGGCAACCTTAACTTTAAGGCTGTTGCCACTAAGGATTGGAGTATTTCAAGAGAAACTGCATCTTCAACTGATATTTTAAGAAGCGTAATCGGTATTTTCCAAAACCTTTCTTGCGACTATAACGGCACTGATATTTTAGGCAAGGTGCTTAGAGGTGAATTTACTCTCGGTACTCTCGGTAACGTTGCAAACCTTGACGTATATAAGATTATAGGTAATCTTTTGGGCTTTACAGATACGAAGTATAAAACAAACTTAGTATACAATGTTGCTCAAAACCTTATTTTCCAATATACTAATTGGTATACAGAAGATGAAATTAATAATTTCAAGAACGGTACTGCAACATGGGTTTATGATGACCAGCTTATTAATAAACTTACAACAGAGCTTCTTGATAAGATTAGTGTACTTGTTACATATAATCAAGAATACACAGATGCTGATTCGCAAACAGCAATTCAGGATACATCGGCTACACGTTATTTGAAGATTAAAGCTGAAATGAAGGCAAGCGGTTCTGACTACGCTACCGCAGCTGCAAAGCTTGGTTATGACCCTAACCTTATATATTCAGATGAATTTAAAGATGATGAGGGTAATCCTCTTAACGTTCTTCTCTTTGCTTACGGTGCTCCTGACAAAAACGGTTATGCAACAGAATCAACCACAAAGGTAACACTTAAGGCAACCGATAATCTTTTTGATTTCGGTTACAGAGCTCTTGACCTTGCTTGGGATACAGTTCTCAAGGGTACAGTCAAACTCCTTCACGTAAATGATGGATTTGATAAGGGTCACGGCGCTAACTTTGATAACAACTATTATTATTTCTTCGACCAAAAGGGCGAGTGGAATGATAATGATGTTGCTGCAAACTATACACAGGCTAAGCTCGATCAATGGGCAAATGCAGTATATAAGGATTATAAGTTTGACACAGCAGATGATTTCCTTGCTTATGTTAAGAAGACGGTAACTTATGACCGTACAGCTGCCGAGAACTCAACAGGTTCTTGGAAAGATATCGACGCAACGAGACTTTTCGCTAAGTTAAGATACAGCCCACTTGCTGATTACGGCTTTAAAGTAACAACAGGTCCTATCAATCTTTACTTTGCAGAAACAGGTACTCCAAACCTCGATAAGTTCTTTAGCGAAAGCTATTCAAAGTACAGCTCAATGGTAGCAGGCTTTAATGACGCACTTGTTGCAGCAGTTAAGGACTTGTTCCCGCAGAGCGGCAACGTTATCGGCACACGTCCTGAAATGACAACAACCGGTGATTTTGCAACTATTGACGCAGCGGCAATTAAGTCAATCGTTTCAACACTCGTTGGCAACGCTTGCAAGATGGTTCAGTACACAGCAGACGCTACAGACGCTAACATTCTTAAAGCTTTCTACGCAAAGAACGGAGCTAACGCTGCTCTTACAGAGAAGAATCTTGAAGAAGCAATGATTCCTATGCTCGTTGCTTGTATCGGTCAGGTAAATCTTGGCTCAGGCAAGCTTGAGAAAATCATCCATCCTTCTGATTGGGACGGATGTAAGGATGCAGAAGCAGTAGCTTATGTATGCCTTAAGGAGTATTTATCATACTCAATGCCTAACAAGGATTATTCAAAGCTTGTAAAGATTGGCAGCGATGGAACAATCAATGCAACACTTGAAGGCACAATTCTTCCAATGGCTCGTGACGCAGTTGCTTATGTAATTGAGGCTTACGTTCCTCTTGAGGACGAAAACGGCAATACTTGGAAGACAGAGTCAGCAGCTGTTGATTCTAAAACAACACTCTTTGACCTTCTTAATTCTGTAGTTTGCTACTACGGCGGCGACCATGCAATGGAGAAGGCTGTAAATAAGGGCGAAAGAGCTATGGGCGTAGGTGCTCTCCTCGGTATTTGTGATCAAAACGGCAACAGCCTTATCACAACAAAGAATACTCTTTGGGAAAACATTAATGCAATAGCTAATAAGCTTATGCCTGTTCTCGGTACACTTCAGGGTACAGGTTATGCTAAATTCAATTCAGAGGAACTTATTTGGAACAACATTGTTCTTTCATTCCTTGATATTGGTAAAGAAAATTCAAAGACAGGTCTTTGCGGCGTATCTAACTTCCTTAACCAGTTATTTACAATCGTTTCTGCAGAGCCTATCCAAAAGACTTCAATCGTCGTAACAATTTATGATTTACTTAAGGATCTCATTAACGGATTGTTTGGCGCACGTTACAGCGGACAGAGCTTTAATACAGTCGTTCCTGATGCTACAAGTGCTCATCCGTTTGATGATTTCTTCCAGGTTAAGGTACTCGCAGGTACAAGCAAGAGCTTGGGTGCATTCCAAAAGCTTATCTGTAACTTTGTAGAGTTCGGCGGATACGGTACAAACGGTCCTAAGACCTACTCTGATTCTATTATCAGAGGTATCTGTTTCGCAGTACAGGCAGTTAACAGCTTCCTTCCTAATGCATTGACTACACTTGGTCAGCATCAGCTCAAGATGGCTACTGCTTCATTCGGTTCTAACACCGTAACAGGCTGTACTTCAGGTGAACCTTATGATGATGTACTTACTGTTACAAACAACTCGGTAGGTATCAATGCATCGTACATTAAGGACGGCAAGCCTACTCAGCTTTCACGTTACTATGTAAAGATTACAAGCGTGCTTCAATATGATGTTTATAATCCGGAAACTCCTGAGGAATTATCTTTCCCTGAAACTCCTATTGAGCCGGGTAAGAATGCTGAACTTAATATTTCAGTTCCGTTCGAAGTTTCAGGTTCTGATACAACAAACACATGCCGTGTTGTTGTAAATTATGATATCGTTGATGATCAGGGCAATGTTCTTTATGGAGGCAATACTGTAACAGCTTATAAGCTTCTTACAAGTGAAGTAAGCTTCAGAAATGCTCTTTATGATGCTGATTATAACTTCAACACTACATTCCAGCAGACAGACGGCACTGACAGAGAAGAAAACGGTGTAACCGTTCATTCTCTTACAGGTATCGGCGGTAATATCTCTGCAAACTATCCTGATAAGATGGTTATCGCTTCTAACAAGCTTAACGAAATCGCTCAGTATTCATTCTTTATGAAGGGCGGCAGTAAGGAAAAGAGCATTGACGGTGTATTCTTCTTTGACAGAAAATCCGGCTATGAATCAAATAACCTTACTACTGCAGCTAAGTCATTCGATGATTCTAATTTAACAACAGTAGATATCGGTGAAAATAACGCTATTGCTCGTTGGGATAAGTCAACAGGTGATCTTCTTAAGATTGGTATGTATGACTATCGTGTAGAAACATCTGCAGGCTCAGGCGAGTTCGGCGAATGGCAGCGTAACCGTACAAACGCTTCTACAGGTAGCGGCCTTGGTGCTGTTGACTACTACAGAGGTTATACTTCTGAGGAAATCGGTAACATTTCAAAGCAAAATGAGGGCAAGGAGATTGAAACAAGAACTCACGTTGCATTCACTCTTCAGGAAGCACTTGATGCTAAGATTATTGCCGGTTACCATATCAATGAAAGCGGTATTTATGATACAATGTATCTTAAGACCGGTGGTAAATATAACTATGATAACATCTTTAATATGGTTACACTCGGTACCGGTATTGATGCTATCTATATAAATACCTCAAAGCAAACATTTGGTTCAAATGCTGTTAATAACTACAGACCGTTTGGTTTCGACGGTGAGGCTACTGTTAAGACCGGCACTTATGATGTTAATGTTAACTTCTATAATTCAGGTTCTTATAAGACAGGCAGCTTCCAGCTTGTTATCGGTGAAAGCGGTTCAGCCGGCTCACTTGATAAGAACTATAAAGAACTTGCCAATATCATGGCTAACTATAAAACATCCGACTTCAAAGAGGATGCATCTATCGGTTCAGTTTATGATTTGGCTAAGGATGCTCTTATGAATGTACTTAGCGTTCAGTCAGCTCCTTACACTGCTGAATCAGCTCTTACTCAGTCAGATAAAACAGAGTATGCAGTTACAACTTCAGTTACAACTTCCGCAACAGGCGATCGTGCATACGTTCCTTACTCAACCTCTAACGAAACAGTAACATTTACTGTAAAGGGTACTCAGGTAAGCTACACAATCCCTGAATCGGTTAAAGCAACTGCTTATGTCGGTGGCACAATAGACGCTACAACAGGTGCAACCAGTGGCGGCGTAAAGGGAATTTACTATTCCGATGAGAAATGTACAATGCCTATTTACTCACCAAAGCCGCTTACATCATCAGATGTTAAGAATGGCAAGGATGCTGCATTGGCTAATGTAACACTCGGTCAGGACGGTAACTATTACCTTACTAACTCAGTTAAGTATGCTACAAAATGGGATCTCGATACATATCCTGGCGGCCCATGGCAGAGACCGACAACTACTCAGGATACAAACAAAGATAACGAGCCTCTTTATAATCAGGTTCAATATGTATACAGAAATGCTGAAGGCAAAAAGTGCAACTCAGGCGATAATTGGGCATGTAAGTTCCCATCAGCTGAGTATCAGCTCATTCCTAACTCAGGCGAGATGGATTCAGTAGATAATCGTGGTATTGCTACTCAGGCTAATGACAGACTTGAATATGTTCTTAGCGTAGTTAAGTCTCACCTTATCAGCTCATCATCAACACTCTACAATGAGATTTCTGAGCTTAGAAACGGTCTTGAAGAAATTAACTTTGATATTCTTACATATAATAAGATGGTAGAATATGCAAAGAAGGCTGAACAGCAGTATACAGTTGACGTTGATTACGTTGACGCAACAACAGGCAAGACTGTTGAAAGAAACGGTATGTCTTATGTTGACGCTGCTAAGCTTATGAATGACCTCAAGAATGCAGGTACTAAGTTTACTTATACCACAGCTTCTGAAGTATCTTCTGTTCAGGCAAAAGAATACGTTAAACTCTTTAACATATTCGCTTCTGCAGTTATTGAACGTGGTTACCAGGGCAAGCAGCTTGAAAATGAAATCAAGTGTGCATCGGGTAATGCTTACTCAATGCTCAAGGCAACACCTGCTACATACAATGAGGATGGTACAGTTGCTACTGAAGCAACCGTATCTAAGAATGGCGTAGCAGCTAACCCACGCTTTGGTTCATTTGATGCATCAGGTAAGCTTGTTAACGAAGGCGCAACAAAGTACTCATCAGCATCTTGGAACAGATACGTGAGAGCTCTTGCTGCCGCAGTTGACCTTGCTAACTATGGTAACGGTTCTTATAAGTATAAGAATTCCGGCACATTCAATATCAATGACCGTAAGAACTATGACGCTCAGCTTGCTAAGATTTACAATGTTGATACTGAACTTCAGGCAGCTGAAATCGGTCTTACCGAGTTTGAGAGCTGTGAGCTTACTGTAACTCCTGTTGCAGGTGCTACAGTAACAATCGACGGCGTTGCTTACTCAGGTCCTGTAGCTGTAGAAAAGGGTCAGGTTGTTTCAATCAATGTAACAGCAGAGGATGGTTATACTCTTAAACCTGAACTTACTGTTAACGGCGACAAACTTACATTTGACGATACAGCAACAGCATTCCCGTATGAGCTTACTGTTACAGGCAATACTACAATCGTTCCTTCGGTTGAGTCATTGGCTCCGTCAACTCATAATGTTACTGCTTCACTTGTTGTAGCAACATCTTCAAAGGGCGCTACTAACAATAAGGGCGTAAACGGAACATATAAAGTAACTGTTTATGACAGTGCAAACACTCCTGTTCTTGAAAAGCCATTTGACCTTACAACTGATGCAAACGAGATTAGTCTTGACCTTGCACCTGGCACATATACAGTAACAATTACTTCTGAATTCGCTCTTGCACGTACAGTAAGCATTGTTGTTGGTGACGCTGATATTGCAGGTCCTGCAATTGCAATGGTTGTTTGTGACTACAATAAGGATGGCAATGTAACCGGCGCAGATGCTACTGCTGTATATTCAGCTGCTTCTAAGGCTGCTGATCTTCGTTATGACCTTAACGGTGACGGCTCGGTAACCGGTGCGGATGCTACAACTGTTTATGCTATTGCATCATCTGCTATCGCACTTCCTGCTGTTACTATTAAGTAATATTAGCTTCTATACTTCTTAGGGGCGAAAGTCCCTAAGAAGTTTTACTTGAAAATTACGATAACTTGTGTTATCATTTAATTAAGCAGAGCTATGGCTTTGCTTTGTCTTGATATATTCGGCTTTTGCCGTTTATATACTATGCCCGCTTTGGGCGGGGAGGCTATGGGCAGTTTCGTTTAGTAAATATTTAGTGTTTCACGGTGTTTGGCTTTTGCCAAAGTTGCTTGGTTTCATATTTTTATGTTTTCTGACCGATTTTGTCTTTGCCCTTCACGGCGATTCTGCTTCTCCCCAAATTAAGCAATTTTTTTAACAAGGAGGTAACACCAATGAATACAATTGCGAAAAAACGAGTAGGTGTTATTTTCGGTACACTTGCGTTTTTGGCTTTTGTTGCGCTTGTTGTGTGCCTTCCTCGTACTTCGTATGCTGCTGCGCTCGGAACGGAGAGCCCGAACGTTTATTGCACATACACAGATTCTAACGGCAAACAATACGACGGTGATAAGTTACCTGCCGGTACATACGACGTCAGCTTTTATTTAGAGGGCGTTACCGAGTTATCGGTTGTGCAGGTTACATCAACCTATTCTTCGGATGTATCGGTGCAGAGTGAGCCTAAGGCTCTTCTTTCTGATGAGGTTGCCGGCGTATCTTCGATGGGAACCGTAACGAATGATTCTAATTTGGTATTCGGCTTTGTTTCAGATGCTGACACTTGTTCATCTGTAACAAAGGACGGCACGTTGCTTGCAACCTTCTCGGTTGCTTTTGCAAAGGATTGTGACGCCGCTGATGTTATTTCGGTTTCAACAGACCCAAATAAGACTTTCGTTTTGGCTAATTATAATGACGGATTTGACGATGAGTATGCTCTTGTTACCAAATCTGCCGATTATCCCGGTTCTCTATATTTAATGACCTGTGACGTTTCACCGTCAACCGGTCATAGCGTAAACGGCTCGCTTGTTATTATGACAGATGCGAAAGGCAATACTGCCAACAGTCCTGTTTACGGTGAATATACGGTTAACGTATATTCCGATTCAGCTCGTACCGAGCTTGTCGGTACAACCACATCATCTCTTAAAGATGGTGTAAACGCTTTTTCTATTGATTCGTTAAAGGACGGAACATACTATCTTTCAATCTCGTCTGATTATGCAATAGCTCGTAATGACGTTACCGTTATCGTAAACGGTGCCGATATTACTAATGCGGTTATTCCTATGATGGCATGTGATTTTAATAAGGACGGTATAATTACAGCTGCCGATGCAACAAGTGTATATCTTTTTGCTTCAAAGCAAACGGATTTAAACTATGACCTTAACGGTGACGGCGTTGTAACAGGTGCCGATGCAACAGCAGTTTATGCTTGTGCATCTGGTTCCAATTATTATAGCGGATTAGAGATAAAGTGATTTTTTTCAAAATAAATAAAGGGGATTTCTAAGTGAAAAAGACATTTAGAAAAGCAATAGCTGTTCTTCTTGCAGTTCTTATGGTTGCATTCTCCGTTCCGTTTTCTGCTTTAGCAGGTACTCCTGATGCACCTGATATGTTCGGTGCAACAGATTATACTGTTACTAAGAACAGAAAATGGTGGGTTGATGATGGCGTTGATACAAGCCTTTCAAAGCTTCAGTCAACTCCTGAATATTGGAGTTATAACAGTGACGAGTCCTATAACACTGAAGGCTCATGGAATTTTAAGTCCGGTGGTAGAGTTGAAGACTATGCTAACAGTGGTTATGAAGACCACCGTAACGACTATAAGCCTGTAGTTGCTGCCACTGTATCTTCACAGGGCACTAATGCAGGAATTGCAAAAGCTTTTGCTGATAAAAAAGCTGGTAATAAAAACGCTGTTACTGACTATGTAAAAGATTATATCGATAATTATTACGGTGTAGATGCTTCACATACTTACGAAGCAGTTAAGGAAGCCGGAAACCTTCTTAACCCGGCTAAGCTTAAAGCAGGCGACCGTATTGCTGTAACAGTTGAATTTGGTGGTTTTGACGTTCTTCAAAACGGTCAGTTCAAGGGTAAGTTTAATAAGGACTATCTTAAAGCGGCTGCCTATTCTTCAAAGCCATCACGTAGTGATACTTGGAAGCCAGTTGTATCAGGTGCAGCAGGATGTATCGCTGATGGTACTCAATTTTATCCTACAGCGTTAGCCTTTGCAGGAAACAATGTAAATGTTGAAGATGGTACATTCTATGGTGCAGTTACAGGTAAGGCTGCTGTGGCAGGTGATCAGTCAGTATCTAACTATATTGGTATTGGTGATGACGGCACAAAACCATTCGGTAAGTACGGTATTGTTTCTTTTGTATATAGTTTTGAAGTTCTTCAGGATTGTGACCTTTCAGATGTATTTACATTTGACACAGATATTGCAGGTACAGAGTTTGAGCCTTATTACAGAACTTCAATTGACGGTACAGGTGCACCAAATAACTGTAATGCAGTAAATCCTGAATTGTTCCTTATTACACATGACGATACAGATAGCACTTTTGCTAACTGGGCATTAATTTGGACAGATTATGCAAAGGATTCAACACCTGAAACTAAGACTTATACTATTACATTTAATGACATCAACGGCAAGACTGTTGATACGCAGACAGTTAAAGAAGGCGATACTCCAACAGTTCCTTCAACAAATACTGCTGCAGCTGTAAATTATAAGAGCGATAATAAGCACGAAGTAACAACTTACTCATGGCCGGAAGTATCAGCTGCTACTGCAGATACTACTTATACTGAGGTTGCTACTACAGCTGAGGAAAATTGTAACATTACTTATGCAGAGACAAGCAAGCATACACTTGTTTCAGGTACTGTTCTTACAGGAACATGTACTGTATGTAATCATGTAGATACTCAGACTAAGGACGATAAGCTTGACGGTACAGCTTACTATGCTGCACTTGATGCTGCAAAGGCTGTTGACGGTACTAAGTACACAGCTGAATCTTATGCTAAGGTAACAGCTGCTCTTGAGACTTATGCTCAGGCTAAGGTTGAAGCTTATACAGATCAGGCACAGGTAACTGCTGCTGCTACTGCTCTTGAAAATGCAGTTAATGGTCTTGAGGCTCTTCCAACATCAGATGTTTATACTTACACATTCGCTGGCGGTAAAACTCAGACTGTAACAGCTGATAAGGGCGCTGCTCCTATAGCTCCTGCTAACACAGCTGCTACAACAGTTGATAACAACGACGGTACTCATACAGTAACATCTTACACTTGGGAAAAGACAGGCGAATTCACATTTGCTGAAAAGGCTAATGCTGATACTAAGGATTGTACTTACGGTGAGTACACAACTGTAACTGCTTCTACAATTGCTAAGGCAGGTACTGAAAAGGCTACATGCTCAGTATGCGGTCACGAAGATGTAAGAGACCTTGCTAAGCTTGACGGTACAGCTTACTATGATGCACTTGCTAAGGCAGAGGCTGTAAAGGCTGACGATTACACAGCAGAATCTTATGCTAAGGTAACAGCTGCTCTTGAAGCTAACGCTAAGGCTACTGTTGAAGCTTATACAGATCAGGCACAGGTAACTGCTGCTGCTACTGCTCTTGAAGATGCAGTTAATGGTCTTGTTAAGGTTTATACAATCACATTTACAAACGCTGCAGGCACTGTAGTTGATACTCAGAAGCTTGCTGCAGGCGCTACTCCTGTAGCTCCAAAGACAAATACTGCTGATACAACTGCTACACCGGCAGGTAGTAAACAGCACAGCCATACAACTTATAGCTGGCCGGAAGTTTCTGCTGTAACAGCAAACGCTAACTATGACGAAGTTGCTAAGGTTGTAACAGAAGATTGCACAAAGGGTAAACCTGTTGTAACAGAGCCTACACTTGATAAGCCGGGTTCAGAAGTTACAAGCTGTACAATTTGCGGTCAGGTTCTCGAAACTAAGGTTCTTCCTCAGCTTAAGGGTTATGATATCACAGTTGCTAAGACTGCTTACGGTACAACAACTCTTAACAGCGAGGATGCAACAAACGGTAAGACTACTAAGGTTCCTGCTAACTCAACTGTAACTCTTACAGCTCAGGCTAATGAGGGTGCAGAGTTCGTAGGTTGGAAGGTTGCTAACAAGCTCGTTTCAACTAACGAAACATATTCATTCACAGCAGTTGCTGATACAGAGGTAACTCCTGTATTTACAGAAACAGCTGAATCAACATTCGTAGTTGTATTCATTGATATGTACGGTAACGTTGTATCAACTCAGGAAGTAGCAAGCGGTGCTGACATTAAGGTTCCTGCAACTGCTCCTATCTATCCTGGTTATACATTCAAGGGCTGGGCTCTTACAAACGATGAGATTACCGCTCTTACAGAAGGTAAGACCATCAGAGCTATCTATGAGAAGGATGCTACTCAGACTTACACAGTTAAGGCTGCAGGCGCAACAATCACAGTTAACGGCACTGACTACACTGACAAGGCTGAAAATGTTGCATACGACGCTAAGGTAACAGTTACTAAGGCAGGCGCAACATCATGGACAGTAAACGGCGCAACAGTTGGTTACGGTGAATCATACTCATTCTTCTGTGCTTCGGATATCGAACTCACAGCAGTTACAAAGGCTGATGACACTTCTAAGACTCAGGTTGCTATCGTTTCAACAACTCGTCCTTCAGCTACAGATTGCGACGTTCTCTTTGTTGCAACACGTACTGTTGCTGATAATGAGACAGTAGTTAGCCAGGGCTTCGTATACGGTAAGAATGTAACAGCTTCAGACCTTACACTTGAAAACGTTGGCAAGACTGCATCAGGTACAAATCCTGGTAAGGTTAGAGTTATTTATAACAACACCAACGCTTCACAGATTGGTTTGAACTACGGCCTTACTGCAAAGACAGGCGTTGCCGGCGCAAGAGCATTCGTTGTTACTAAGGATGCAGATGGTCATGTTCATACTTACTATTCAGAAGCATCACTTTACGACTATAATGCTTAATTAACACAATTTAGCAAAGCTTTCACCTCTGCCTTAAGGGGTGGAGGCGAGCTTTGATAAATTAAGGAGGACACACCTAATGAAAGAGCTTTATACAAAGCCGGTGTCAGAGGTTAATGAATTTTCTCAGACAGCTGATGTTATTACTACATCTGGTAATGGTACTGACTGGGGCTTCGGTGGAAATGACTAATCTGACACTTTAATTAAAGCATTTGGAGACGGCAGAAATGCCGTCTCTTTTTGCGTTTTAAAACCTTCAATAAAAAAATAAACTAAATATTAATCATTCCCGAATATGGCATTTTACCTTTATTTGTATATTGACAAATAATTAACAAACATATAAAATGAAATTGTAATTTATGACATAAGATGTATATTTTAGAGGGAGAATACTATGTCAAATAAGGAGTATGAATACAAATTCGATACTGTCAAGCCGCCTGAGGATAGGGTGTACGATGACAGAGTGATGCATTATTATGAAAATCATTCAAACGAGCCTGCACGTCCATTGATTTTGGCACTCGGCAAGCATATTACAGACAGAGTTTTGTATAAATTACCGTGGCTTCCAAAGGTAGGCAAAAAGCTTACCGTTAACGACCCTGAGTATTGGGGTCTTGCCTCAATTGTAACCGACGAGATGGCAGAGGTTGCCCTTAAGATGAAGGTGCACAAGGGTATGAAGCTTAAGGAAATTATAAAAGCTACGGGTAAAAGTGCCGCTTATCTTGAGCCGCTTCTTAAGGAAATGGCAAATGTAGGTCTTGTTGAATTTAATTGGGAAAATCCGGAGCATGAAAAGCAATATGTGCTTCCTATGTTCGTTCCCGGAAGCGCAGAATTTTTTAATATGAAATGGGATAATATTTGTGAGCATCCGCAAGTTGCAAATTTCTTTGAGCGTATGACACAACTTCCTCTTGAAGCAATTACGCCGATGGTGCCTCCGGGAGGCGCCGGAATAGGTATGCACGTTATCCCTGTTGAAAAGGCAATTTCAATGGAAAATCAGTCTGCTGATGTGGAACATATTTCTCATTGGCTTGATAAATATGACGGCAAATATGCGGCAGGCCCGTGTTCGTGCCGTTATAGCCGTGCAATGTGCGGCGAAGGCTGTGCCGATGACCCTGAGGATTGGTGTATCGGTGTCGGCGATATGGCGGATTACCTTGTTGAAACAAATAAGGGCCACTATATCACACGTGAAAAGGTTATGGAAATTCTTCAGCGTGCCGAGGATAACGGTTTTGTTCACCAAATTACTAATATCGACGGTGAAAATAAAATTTTTGCTATCTGTAATTGCCAGGTAAAGGTATGCAATGCGCTTCGTACCTCTCAACTTTTCAATACGCCTAATATGTCACGCTCGGCGTATGTGGCTAAGGTTGAGGCTAAGGATTGCGTAGCCTGCGGCAAGTGTGTTGAATTTTGCCCTGCCGGTGCCGTTAAACTCGGTCAAAAGCTTTGCAAAAAAGACGGCTCTGCTGTTACATATCCTAAGCAAGAACTTCCTGACGCAGTTAAATGGGGCAAGGAAAAATGGTCGCCAGATTATAGAGATAAAAACAGAATTAATTGCTACGATACAGGTACGGCGCCTTGCAAGACTGCCTGCCCCGCTCATATCGCAGTTCAAGGCTATCTTAAAATGGCGGCTCAGGGTAGATATACCGATGCTTTGGCTCTTATTAAAAAGGATAACCCTTTCCCTGCAGTTTGCGGCAGAGTTTGTAATAAGAGATGCGAGGAGGCTTGCACAAGAGCAACTCTTGATGAAGCGGTTGCTATTGATGACGTTAAGCGCTTTATCGCTCAAAAGGACCTTGACAGTAAAACAAGATATATTCCTAAAAAAGTGATACCTTCAAATAGGGGCGAGTTTAAAAATAAAATTGCCATTATCGGCGGCGGACCGGCAGGCCTTTCCTGCGCATATTATCTTGCACTTACGGGATACAGACCTATAGTGTTTGAAAAGAATGAAAAACCCGGCGGTATGCTTACTTACGGTATTCCGTCCTATAAGCTTGAAAAGGATGTTGTTGAGGCGGAGATTGACATTATTCGTGCGCTTGGTGTTGAGATTAAATGCGGCGTAGAGGTCGGTAAGGATATCACTCTTGACGAACTTCGCAAGGACGGATATGAGGCATTTTATATTGCTATCGGCTGTCAAGGCTCAAGAAAATCGGGCGTTGACGGTGAAGACGCAGATGGTGTTATGAGCGCTGTTGATATTCTCCATGAGATTGCCGAAAATCACGACCTTGACCTTAAAGGCAATAAAACCGTTGTTATCGGCGGTGGTAATGTTGCCGTTGATGTTGCTCGTTCGACTAAGCGTTGCGGCGCTGATGTTTTGGGTATGTTCTGCCTTGAAAGCAGGGAGGAAATGCCTGCGAGCGAAGAGGAAATTTTTGAAACTGAGGACGAGGGTATTCAAATAAACAACGGCTGGGGCGTTAAGGAAATTCTTGAAGAAAACGGCAAGGTGACGGGCGTTGTGCTTAAAAAATGCACAAGTGTTAAGGATGCAGATGGCAAATTTAACCCTCAGTATGACGAAAATGATACTCAAACAATTGAATGTGACCGTATTTATCTTTCAATCGGTCAGTCAATTGAATGGGGGAACCTTATCGACGGCGAGGCGGTAGAACTTGGCAGAGGTAACGCTCCTCAGGCGGACAGTCTTACTTATCAAACAGGGCAAAAGGATATTTTCGTCGGCGGTGACGTTTACACAGGCCCTCGCTTTGCCATTGACGCTATTGCTGCAGGCAGAGAGGGTGCAGAGTCAATCCATAGGTTTGTTCATTTCAACGCAAGCCTTACAGTCGGCAGAAACAGACGTGATTTCATAATGCTTGATAAGAACGATATCCTTGTTGACAGTTATGATAATTCCTCACGTCAAATCCCGAATATTAATAAGAAAATTGACGCTAAAACTTCGTTTAAGGATGCTCATCTTCCCCTTACAGAGGAGCAGGTTAAAAAAGAAACTGCACGATGTCTTGGTTGCGGTGCATCCGTTGTTGACGAAAATAAGTGCATAGGCTGCGGAATTTGTACTACCAAGTGCGAATTTGATGCAATTCATCTTTTTAGAGATAATCCCGAATGTAGCACAATGGTTAATTCAGATGACAAGATGAAAGCAATTTTGCCTTATATGATTAAGCGTAATTTCAAGATTAAAAAAGCTCAAAAGGCTAAAAAGGATTAATTATGCACGAACTTGGTATAGTTTTTCATATCATTAACGAAATTGAAGATGTGGGCAAGGAAAATGAGCTTAAAACGGTATCGTCTGTTACGGTTGAAATAGGCGAGGTTTCGGGTGTGCTGCACGATTATCTTGAGGATTGTTGGAAATGGGCTTGCTCAAAGAGTGAGCTTATGAATGGGGCAGAACTTAAGGTAGAAGTTATCCCGGCAGTAACGTATTGCGAAAGCTGCAAGGGAAAATACAAAACCGTAGAGTATGGTAAAATTTGCCCTTACTGTCAAAGCGAAAAAACCTATCTTCTTTCGGGTAATGAAATTATGATAAAGGAAATTGAGGCACGGTAGCATATTAATGCGCTCTGTCTTGACGATATGATTTTTATTTAACTTATTTAGAGGAGGGGGAATGACAATGTTATTCCAAATTTACGGCGACATGGCCGGCTGGCAACTTCTCGGCTGGGTAATGGTCTTTGTCGGTCTCGTCGTTATGAATGAAATTGCAAGGCGAACAAAAGCAGGCGGAATTTTTTGCTTCTTTGTTTTACCGGCAGCACTGACGGTATATTTCATCGCAATTTATATCGGTGCGGCTAAGGGGGCTGATTGGGCACTTCAAAATGATACCTATGTTCATATGAACAGCTGGTTCCATTATGCAAAGCTTTATGCGGCAACAGCAGGTTGTATCGGCTTTATGATGCTTAAGTATAAATGGGGCATCGGCAAAAAAGATTGGTTTAAGGTGTTCCCGTTTGCAATCGTCGCTATCAACATTCTTATCGCAGTCGGTTCTGACTTTGAGTCGGCAATTAAGGGCGAAATTTCGGGCGGCTGGTGGCTTTCGTCTGAAAATGTATGGCTCTATGGCGGCTGGTGGAACTGGGTGAACGGTATCGCCGGTATTATAAATATTTTCTGTATGACAGGTTGGTGGGGTATCTATTCTTCAAAGAATAAGCAGGATATGCTGTGGCCTGATATGACATGGTGCTATATTTTGGCTTATGACCTTTGGAACTTTGAATATACTTATAATAATCTTCCTACTCACTCTTGGTATTGCGGCCTTGCACTTCTTCTTGCTCCTACATTTGCAAATGCATTTTGGAATAAGGGCGGTTGGATTCAAAACAGAGCTAACACACTTGCACTTTGGTGTATGTTTGCTCAGGTATTTCCTCTTTTCCAAGACAAGAGCCGCTTCTCGGTTCTTACATCCGTTTATGCAGACGGATATATGGACCCTACAGTTCCGCCAACAAACGCAGACCCTACAATGCAAGGCATAATTGCCATTATTGCTCTTGTGGCTAATGTTTGTGTATTCGCTTCTATTATTAAGCGTGCAAAGGAACAAAAGAAAAATCCTTATAAAAACGAAATATTTACTGACCAAAAAGATTATAAGCTTGCACTTGAAAGAGCAGCCGAAAAGGCTCGCAAAGCAGCTTAATCTTCATAAAAATTCAAAAAACAACGCCGTCGATTATTCGACGGCGTTTTAAATTATTGATGAGGTAGAAAAATCGTGCCTCGTCGTCGCTGACTCCGTATCATTCAAAATCTGCCGTACAGTTGTGCGTCAGATTTTGAAATAAACCGTAGGGGCGACCATCGGTCGCCCGTTTTACAAACACGGAAATTTCTTTTGACGAGTCACAGGTTCGAGCCAAAAATATCCGAGTGGCACAAGAAAACAATATGACGGGCTCTCATAAGAAACAAAGATACTACGAAACAGTCCCCCGGACTGTTTCTCAGACTGTCGATAAAGTGGCTAAACCGTGCCGTGCTTAAATATCATAAATTGAAATCGTAGGGCAAGGGCTCGCTCTTGCCGTATTGATATGAAAAATAACATTTATAGAAAATCACCTTGAACGTAGTGTTCAAGGTGATTTTGGCACTTTTCGCCTTTTGCGAGTGGGCAGTACCAACGTACAGCTCCACTCACAAAAAACGAAATTTATCTCACTTTCTCGAAGTCTCCCAAATTTGTTGCTCGCTTCGTTCGCAAAATTTGGATATGGGGGTCCCCGAAAAGCAAAAGCTTTTTGGGGAAAAGGAGTGAATTGTGCGAAGCACAAGAGACACGTGGCTCCAAATTTACTGCTCCGTTCCGTCGCAAAATTTGGAGTATCTTGTCACAGGTTCGAGCCATATACATATTTACATAAAAATAAAAAGGATACCGAGTGGTATCCTTTTTATTTTGGTGGGAACAACAGGGCTCGAACCTGTGACCCTCTGCTTGTAAGGCAGATGCTCTCCCAGCTGAGCTATGCTCCCGTCAGCGATATTGATTATATAACAAGTTGCGGTGAATGTCAAGAGTTTATTTTAGAAAAAAGCTCTTTTATTCTGTCAATCTCATTATTTAAGTACAAATAGCCGAATAATGCTTCAACTCCCGTTGCGCAGTGATACTCCCCGTCTGTTGCGCTTTTAGGGGAATGACCTACCTTTGCATTGCGTCCTCGCTTAAAAACGGCAAGTTCTTCATCGCTTAAAATATCTTTTATTTTTTCAAAAGCTGCCGTTTGTGCTTTCGCCGATACAAATTTAACGCTTTCCCTATGCAAATCATTTACAGGGCGGTTTGCATCGAGAACAAGTGTTTCACGAACAAGAATTTCATAAATGCAGTCGCCGATAAACGCTAAATTAAGCGGGCTTAACTGCTTAGGATTTACTTCTTTATCAACAAATCTCATATTAAATTAAGGCACGTATTCAAACTCTATATCATAGAGCGATACAACGTCACCCTCCTCAATTCCTTTTTCTCTCAGCGCATCAAAAATTCCGCTTTTCTCTAATACCCTTTGCATATATTGAAGTGCTTCGTAGTCCTCAATATCAATGCCTTTGAGCACTTTAGGAAACCAGCTTGCCTCAACAAGAAAATAATGTTCTTCAGGCTGAGAAATTTTAAATCCTTTATCATCTTTAACAATTGCTTCAAGCGGAATTTCCTCAACCTCGTATTCCTTGATAGGCGGAAGAGTTTGAAGCTTATTCCAAACAGCGTTCATAAGCTCCTTTGTGCCTTCCATAATCGGCGCACAAATTGAATAATAATCATAACCCTTATCTTCTACATACTTTTTGAATCGCTCAATTTGCTCAGGCTCTGCCATATCAATTTTATTGCCCGCAACAATCTGCGGTTGCTTGGCAAGCTCAGGATTGAATTTAACAAGTTCCTCGTTTATTTTTTCAAAATCCTCAATCGGGTCCCTGCCTTCGCTGCCGCTGACGTCAACAATATGAACAAGAAGCCTGCAACGCTCAACATGGCGCAAAAATTCGTGACCGAGGCCTATACCTTCACTTGCACCCTCAATAAGTCCCGGAATATCAGCAATAACAAACGAGTTGCCCTCTCCCATAGAAACAACGCCTAAGTTTGGCACGAGAGTTGTAAAATGGTAGTCGCCGATTTTTGGCTTTGCTTGGCTTACAACGGAAATAAGGCTTGATTTTCCTACTGACGGATAGCCTAAAAGGCCGACATCGGCAAGAAGCTTTAATTCAAGTGAAACTTCCCATTCCTCACCAGGAACACCGGGCTTTGCAAATCTCGGAACTTGACGTGTAGGGGTAGCGAAATGAATGTTGCCCCAGCCGCCTTTACCGCCCTTTGCGGCAATAAATCTGTCAGTCTTGCTCATATCAGCCATAACTGCACCGGAGTTTGCTTCACGAATTATTGTTCCTCTCGGAACTTTAATCTCAAGGTCGGGCGCTTTCTTACCGTATTGGCGTGAGCCTCTGCCGTTTTCACCGTTTTTTGCAACATATTTTCTTTTGTATCTGAAATCTGCAAGAGTTGCAAGGTTATCGTCAACAACAAATACAACGTCGCCTCCCTTGCCTCCGTCGCCGCCGTCAGGTCCGCCTGCGGCAACATATTTTTCACGGTGAAAGGCAACCGCACCTGCGCCGCCGTCACCCGCTTTTATTTTAATTTTAGCAATATCTACAAACATATATATCGTCCTTTGCTTTTATTAATATGAATTTTAACAAATTTCTTTTCAAATTGCAACACTAAGGGTATAAATAAGGTAATATATACTCCTTATTATATGAAGTTTGTTAAAAAATTAACTATAAGGTGCTAATAAATTTAACTGTTTTTGTATAAAGTGTAAAATTTGCATTTTTTTCTTGATTAATGATGACAAACAGTATAAAATAAATAATGCACAAAAGCAATAAAACTTTAAATTATATTCGGAGGTAATTTCCAATGGTAAAAGTTGCTATTAATGGTTTCGGCCGTATCGGTCGTCTTGCTTTCCGTCAGATGTTTGGCGCAGAAGGCTACGAAGTAGTTGCTATCAACGATCTTACAAGTGCAAAGATGCTTGCTCATCTTCTTAAGTATGACTCATCACAGGGTAACTATGTTGCTCAGGGTCACACTGTTGATTTCCACGAAGGTGAAGGCGAAGACAACTATATTGTTGTTGACGGCAAGAAAATTGTTATTTACAAAATGCCTAATGCTGCTGACCTTCCTTGGGGCAAGCTTGGCGTAGACGTAGTTCTCGAATGCACAGGTTTCTATACATCAAAGGAAAAGGCTTCTGCTCATATTCAGGCAGGTGCTCGTAAAGTTGTTATTTCTGCTCCTGCAGGTAACGACCTTCCAACAATCGTTTACAATGTAAACCATGACACACTTACAGCTGAAGATACAGTTATTTCTGCTGCATCTTGCACAACTAACTGCCTTGCTCCTATGGCTAAGGCTCTTAATGACTTCGCTCCTATCCAGAGCGGTATCATGTGCACAATCCACGCTTACACAGGTGATCAGATGATTCTTGACGGTCCTCAGAGAAAGGGTGATCTTCGTCGTGCTCGTGCAGGTGCTGTAAACATCGTTCCTAACACAACAGGTGCTGCAAAGGCTATCGGCCTTGTAATTCCTGAACTTAACGGCAAGCTTATCGGCTCTGCTCAGAGAGTTCCTACTCCAACAGGTTCAACTACAATCCTTACAGCAGTTATTAAGACTGACAAGGAAGTTACAGTTGACGCTATCAACGCAGCTATGAAGGCTGAAGCTACAGAGTCATTCGGCTACAATGAAGACCTTATCGTTTCTTCAGATATCGTTGGTATGAGATATGGTTCACTCTTCGATTCAACTCAGACAATGGTTCTTAAGGTTGCTGACGACACTTATGAGGTTCAGGTTGTTTCTTGGTATGATAACGAAAACTCATACACATCTCAGATGGTTAGAACAATCAAGTACTTCTCAGAACTTGGCTAATATCTAAGATAATAAATTAAAAGAGTCTTCCTTTGGGAAGGCTCTTTTTTTATATTCTTATACTAAATATTCCTTTTTATGTAATCGCAATAAAGCTTTATTATATCGATATCCGTTTTGTCATATACCATTCTTGCGCCGACGGTGTCCTCAATTTCATTAAATATTAAATGACCGCCGTCAAAAAGAAAATCAATTCCGATATAATCGCTTTTAACAAGGCTTAAAATTCTTTTTACAAGGCTTTTTTCTTCTTCGTTCATTTTATAAGGTGTTGCCCTGCCGCCGAGGCAGAAATTTGAACGAAAATCAGTATCGCTTTCCCTCAAAATTGACGTAATTATATCATTTCCTATAGCCCAAACACGCAAGTCCTTGCCGAGAGTGGCGCAAGGCTTTTGATAAACAAATCCGCTTTCAAAGCTTTCTTTCTCATTAATCATCACAACCCCTTGACCGCCGTGGCCGTCAATCGGCTTTTTAACCGCAGGCACTTCCTTGTAGTTTATCGGCAAAATTTCAATGCCGTTTTTCTCCATAAATTCGTAGCAAAGCTGCTTGTTGTTTGCAAATTTTGAGAGGGAGGAGGGGTTAAAAACACGTATCCCTTTTTTCTCAAATTTTTCTGCAATTTTATAGTTGTTCGTTCTGTTGATTATATAATCAGCCGTGCCGTCATAATCGTTAATTGCAAGCGTTACGCCAAGTTCTTCTTTAAATTTATTTATCGCAAAGGTGTTGCGCTTTGCTTCCTTTTCGCTGTAAATCAAAACTCCGCTCATTTGATTTTTTCCTTAATTGTTTCAAAAATATACGGCGCAATGTCAATTTTTGTTGAGTTCATTATGTTAATTATATGTGCATTTGAATTTACTTCGCAAACACTGCCGTCATCAAGAATATCCACTCCGCCAAAGGTTAAACCGAGGGTTTCGCACGCTTTTATTGCTGTTTCAATTTCCTTTTCAGTCGGCTTACAGGGCGTCATAGTGCCGCCGTTAGTAACATTTGAACGAAAATCGTTTTTGTTTTCTCTTTCAGCCGCACAAATAAATTTTCCGCCGATTATTTCAATTCTTTTGTCGTGACCCTTGCTGTCGATGATAAATTTTTGCAGAATAAACGGCTTTTCGCTTATGTGGGAGTAAATCTCTTCCTTAGTATTGCATAAAAATACCTGAGCGCCGAATGAGCCGAATGATTCTTTGAAAATAAGCGGCAAATTGAGAATATCAATTGCTTTTTCAACAAATTCGCTCATATCTGATTTGAAATAGCATTTTGGGGCGATAAGAGTTTTAGGCTGAGGCACAATGCCGTCAAGTTCAATATATGTTCTGCCTTTATCGTCGCATTTTTCAATTGATTCGGCAGAATTAAAAACGGGAACACCGCTTTTTTCAATTCTTCTTGCAAGGTTAATGTCCTTGTCCCAAAACAGCACAAAGTCAGCCTGCGGCTTTTGCGTTGCAAGCTCCAAGTTCGTTTTAATATTTAGATTAATGCCGCATTTTTTTGCCGAAGCTGAAAGATGCTTGTGAAGTGTGTCATATTTTTCGCCTTTTAAGAAATGATTTACTGCTAATATGCCGTTCATTTTGTATCACCTTGAATTATTGTATCATTCTCTATTGCATTTTTCAATGTAATGGTATAAAATATTATATCTAAATTATAAATTACTGAAAGGTGATGTAAAGATGACAGAGTATAAGCTTAAATACGGTTGCAACCCAAACCAAAACCCTGCAAGAATTCATATGGACGGTAAAGAACTTCCTTTTGAAATTTTGAACGGTGCGGCAGGTTATATCAATCTTCTTGACGCATTCAATTCTTGGCAGCTTGTTAAGGAACTTAAGGAGGCTACCGGCCTGCCGAGTGCCGCTTCATTTAAGCACGTTTCTCCTGCCGGTGCGGCAGTTGCTCAACCGCTCAGCGATGTTGATCGCAAGGTTTGTATGGTGCCTGATGATTTAGAACTTTCTCCGATTGCACAGGCTTATGTACGTGCAAGAGGCTGTGACAGAGTTTCCTCATTTGGCGATTTTGCCGCTTTGAGCGATGAATGTGACGCAAGCGTTGCAAAATTCCTTGTTAAAGAGGTCAGCGACGGTATTATTGCTCCGTCATACACCGATGAGGCACTTGAAATTCTTAAGGCTAAGAGAAGGGGTAATTATCTTATCATTAAGATGGACCCTGACTATCAGCCTGAGGAAATGGAAACAAAGCAGGTGTTCGGTATTAAGTTTGAGCAAAAGAGAAATGACGCTAAGCTTACTATGTCACTTTTTGACGATATGCCTACTAAGGTCAAGGATATTCCGGAAATTGCAAAGATTGACCTTCTTATTTCGCTTATCACTCTTAAATATACTCAGTCAAATTCGGTTTGCTACGCTTCTGGCGGACAGACTATCGGTGTAGGCGCAGGCCAACAAAGCCGTATCCATTGCACCCGCCTTGCAGGCAATAAAGCTGATAATCTTTGGCTTCGCCATAATGAAAAGGTGCTCAATCTTCCGTTTATTGACGGTCTTCGCAAGTGCGAGGCTGATAATGCTATTGACCTTTATATTTCAGATGAATATGAGGATTTGCTCAAAGACGGAGTATGGCAGAGATATTTTACCACTTGCCCTGAGCCTTTCACTGCCCAGGAAAAGAAAGCTTGGCACGAGAAGATGACAAATGTTGCTCTCGGCTCTGACGCTTTCTTCCCGTTTGAGGATAATATTGAACGTGCGGCTCGTTCCGGTGTTAAGTATATTGCTCAGCCGGGTGGCTCTGTTCGTGACGGCGCTGTTATCGAATGTTGCGACGGTTTCGGTATGGCAATGGCAATGACAGGTATCCGTCTTTTCCATCATTAATAGATAAATTTATACGTAGGGGCGGCCGTTGTGTCGCCCATTTTGATAGGTAGTTTTATGAATATTTTAACTTGCCCTGTTTGCGGTGAAAAATTAAATATTTTCGGCAAAACGCTTAAATGTGACAATAATCACTCATTCGATTTTGCAAAGCAGGGGTATGTTAATCTTTTGCTGACGTCTAAAAGCGGGGACAAAAAGGGTGACAGCAGGGAGTCGGCTCACGCAAGACGAGAATTTTTGCAAAAGGGATATTATTCCTTTTTACGTGATTATGTCAACTCAAAACTGAACGGCACCGTGCTTGATATCTGCTGCGGTGAGGGATATTATGACGAATATTCCGGTGAGCTTTACGGCTTTGATATCAGTAAGGAAATGGTGCGCCTTGCCGCAACCTCTCGCAAAGAGCATAATTATTTTGTGGCAAATCTTGCCCATATTCCCGTTTGCGATAATTCGATTGACACGGCTATGCATCTTTTTGCACCGTTTAATGAAAAGGAATTTTACCGTGTAATTAAGCCCGGCGGCAGGCTTTTAAGCGTTATTCCCGGTGATAATCATTTGATTGAGCTTAAAAATATTCTTTATGATACACCGTATCTTAATGATGAAAAAGCGCCTGAAACCTCGCTTTTTACTTTGAAATCAAAAAATAAAATTTCAAACACATTTGATATCTCAAGGGATGATTTAAAAACGCTGTTTTCTATGACGCCGTATTTTTACAGAACAAGCGAAAGCGACAAGGAAAAGCTTGATAGGGTGAAAAGCATTAGGCTGACGGCTTCATTTGTTGTTTTGGAATATGCGAAAGAAGGATAATTATGGATTTGTTATGCGAAAAATGCTGGTATAATGAATATGACGAGGAAACGGACGAATGTTTTTGCTCGCTTGTGCTTGACGAGGACGAATATGTCCGCTTTTGCGAGGAGCAAAACAAGACGTGCAGGTATTTTAGACCGAGCGGTTCGGAGTATGATATAGTGCGTAAGCAAAATTGATAATATTTTCGTAAAGGCGAACTCGTCGTCGCAAACTGCGTATTACTCAAAATCTTTTGGTTTTGTAGGGGCGACCATCGGTCGCCTTTATTTTTTATGCCTTTTTCTTGACAAATACCCTATATGGGTATATAATTAAGATACCCCGTGAGGGTATAAGGAGTGATTTAATGGAAACTAATGATAATATTAAAGGCTGTTGCTGTTGTCACGGTAAAACGAAGCACAGAACAGATGAAGAGCAAAAGGCACTTATAAATCGCCTTAACAGAATTGAGGGTCAAATAAGAGGAATTAAGCGTATGCTTGAGGAAGATGCGTATTGCACTGATATCATTACTCAGGTTGCGGCGGCTAATGCGGCGCTTAATTCATTTAATAAAGAGCTTCTTTCAACGCATATAAAGACTTGCGTTACAGATGATATTAAGGCAGGCAAAACCGAAACGGTTGATGACCTTTTAAAAACTCTTCAAAAATTAATGAAATAGTTTTGAGGTGATTTTTTTGACGCAATATAATGTAACGGGTATGAGCTGTGCCGCTTGCAGTGCAAGGGTTGAAAAGGCGGTTAATGCTGTTGACGGTGTAACAAGCTGTGCCGTGAGCCTGCTTACCAATTCAATGGGTGTTGAGGGAACAGCAAGCAGTGAAGCAATAATTGCCGCTGTTGAAAAGGCAGGCTACGGTGCAAGCGTTAAGGGAAACGACAAAAAAACAGAGAATGTATCGAGTGATGAACTTAAGGACACCGAAACGCCCAAAATAAGAAACAGACTTATTTGGTCGGTAATATTCCTTATCCCGCTTATGTATATTTCAATGGGGCATACGATGTGGGGCTGGAAACTGCCGTCATTTATGGAAAATAATCATATCGCAATGGGATTGGCTCAGCTTTTGCTTGCAGTAATTGTTATGGTTATTAACCAAAAATTCTTTATAAACGGCTTTAAAGGTATAATTCATAAAAGCCCTAATATGGATACACTTGTTGCGCTTGGCTCTGCCGCTTCGTTTGGCTACAGTACGGTTATTCTTTTTATTATGACTTCTGCTCAGCTTGCAGGCGACAGCGAAAAAGTGATGAGCCTTATGCATGAGTTTTATTTTGAATCGGCGGCAATGATATTAACTCTTATTACCGTGGGCAAAATGCTTGAAGCATATTCAAAGGGCAAAACGACGGATGCGCTCAAATCTCTTATGAATTTAGCACCGAAGAATGCAACTCTTATCAAAGACGGTAAGGAAATTGTTGTTGCGGTGGCTGACGTTAAGATTAATGATATTTTTGTTGTAAAACCCGGCGAAAGTGTTCCTGTTGACGCAGTGATTATTGAGGGAGAAACGGCTGTTGACGAGTCTGCACTTACAGGTGAGAGTATTCCTGTTGATAAGGCTGTCGGCGATAAGGTGTCGGGCGCAACTATTAATCAGTCGGGCTATATCAAGTGCCGTGCAACTGCTGTCGGCGAGGATACAACACTTTCGCAAATTATTAAAATGGTGAGTGACGCTGCCGCCACAAAAGCGCCGATTGCAAAGATTGCAGATAAGGTATCGGGTGTGTTCGTGCCTTGTGTAATAGGTGTTGCGCTTGTTGCACTTTGCGTTTGGCTTCTTGTAGGTCAAAGCTTTGGCTATGCGCTTGCACGCAGTATTTCCGTTCTTGTAATAAGCTGTCCGTGTGCTCTCGGACTTGCAACCCCTGTTGCGGTTATGGTCGGCAACGGCAAGGCAGCCAAGTCGGGTATTCTTTTCAAAACTGCGGCTTCGCTTGAGGAAACAGGCAGAGTGCAGATTGTTGCTCTTGATAAAACGGGCACAATCACCAAAGGCGAGCCTAAGGTTACGGATGTTATTGCATTTGTGGGCGAAAACGAATTTTTGTCGCTTGCTTATTCTATAGAAAAAAAGAGCGAGCATCCGCTTGCAAAGGCAGTTAGTGAATATGCAAAACAAAAAAATGTTAAGTGCTTTGATACAACTTCTTTCAAGGCGCTTGCAGGCAACGGCTTGTCGGCAAATGTTGACGGTAAAACTGTTGTAGGCGGAAGTATGAAATTTATTTCAAGTAAAATTTCTGTTGATGATAATATCAAAAATAAGGCAGAAGAACTTGCTCAAAACGGCAAAACACCGCTTTTGTTTATGGGGGATAATAAGCTTCTCGGTATAATTGCAGTTGCCGACGTTATTAAAGAGGACAGTCCTAAGGCTATTAAAGAACTTCAAAATATGGGTATTCGTGTTGTTATGCTGACGGGTGATAACGAAAAAACCGCAAAGGCTATCGGTAAGCAGGTCGGTGTTGATACCGTTATCTCCGACGTGCTCCCTGACGGCAAGGAAAGCGTTATTAAAGAACTTATGACCTACGGCAAGGTAGCAATGGTTGGCGACGGAATAAACGACGCACCGGCGCTTACACGTGCCGATGTGGGAATCGCAATCGGTGCAGGTACCGACGTTGCGGTAGATGCGGCAGACGTTGTGCTTATGAACAGTAAGCTTACCGACGTGTCGGGCGCAATCAGGCTAAGCAAAAAAACGCTTACCAATATCCACGAAAATCTTTTCTGGGCATTTATTTATAATATTATCGGTATTCCGCTTGCAGCAGGTGTGTGGATTCCGATATTCGGCTGGACTCTTAATCCTATGTTCGGTGCGGCGGCAATGAGCCTTTCAAGCTTTTGTGTTGTTACTAATGCGCTCAGGCTTAATCTCGTAAAAGTTCATTCGCCAAAGCGTGATAAAAAGAAAAAGCCGGTTGATATTAAGCTTAATATCACCGCTCAAAATAAGGAGGAAAAAATTATGACAAAAACTATTAAGATTGAGGGAATGATGTGCCCTCATTGCGAGGCTGCTGTTAAAAAAGCACTTGAGGCAATCGACGGTGTTAAAGAAGCAAGCGCAAGCCACGAAAAGTGCGAGGCAGAAGTTATGCTTGATAAGGACGTTGAATTATCCGTTCTTGAAAAAGCTGTTACCGATGCAGGATATAAGGTAATAAAATAAAGAAAAATAAAAGATTAACGGCTGTCACTTTTTGCGTGGCAGCCGTTTTTTTATAACTTATTTTCTTCCTCATATTCCTTTGAGTATTCAACGTTTTGCGTGTCGGGGATAGGTACTCCCATTTCCGTTTTTCTGTCAGGTTGAACGGTTGGATTTGTTATGGAAGTTAAATATTTATTCGTCAAATCCGTATCTTTGCTTAATTGATATTTTTTCTTGTATTTTTCGCCTTTCATAAACTCACCTCTAAGGCTATTGTTTACAAAAGCTCGCTGATTATTAAATTAGAAACAAGCATTCCCTCGCTTGTAAGCGCAATTTTGTTTTCACTTTGTTTCATAAGCCCCATTTTTACAAAGCGTGAAAAGTCTTTTTTTATAAGCGATTTATCAATTCCGCAATTTAGCCTTAAGCCGAGCATAATTCGTTCTTCCTCAATATCAACCGCTCCTTCACTTTTAAGCGACCAATCGGTATCATAATAAAATCTTTTGCCGTGCCAAAGGGAGTGTGCGCTTTTGCCTAAGCCTAAATAATCGTCTAAAATCCAATATTTTGTATTGTGTTTACTTTCAAACGACGGCTTAGAAAAATTGCTTATTTCATATTGATTAAAGCCGAGAGCTTCAAGGGATTTTATTGTTTTTAAATACATTTCGCAAACCGTGTCCTCGTCGGGAAGGTTGAGCCTGTCCTTTAGGTCAAAAAATCTTGTGCCATTTTCAATTTTAAGCATATATGCACTTATGTGGGTAACGTTCATTTTGTCGATAAATTCAAAAGTTTCATCAAGAGAGGAGAGAGTTTGCTTGGGAGTGCCGAGCATAACGTCAAGGCTTATGTTACTTATTCCTGCTTTTTTAGCGTCGTTGCAAGCCTTTGCAACTTCCGTTTGCCCTGCGCTTCTTCCAAGTGCAAAGCGTTCTTCGTTTCTTGCGCTTTGCATACCTATGCTTACTCTGTTTATTCCGCATTTTGCATAGGTGTAAAAATCTTTTTCAAGGTTTTTTGACGGGTTACATTCAATCGTTATTTCGGAATTTTTATCTATATCAAAACGATTTTTTGCAGATGTCAAAATTTTGGCGATTAATTCACTTTCTAAAATCGACGGAGTACCGCCGCCGAAATAAACTGTGTCAAATTCGCCTGAATAATCAGCCATTGTTTTGATTAATTCGTCGGCGTATTTTTCGCTAAGCGCCTTGTCATATTTTACACTGTAAAAATCGCAATAAGGACATTTCGATTTGCAAAAAGGGATATGAATATATAAACCTGCTTTGTTGTTCATCTAATCACCTAAAAAATATGGGCAAGCACTGCTCGCCCATAAAATATTTTTGTATAAAATTTATTCGTCTGCCTCTGTTGAAAGAAGAACACGGTCGTTGTCAAATTCTTCTCCGCCGGAGGTAACCTTAAATTTTGCAAGAAGGTCAGCGGTAGTAAGATTTTTCTTTTCCTCGCCAGATACGTCATAAATAATTTTGCCCTCGTTCATCATAATAAGACGATTGCCTATATTTATAGCGTCCTTCATATTGTGAGTAATCATAATTGTTGTAAGATTATCCCTTGCAACAATTTTTTCCGTAAGGTCAAGCACCTTTTTAGCTGTCTTAGGGTCAAGTGCCGCCGTGTGTTCATCAAGGAGCAAAATTTTAGGCTTTTTAAGGGTTGCCATAAGAAGTGTAACAGCTTGCCTTTGACCGCCTGAAAGAAGTCCTACTTTAGATGTAAGCCTTGTTTCAAGTCCTAAATCAAGGCTTTTAAGAACTTCAACATATTCTTCTTTTTCTTTTTTTGTAACGCCGAATGCCAAACCTCTGTGATTGCCTCTTCTCTTTGCAAGAGCAAGATTTTCAAGAATTTGCATATCGGCGGCTGTACCGTTCATAGGGTCTTGGAAAACCCTGCCGATATATTTGGCTCTTTTATGCTCAGGAAGCTTTGTAACGTCAATGCCGTCAACCGTAATAGTTCCGCAATCAACGGGGTAAACACCTGCAATCATATTAAGCATAGTTGATTTGCCTGCGCCGTTACCTCCGATAACCGTTACGAAATCGCCTTCGTTGAGAACTAAATCAATGCCACGAAGAGCCTTTTTTTCATTAATTGTGTTAGGATTAAACGTTTTATAAACATTTTTAATTTCAAGCATTATTTGTTGCCCTCCTTTATCTTGATATGCTTTTGAGCATATTGCCCTTTAAGATAAGGAATACCGAGGAATACGGCAACAATAGCAGCGGTAAGAAGCTTGAGGTCATCGGTATTAAGACCGAGGCTGATAACAAACTGCATTACTACATAGTAAATAATTCCGCCGAATGCAACTGCAAGAAGCCTGAGCGCAAAGTTTTTAAATATTTTGCCAAAGATAACCTCGCCTATAATAACTGCGGCAAGACCGATAACGATAGCACCTCTGCCCATATTGACGTCTGCGAAGCCCTGATATTGCGAAAGAAGCCCGCCTGCAAGAGCAACAAGACCGTTTGAAAGTACAAGCGCAACAATTTTTGTTAAATTAATATTGATACCGTTTGCACGAGCCATATTTTGGTTACAGCCGGTAGCACGGATTGAATGACCAAGCTCGGTATCAAAAAACCAATAAAGAATTGCGATAATGGCAACAACAAAGATTGCTACTATAATAATAGCCTTCGTAATATCAGTCATACTTGCAAGCACGTGATATTTATAAATTGAAAGCGCCTGATTTGATTTGCCGAGTATTCTTAAATTTATTGAATAAAGTGCAAGCTGCGTTAAAATACCTGCAAGAATAGGCGGTATGCCAAGCAGGGTATTAAGCACGCCCGTAACAAGACCTGCCATACAGCCTGCAAGAAAAGCAAACAAAAGCGCAACCCAAACATTCATTCCGTTCATCATTGATATAACTAAAACCGCACCGCCTGTTGCAAGCGTGCCGTCGACAGTTAGGTCGGCAAAATCAAGCACTCTAAAAGTGATGTAAACGCCGATTGCCATTATGCCCCAAATAAGACCGAGTCCTACTGCACCGGGAATGGCACTGATAAAAGCTCCCATAATTTATATACCTTTCAATTAAAAGTAATTTAAAGAGCAACAAGTATAAACTCATTGCTCTTTATTAATTTGACACTATTATACTTTAAACCGTTAAATTAGTCAATAGGTTGTTAGTTATTTTGCGTCGCTGAAATTATATGCTTCGTAATTATCCGGAACGTTAGCCTTAAATGCCTTTGCCTGATCCTCGTTGTAGTAGTATGTAAGCTCGTCTGACTGCTGAACGTTCATTGTTGCAGGGTCTGTACCCTTTGTAAGAATTTCGTATGCCATTGCGCCGGCTTTTTGACCGAGGTTGTAGAATGAAATTGAAAGAGTTGCAACTGCGTTTGTTGATTTGAAGATGCCTTCCTCGCCTGCAATGATAGGTGTATTTGCAGCCTTGCATGCTGCGTCAATTACACTGCCATTATCAGCTGCTGTGTTATCTGTAGGAACGTAAATAACGTCTGATTCGCTTGCAGCTTTTTTAGCAACAGTTGCAATGTCGTTTGAGTCTGCAAATGAATAGAATGTGCAGCTGACGCCCTTCTTTTCAAGTGCTTTTTTAACACCGTCAACCTGATACTGCGAGTTAGCCTCTGCTGAACAGTAGAGTGCGCCTACCTTCTTTGTGTCAGGGAAAAGGTCAAGAATCATCTGTGCTTGGTCTGCAAGAGGAGCAAGGTCAGATGTACCCGTAATGTTAATTCCTGTCGGGTCTGTAGGATTCATTTTAATGTCAAGCGCTGTTCCGTAATCGGTTACGGATGTGCCGACTACAGGAGTTTTACTTGCAGCTGTTGCTGTAGCGGCAGCCTGAAGTGCCGGTGTTGCGTTTGCTAAAATAAGGTCGTAATTTGATGATACAAATTTATTTACGATTGTAGCGCAGTTTGCAGAATCGTTTGATGCGTTTTGATAGTCAAAGTTGATTGTCTTTCCGTCAGCCTTTGCAAGCTCGCTGAGCTTATCCTTAAAGCCTTTTGTTGCGCTGTCGAGTGCGGTATGCTGTGTAAGCTGGCAAATACCTACATTATATGTATTTTTATTTGTTGTATCGCTTTTTCCTGAATTTGATGAGCAACCTGCAAATACACTGCCGACCATGAGTGCCGAAAGTGCTACAGCCGCAATTTTTTTAACTGTCTTGTTCATAAAATATTTTTCCTCTCTGATTCGAAATACTTTAGCACCTAAAAGTGTTAAAGTTTATGTTGATAGTTTAGCACCTAAAAGCGCTAAAGTCAATAGGGAGAATGTTTTTTGTTCAAGTGTAACAAAAAAGAGGCGATATTTTAGTGCATAGTGCATAGTTACCTTTTAAAATAAAAAAAGCAGTATCAAATTTTGATACTGCTTTTGGTGTCCCGGAAGGGAGATATTATTTTACCGAAATATTCAACTTACGCAAATCCGTAGAAACAAGCTTGATTTCAGGCTCAAATTTTACATTACCCTTATTATTTACAACAACATCAACATTTTCGTTATCGCAATTTACAACAAACTCTAATTTTACGCAGTTGTTTTTTAAGTATTCAAAGGACTCGCCGTCATCATTAAAATAACGGGCTGTAAATTTGCCGTTTTTAACAGGATAAACGGTAAAAACGACTTTTTCTGCAGATTTGTATGAGCACTCGCCCTCATCAACGGGAAAAACAGAGCCGCAACGAATAAAATAAGGCACAGGCTTATCTGATGGCAAATCGACCTTTACCGTGCTTGCGCCGCAATAAAGCTTTCCTGTTTCATTCAGATACCAATCGTCGCCCTTTGGCAGGTAAACAGACACCTGAGTTACACCCTCGTCAAGCACGCACTTTGCCAAAACATCTCTGCCAAGCATAAACGCATCGGTATTTACGTCAATATTTTCATCATTGTAATAAATATAAGGCGGAGCTTGCACGGGGACATCATTTTCCACGCTGTTATAAGCACAATTATATAAATAAGGTATCAGGCTTTTGCGTTGTCTTAAAATCGCCTTTGCGCCGCACAAGCCGCTTTCATAGCTCCACGGCATAGTAGCAGAGCCGTCGCCGTTCCATGAATGAATTGTAAAGCGTGGCTCAAAAACGCCGTGCTGCATCCATCTTAAAAGCAATTCTTCGCAAGGCATTTCGCCTGAAAAGCCTCCCAAATCGTGACCGTAAAAATAAAAGCCTGAAAGGGACATTGTCATTCCCACATAATGGCAAAAACGCAAATCGTGAAACGAAGTAAAATTATCGCCGGACCAGGTTTGCGCCAAGCGTCTTACACCGCTGTTTCCGCTTCTCGTAGATAAAAACGGACGCTTGCCGGGATATTTTTTCATTTGTGCCTTGTACGAAGATAATACCATTAAATAAGTTAATATCGGACGAATTCTGCACGCAGAAGCTTTTTCGCCAAAGCCTGTGGCAACAGCGTCGGTTGCCTTAATATCAAACTCGTTATTATCATTCCATGTAGCATCAATTCCGAAATCAAGCAGCTTTTCGGTTACCTGACTGCCCCAAAAATCGAAGGCATCGGAATTTGTAAAGTCCAAATAACTGCCCACACCGTCCCAAAACTGCGTTACATAGGGTGTTCCATCTGCATTTTTAACAAAAAATCCTTTTTCTGCCAACTCATCATACATTGGATGCGAGGTCAAAAAAGCAGGCTTGATATTCGGAATTAAATGTATTCCTGCATTATTGTAATCGGCAACGAATTTTTCAGGATCGGGGAACTTATCGTAATTCCAATTAAAAACGCAACGCAAATTCCCTATTGAAGTATATCCCGATGAAAGATAAAATCCGCCGCAGCTCAAATCAAGGTCTTTAATTTTATCCAAAAAGCCCTGCATCTGATTTTGTGCGTCAGGCGCATCGGTATATGCCATTGTACTGCCGCAATAATCGAAGCTCCACTTAGGCGGAAAAGCCTGCTTGCCGCACAAGCGGGCATATTGCTGTAAAACAGAAAGCTTGCTTCCGAAAAAAACATAATAAACCAAGCAATCGTCATCCGTCTTAAAATACTTGAAATGGCAGTAATAATTATTGATTTCCCTGCCCAAATCAACAAAAGAGGTGTCTGTTGTATCGTAATAAATACCGTAAGCACCAACAGAATTTTCGCAAATATAAAACGGAACGTGCTTGTACAGAGGATCTGTTTTTTCTGCGTCAAAGCCCATGCTGTCCGCTGTTTCAACACGGTAAACCTGACCTGCTTTATTTATCAGACCGCTTTTGTCGCCAAGTCCGAAAATATGCTCGTCATCTTCTCTGGTAATATAATGATAAGACCCGTTGCCGAATTCGCCTTCAAAATTATAGGCAAGCGGCGCTCTGTCTGCAAACAAAAGCTTTGACTCTTTACTGTAAGACAAAATAAAATTATTCAAATCGAGGTCAACGGTAACGCCGCAATCAAGAACAAATTTCTCTTTATTTTCAAATTTTTCAACAACAGGCGCAACACAGTCAAATCCGTCCACGGATAATCTGCTTCTGCCGAGAGAGGATAGGTTATTATTCGGATTTACGGTAAAGGTCGGCAGCATTTCGGCGTTATCGTTAAAAACAGCCACACGCAAAGCACTGCCACTTATGAAATCAATGTTGATATTAACGTTATCGCACTTATATTCACGGTGCGTTTCGTTTTCGTTTGTAAGCTTAAAAATATGATTAAATCTCATTATATTGATGCTCCGCCGATAAATGTATTTTTCAAAAGTTGTGGGATGTTCCAACGTGCCGGCCTTGTGTTTTCACAAAAAGTCATAACCTTAGCCGTGCCTGGCTTCCACACCGGTATTTCATTGCAATTGGGATTTCCGTTTTTTGCAAAAGCAATAAAGGATTTTGAAAGCTGATTTGAAATTTCATAATCAACAGCCTCAAAAGGCCGCCAATTTTTATCAAGAGTTGAAAAAGCATAAAGCAAATCGCTTGAATGCCAAGCACCCTTTTCATCGCCCGGCAAGCTGCGTGCAAAATAATAAATATAGCAATCGCTGTTTTTATCACAGGAAACCCATTTTTTATCGATAGCCTGCAAAACGGCAGGCACCATATCATTTTTTGTAACACCTATAATTTTAGGCATTTGAGGAATTGTCCTGTTGTTAAAATTTGATTGTGTAATTATTTTTCCGTCGTAAACCGGCAGGGTGTAAAGCATACTTTTAAGCTTATCTTCCTTGCATGCCTTATCCCAAGCACGATAAAGCACCTCTTTATCCGCTTTTTTCAATTCGGCTATACTTTTAACTCCTGCATTTTCAATAATCTTATCCCAAAAAGCTCTTGTTTTTTCAGGGGTCAGGGGTTTTGCGAGGAAACGCTGTAAACCGCCGCCGCTCATCATTATCGCTGCGGAAAACCAACCTTTGCAAAGCGGATTTGAAAGATGAATGTCAACGCTCATAGCCCCTGCGCTTTGACCTGAAAGCACAATATTATTCGGGTTTCCGCCGAAAGCTTCAATATTTTCCCTAACCCATTTAATTGCGGCATATTGGTCAAAAAGTCCGAAATTACCGCAAACTCCGTTTTCATCGGTTAAATCAGGGTGTGAGCAAAAGCCGAAGGCATTAAGCCTGTAATTCATCGCAACGAAAATCACGCCGTTTTTTGCAAAATTTTCGCCGTTGATGTGCGCTTCGTTTGAGCTTCCGCCTGTAAAGCTGCCGCCGTGAATAAAAATTAACACAGGACAGTTTTTAGCCTCTTTAGGCACATATATATTCAAAAATTGGCAATCCTCGCTGTATGTAAACGCTAAACCGTCTCTGAATTCATAATGATAAAAAGGGTTAACTGTTGCATCATCATCAAACCCACGGTGCTGATATGAGCACTCCTTAAAGCAAGTTGCATCAAAAACACCCTGCCACTTTTCAATCACATGAGGATATTCCCAACGCTTGGCATTTGCGTACTTTATGCCCCTGAATTCAAAGCAGTTTTCGCCGTCTATGCCTTGAATTTTTCCGCATTTTGTTTGCAATTCGACTGTTTTCATAAAATTATGCCCCTAAGTATATCAATCGTTTTTATTGCCGTAAAGCTGCTTGTGCAAATTCTCGATTTCCGATTTGCCCAGCTTGTAGCAAAAAGTCGTCAAAATAAACATAAGCAAAAGAATAACCGACGGCACTATTGTTGCCGCATCAAACATTTTCGTTAAAACCTGCTGCGATTGTACGGCTTGCGTGCCTTTGTAGCCGATAGCCCCAAGCACTGCCGGAACGCCTGCACCTGCGGCTGTTTGACCTAATTTGCGTACAAAAGAATAAATACTGTAGGTTGTGCCCTCTTCACGCCTGCCCGATAAAAGCTCCTGATAATCCGTAACGTCCATAACAAGCGCCCAAACCTCAAGCACAAGGAAGGTTTGACCTGCACCCGAAAGGAACACGAGTACGAGGAAAACATAAGGATTGTGAGCAAACGGGGTAAAACGCAAAAGGAACATCAATAAGCTGATGACAAAGGCAAAGCCCAAGCCTGCGCCGCAAATTTCCTTTTTGCCGATTTTTCTGATAAGCTTACCCATAAACGGTAAAAACAACGCCATAGGCAAATAGGTGCATATGGTAACAATGCTGTAAAGACCCGGCTTCTCAAAGTAATTTTTGAAAAGATAATTATAAAACGTTTGTGTGTACATTTGAAAACAGATAAGAAACATAGATATAAAGCAAAGCACAACAAACGGCTTGTTTTTAGCAAGGACTTTGATGGTTTTCAGCAAATTATAATCGCTTGTTTTTTGAGTCGGCGGAAGCTGAATTCGCTCTTTTGTCAATCTAAAGTGGATAATAAAAAGAACGATAGTTAAAACCGAAATTGCAGCTACGCACAACGAAAGCTTGTTCCCGTCAAGCACCTTTGACGAACTGCCGTCGGCATTGATTACAGTCGTGAAAACAACAAGCGGCATAAGAATTTGCGCCGGCAAGCCGCCGATTCCCGCACCGACAGAGCGCCACATTGAAAGAGATGAGCGTTCAACCTCGTCATCCGTAATGGCACTTGCCAATGAGCCGTAAGGGATATTGACGCCGGTATACATCATTCCGTAGAAAATATATGTTATGTAAGCATAGATTAAGTATTGACCGTTTGACAATCCGGGGATTTTAAAAAACATCAAAAACGCACCCACGGCAAGCGGAAAAGAAGCCCCTAAAATATAGGGCCTGAATCTGCCGTGCTTTGTCGGCTTTCTTGAGTCTATAAACGAACCCCACATAGGGTCATTTACAGCGTCCCAAATTCTGGCAACAAGCATTAAGATTGTTATGCTTGCGGCTGAAATGCCCAAAATATCGGTATAAAACATTGTTAAATACGAAGAAACAAGACTAAACGAGAGTATTCCGCCCATATCGCCCAAAGCATAACCAAGCTTATCCTTAAATTTAATTCCGTGCGTTTCCATGAACAGCCCCCTTAACCAAATTGTTAAAATTAGACAATAATATTATACATCGCTCGCTTTTATTGTCAATAATTACAAATAAATTTGTTGACCGATTATGAAAATTTGTGATTTTTTCGTTTTTGCTGTTTCTTTGCAAAAATGAAAAAACGTCGGAAGCCCTTGATTTTACTGGGTTTTCCGAAATTTTAGTGTTAATAATTTCTCTTATGAAATCTGCTGATTTTACGCCGTTTTTTCCCTTCATTTTAGCAAGGTATTAGCAAATGCAAAGATTTTTGGGGGACATCATTCAGTTAATCTGATACTCGTTGCGAGTGCTAAATCGCCGTAGCACTTTTTCGTTATTTTCGAGTATCTTATCAAATTCGTGTTTTTATTAGTTTCGTTGCAAGCGTGATACCCAAGTCATCTGTATTCTGCCAGCCGAGGCAAGTAGTTAAGTCGCCCTGTGGGTCTGCGTCTATGAGCAATACTTTCTTGCCCTGCATTGCAAGACCTACACCGAGATTTACCGTAGTGGTTGTTTTTCCCACTCCGCCTTTTTGATTGCATATTGCAATCGTTTTGCAGTTTGACACTTTGTTGTCCTCCTTTCTTAAAATTCATAGCTTTTCGGCTATGTACCTGACCGATTCATTTCCTAATCGGTCGTGGCAATATTTATTCTCAATACCCCTTGCCGTGCAAGACGCTGTGGGAAGTCACTAAGGAACAGATAGCTAATCTGTATCATAGGAGTTTCACCTCTGCCGGGTTTTCCGCCAGCCCCGTAGGGAAGTATCATTATCATTCTGACTGTCATCGCCATAACAGGGGCAACCTGTTATTTATATAGGGAGTTCTCGCTATTCTGATATTCAGAAGTCTCGGCGTACCCAATAAGGTGGCTAAATTCATCAGAAATAAAGTCTTAGTGACCTGTGTATTCAGTTTTCAAAGTACAAGTGAAAGGCTTCCGTTTTCGTGGTTCGGAATTAACCCCTTCACTTGTTTGAAATGGGAGAGCGTTTTTGGGGGGTGTTTTTTCAAAATTTCTTAAATATTTTTTTGAACGCAAAAAAAGCCGCCTATTATAAATTTAAGGTCAATAGACGGAGGGTAGAAATGTTCATATTTATGATGTATAATATGTGATATTAAAGATTGATAAATCGGAATTTGAGAAGGTAAGTGAATGGGATACCATGGAGGAATATGATAATGTCGAAAGATGAGTATTTGATAACCGATACG
>ERZ773178.18-NODE-18-length-152028-cov-6.759109_pt1 | contig 152028 bp, 124 predicted proteins | sample MGYA00580533_ERZ773178 | MGnify/ENA primary metagenome ERZ773178 (study PRJEB29015, sample SAMEA2737859) | human gut metagenome | biome: human gut; feature: human-associated habitat; material: faeces | place: China | collected 2012 ...
CATTAAAAGTGTTGTGCTCTACCGGCTGAGCTACTGAATCCTTCAATTGTGTTTCCCAATTGCGGTTGCAAAGATAGTCATTCTATTCGAATTTCCAAAGGACAAGAGGATTTTTTTTCAAAAGTTACATAGTCTTTTTTCCTTAAATAAGTATTGGTAAATTATTTAAGTAATTTTAAAAAAAACGGAATTCTCGGTTAAATAGGTTTGTTGGAGGAAATATTTTGTAGTAATATTTGCTATTTTGTTGTATTTTGAATGAAAAATATTGTGTTTTATCTTTTAATCTCTAACTTTGTTAGGAATAAATGTTGAACTGACATGAGTCAGTATTTATTGTGTGAGGAGAAATCATTTTACAATTAGATATGGACAAGAGAGAAATAGTTAAAACTGTGGCCCCAAAAAATGGTATGTCACAAAAAGATGTGGCGATGATATTTGATGAGATTTTCAGTACAATGTTAGAAGGGCTAAAAGAGGAGGGGTATGTGGTGTTATCGGGCTTTGGATCTTTCAACGTGAGAAAATGTGCTGTTCGTCATCGGTATGTTCTTTCAACCCAAAAAGTTGTTTTGTACCCCGAAAATAAAAAAATTATTTTTAGAGTGGCGAAACAATTTAAGTTTAAGGCAGATGGCGTGATGGAAGAGAAATAATTTGAAATTCTGTATGAATGAAAAACGCCCGGGAATTACTCCCGGACGTTTCCTTTTATATAAATTGCAACCTAATTTTATTTTGATTTCGGTTGGAAGATCATATCAACAACATCGGCTCCCTTGAATAATTTTTGGGTGAATTTCTTCACGTCTTTTGTTGTGATCTTGTCAATAATATTATCGAAGTTTTTCGGGTCGGTAACATCAATTCCACGAAGATAATAAGTTTGAATTGCACTCATCCAATATGCATTGTGAGGTTTGCTTTGTTCATTATTTTTTTTCAGGATAGTAGTTACCTTGTCGATCTCTTCTTGGGTCGGACCTTCCTTCATTAATTTGTCGATTTCGGCATAGATTAATGATTTCAAGTGTTCTGCTTTATCCGGATCGCAATCAAAGCTCATGGTCATGCTGTAACTTTCATACGGTTCTTTAGAAGAGCCAGCTTGAACACCGACACCATAGGTTCCTCCTTCTTTTTCACGAATGTTGGTCAAGTACCTTTGATCCATAACTCCCCTTAAGATGTTTAAGCAAAGATTGTTGTGAATGCTTGTTTTCATCTCTTTAGAGAAACTAGTGATTACAGTTGCTTTCGGAGTGGTCAGATCTAATTCAATAACTTTTTCAGTTCTTCCTTTCGGTCCTCTCACTTTGTTATCCACCCAATTTTCTTTCCGGTTGTAAGATTTTACAGATCCCAAGTATTTTTCAACCAATGGTTTTACGGTTTCTGCATCAATGTTACCCACGATGAAGAATGTAAAGTCGCTGATGTCTTTGATACGGTCGCGGTAGATCTCCTCGATTTGTTCAATACTAACTTTATCTAAAAATTCTTTACCAAACAACAATGTTCTCGGACTATAATTGCTCATGATCATGTTAATAGAGTCTTGCATAATCTTTTGAGGATTGTTGGCTGAGTTCTCGATGGCAGCGTAGTTACGTTGCATCATGGTATTGTGTACTTCTTTGTCAAAACGAGGTTTCTCGAAACGCAAGTAGATCAGCTGCATCAAGGTTTCGAAATCATTCGGAGTAGATGCACCACCGACTGATTCTGAAAGACCGCCAATGCTAACACCGGCTTGGGCTTGTTTTCCCGTTAATAATTTTCTCAAGGTTATTGCGTCATAGTCTCCTAATCCGTAAGCTCCGATAAATTGATCTGTTACTTGGGCAGATGCTAATTTATCGATACCATATAATGAAGTACCACCCTTACTGTAAGAACTTACTTGCACTTGGTCTTTTTCGTAGTCGGCTTTGCGGAATACCACTTTTGCCCCATTTTCCAAAGTCCACTCTTCAGCATCGAATTGCGGTAATTTTTTGGTAGCGATAATCTTGGAACCTTTCAAGTTCTCGTTGATTAAAGAAGCCTCTGTTACTTGGTCTTTATAAGGCTCTAAATTAGAACTCTCAACTTTGTCCAACACGGCGATGGCTTCTTCTTTCGTGATGTGTTTAACTCCTTCAGACGGGCCTTGTGCCACGATTACCATGTTTTTCCGGTTAAGGTGTTTTTTAGCTAAAGCTGAAACTTCATCCACGGTGATGGTCGGGATAATAGCTTTGGCAAAATTGTAATAGTAATCGAAATCTACGATAGGTTCTCCCTCAAGGAAGTTAGATTGCATTTCACTGATATAGTCTTCGGAGGTAGTTTTGTCTTTTTGTTTGTAAGCAGATTCCAAACCTACTAACATATTGGTTTTTGCTCTTTCAAGCTCACCTTCCGTGAAACCGAATTTCTTTACTCTTTCGTTTTCGCGATAGATTGCTTCCAGTGCTGCTGCTTCTTCATTTGGTTTTGCCGTGGTAGAGATAATATAGGTACTCCATCCTCTTACAATGCCGCCACCGAATCCGGCTTGTGCGTTAATGAAAGGAGGATTGCCTTTTTGAAGTAATTCAGAAACACGTTGTCCCAACATGGTATTGTAGAAAGATTGAAGAATACTATTTTTCAGGTATTCATGATTCTTTTCTTCTTTCGGGGTAGAGGGGTATTTGATATACACACTGACAGACGATTGAGTTACTTCTTTGTCCGTTGCGCATACGAAGTAAATATCGTCGTGAGGGTTAACCGTGAACTCTTCTCTCACGGCCGGATTCACCGGAGTCGGGATTTTGGAGAATAATTCTTTTACTTTTTTCTCCATCTGGTCTACATCGAAATCACCGACAACAGCAATTGCTTGCAAGTCCGGACGATACCATTTGTGATAATAATCACGAAGGGTCTGGTATTTGAAATTTTTGATAATGTCCAAGTTACCGATAACATCTCTTTTTGCGTATTTAGAGTCTTTTAGTAATACCGGCATGATTTGGGCACGGATACGGAAACTCGGGGTTCTTCTGGTTCTCCATTCTTCAGAGATAACTCCTCTTTCGCCATCGATTTCGTCATCGACTAATAAAAGATAATGTGACCAGTCGTGAAGTACGAGTAGACAAGTATCTAATAAATCAGGATTGGTTGTAGGAACCTCGCTGATATTGTAAACTGTCTCGTCTTGTGCCGTGTAAGCATTCACGTTTCTTCCGAATTCAACACCGTGTTTTTCCAACATGTTGGTAATACCTTTTCTTCCCGGGAAATGCTTGGTTCCGTTGAATGCCATGTGTTCCAAGAAGTGAGCTAAACCGTCTTGATCATCATTTTCCAGGATAGCTCCCACGTTTTGGATGATGTAAAAACTTGCTCTTTCTTTGGGTTCCGCGTTATGGCGGATGTAATAAGTCAATCCATTAGCTAGTTTCCCGATGCGAACGTTCGGATCCATGGGAAGTGGTGCCTTCATGTCATATTGGGCGAACAGGTTAGTGCTGATCAACGCCAATAAAGCACACACGATTAATAATTTTTTTGCCATACGAATTATTTTAATGTTTTAATGTTTGTGTCTGCAAATATAGCAAAGTGTAAGTAATTTTGTTCTGATACGTTAATTCTTTAACGTTAATTTAGGGGTTAAGTGTGAAAATAGGGAAAAATAGAGGGGTTTTTAGATTATTTAGAACGATTCGTTGTTAATGGGGTTTAACTTATCCGGCTGTTTATCGTATACGCTTGTAAAAGTTTAGGAAAGATATGATGCTATTGAAAATAGATATAAACAAATGGTTTTCTTGGTTGAATTTGGGTATTAAAGACCCTTCCACGGCCTCGGCGGTAGAGGTCCTCTTGCAGATTGCGGTAATTTGTCTGATTGCTTTTTTATTTACATTTTTTCTGCGTAAAGGGATAACCCGGGTGATCGGGGGAATGGTGCGTCGAACGAAAACCAAATGGGATGATATTTTTTTCGAGGAGCGTGTTTTTCAGAAAATATTTAATCTGATACCGCCTATATTTATAGATTTTGCTTTTAAAATCGTGTACGGGAAATGGCAACATATAGAACTTTTTCATCGGTTTATCGTGGCTTGGATACTCGTGGTTGCCGGTTTCGTGATTGTTGCCGTGCTGGATGCGATAAACCGAATCTACGACTCGTACCCGATAGCGAAAGATCGTCCGATAAAAGTTTTCGTGCAGGTGATTAAAATTTTCGTGATTTCAGCTATTATCATTACAATTATCAGCGAGTTTATCGGGGAGTCCCCTCGTAATTTACTGGTCGGGTTGGGGGCGTTTGCTGCGGTTTTAATGTTGATATTCAAAGATGCGATATTAGGTTTTGTGGCCGGAGTTCAATTACTGGCCAATCAGATGGTGCGTATCGGGGACTGGATCGTGATGCCGAGCAATAATGCCAACGGGACGGTGTTGGAGATCAACTTGTATACAGTGAAAGTACAAAACTGGGATATGACGATCACGACGATTCCCACCTATCAGTTAGTGTCCGCTTCTTTCACGAACTGGCGGGGGATGGAGGAGGCTGCCGGTCGTCGGATCATGCGTTATATTAATATAGATATGCTCTCTGTTCATTTCCTTTCGGATGAGGAAATCGATACTTTACGGAAATCGAATGTCTTGAAAGGGTATATTGAAGATATGTTGCCGAAGTTAAACGAGCAGAATAAAGGAAAATCTGACGTGTTGGACGAGAGAAGGTTGACTAATTTAGGCATATTCCGGCAATATGCGGTACGTAAGCTGGAGGCAAACCCGGATCTAAATATGGGTATGACATACATGGTTAGGCAATTACAACCGACAGCAACAGGCATTCCCTTAGAGGTGTATTGTTTCTCCCGAAAACAAGAGTGGGTGGCGTATGAAAAGGTGCAGGCCGACATATTCGATCACCTGTTAGCCGTGATTCCTTATTTTAATTTGCGAATCTATCAATACCCGGAGATTATCAAAACCACGAATTGATTCAAGAGCTGACTCATTTTTCAATTGCCACGATAAAGTTTATGAATCCTCTGGCTGGGAAAGTTGGATTTTTATACTATTTTTGAAGGCTAAAAATAATTGGATGAGCAGTAAAAAACGAAAATATTGGAATAAGCTGAGGAATCGCTATAAGTTGACGATATTTAACGAGTCTACTTACGAGGAGGTAATGCACCTTCGGCTCTCTCCGTTACACGTTCTCACGGCATTAAGTACATTAGCCGTCGTCTTGATTATATTGACGATCATGCTGATTGCTTTCACGAATTTGCGGGAGTTCATCCCGGGTTACCCGAGTCAACAGTTGAGACGTCAGATTACACAAAACGCTTTACGGGTTGATTCTCTATTGAATGAAGTGCAGAAGAAGGATCGTTTTCTTCATTCCATACAAACTATTTTGAGAGACGAAAACTTGGACACGACGAGTTTCGTGTCGATGCAACAGAATGTGAAGGTAACCTATGATACTTCAATGTTAGGTATGTCGGAAGAAGAGGCCGGTTTTCGGGAAATCGTGGAAAAAGAAGAAAAATACAATTTAACCCTTGGGCATGTCAGTTCTTCCGATGATGATTTTTATCATTTCTTCTCACCATTGGATGGGGTGGTAACCAATCATTTTGATGAAACGACTCGTCATTACGGGGTGGATTTGGTGGCCAAGCAAAATTCAAATGTTTTGTCCGTGCTGGATGGCGTGGTCATTTTCACGGATTGGACAATTAAGACGGGGTACGTGATTCAAGTACAGCATAATGGGAATCTGGTTTCAGTATATAAGCATAATTCGGTATTGTTGAAAAAGCAGGGAGATTTTGTCCGTGCGGGAGAGGCGATTGCAGTGGTAGGGAACACGGGCGAAGAGACAACCGGACCGCATTTGCATTTTGAGTTGTGGCAAGCGGGAAAAGCATTGAATCCGGAAACATTCATTAAGTTTAAATGATTCGCAAATAGTGTTTTTGGAGATTGTTTTGAAATGAAAAATATAGCAATATTGGGATCTACCGGGTCCATCGGAACGCAGACATTGCAGGTGATTGACGCTAATCCGGAGCGGTTTAATGTAGAAGTTCTCACGGCAAATAATCAGGTGGAATTACTGGCACAACAAGCCAGAAAGTTTAAGCCTAACATGGTTGTGATCGGAAATGAAGCAAAATATTCCGAGTTAACTGAGTTGTTGAAGGACGAGGATATAAAGGTATATGCCGGGAGTGAAGCCATTGCTCAAGTCGTGCAAACATCCACGATTGATGTGGTTGTTACAGCCATGGTTGGGTATAGCGGGTTGTTACCCACGATTAATGCGATTAAGGCGGGTAAGACGATAGCTCTGGCTAATAAGGAAACCTTAGTTGTTGCCGGAGATTTAATTAACCGGTTGGTTGAGGAATACAAGGTGGCGATATTACCCGTGGATTCCGAACACTCGGCTATATTCCAGTGTTTGGTGGGCGAACATAACAATCCGGTGGAGAAGATATTATTAACGGCGTCCGGGGGACCTTTCCGAGGACGGGATTATGAATATTTGAAGTCCGTAACGGCAGCACAGGCATTAAAACATCCGAATTGGAGCATGGGGGCAAAGGTTACTATTGACTCCGCATCCATGATGAACAAAGGTTTCGAGGCGATCGAGGCAAAGTGGTTGTTTGGGGTAAAACCTTCACAAATAGAGGTGTTAGTACACCCGCAATCCGTTATTCACTCGATGGTTCAGTTTCAGGATGGAAATATAAAAGCACAGTTGGGGGTTCCGGATATGCGTTTACCGATCCAGTATGCACTGACTTACCCGGAACGGGTACATTCGGAGATACCGCGCTTGGATTTTGGTATTTATCCCGATCTCACGTTTGAAAAACCGGATGTAACGACTTTCCGGAATCTGGGATTGGCTTATGAGGCCATGAATCGAGGAGGGAATGCCCCCTGTGTGTTGAATGCGGCCAATGAAATTATGGTGGCAGCCTTTTTGAAAGATGAAATTTCTTTTACGGCCATGTCGGATGTGATTGAACGAACGATGGAAAAAGTGAGTTATATTGTCCAACCTACTTTGGAAGATTATATCGCTTCTGACCAAGAGGGTCGACGAATAGCAAAAGAGGAGTTTCTCAATCTAAAATCTCAAATTTAAAATCTAAAATAGGTATATGGATGTATTAGTAAAGATATTGCAGTTTTTGTTGAGCCTTTCGATTCTGGTTATGTTGCATGAGTTGGGGCATTTCGTGGCGGCAAAAATATTTAAAGTACGAGTGGAGAAGTTTTTTATTTTCTTCAACCCGTGGTTTTCCCTGTTTCGTTTTAAAAGGGGAGAAACTGAATACGGGATGGGATGGTTGCCTCTTGGCGGATACGTGAAGATTGCAGGAATGATTGACGAGTCCATGGATCTGGAGCAAATGAAAGAACCGGCAAAACCTTACGAGTTTCGTTCCAAACCGGCTTGGCAAAGATTGATCATCATGATCGGTGGGGTACTTGTTAATTTTATCCTGGCGTTTTTCATTTACATCATGATTCTTTACGCATGGGGAGAGCAGTACTTGCCTACCGAGAATGCGAAATATGGAGTTGTATGCGACTCCTTGTTGCTTAATGCCGGGTTGCGAAATGGAGATATGATATTATCCTTGGACAATAAAAAAGTAGAGAATTTCTTTGAAATTCCAGGGTATATTTTAATGGAGAACCCGAAGACTATACAGGTTATGCGGGATGGTCAAATGATGAATATAAATCTTCCTTCTACGCTAATCGGGGAGATGCTGGCCTATTCCTCGAAAGGGTTTAAGCGGATAGCTTTACTGACACCTCGTTATAAATATGACGGTTCGATACAAGGGTTTGCTGATGAATCGCCTGCCCGGAATGCCGGAATGCTGGAAGAAGACCGGGTGTTGGAATTGGACGGGCATTCGTTTACTTTCTATGACGAGTATATTGATTTGATTCGTTCACACCAGGACAGTATATTGAATACAAAAGTATTGCGTGGGAGTGATACCCTTTCTATCCCTATTGCTCTCGGAAGTGGTAAAGTGATCGGGGTGTATCCGAAAGTGATAAACGATTTCGAGTACGCCGTGAAAGAATATTCCTTCTTTGGTGCTATTCCTGCGGGAATTAATATGGGGTTTGACTGGATCAAATCCTATCTGAAACAATTCAAATTATTTAAAAACCCGGAAGCTTTCAGGTCCGTGGGTGGATTTATTTCTATCGGGAACATATTCCCCAGCGTGTGGGATTGGCGGGCTTTCTGGGAATTAACGGCCATGTTGTCTATTATTCTGGGCGTAATGAATCTCTTGCCTATTCCGGCATTGGATGGAGGTCACGTGATGTTCCTGCTCTACGAGGTGATAACACGTCGTAAGCCGAATGAGAAATTTATGGAGAACGCCCAGATCGTGGGAATGTTTTTCCTGTTGTTTCTGCTGTTGTTTGCGAACATCAACGATATATTGAAATTATTTGTTTAGCTGTAAAATGTACAATTATGAGTGAAATGGTTGAGCAATTCCGGGCATACCGGGCTAAAATGAACGAGAAAATACTGGCTGCCGATAATAAAGTGATCAAACGGATCTATAATCTGGACACCAATACATATATGGACGGTGCTTTATCCTCAAAAGTAAAAGAAATGCTGGGATTAGCGACGTCAATGGTGTTGCGTTGTGATGATTGTATCAAATATCATTTGGAAAAATGTCATCAGTATGGGGTAACCACGGAAGAGTTGTTCGAAATATTCTCTGTTGCCAATCTGGTGGGAGGAACCATCGTGATCCCTCATACTCGACGGGCTTTGGAATATTGGGAAGAGTTGCAGGGAATGACTAATTAATATATTGCCGAATTCGAGCAAAATAGGATGGGTTCATAAATAGATTTTATACCTTTGTACAATATTTGTATAAAGGGAATTGTCATGTCGACGAAAAATGTTTTGCGGATAAGCTTATTGTTTATTTGTTGTTGTCATGTTTTTTTGACAAAAGCGAATATCCATGATCGAGGGTATATATTAATTCTGAATTCTTATGCAGAATCTGACGTGTGGGCAAACCACGCTATCGACAGTATACGGAAAGATCATTCGATAAAAGAAGATATTTGGGTTGAATCCTTGGACATGCTTTTGGTGGATAGTATGGCGGGATTGCAGAAAAGGAGGGATTATATTTTGGCAAAATATGATACCGCTCCCAGGTGTATTGTCATGTTGGGAAATAGTATCTGGTGCGTGTTCGAGGATGTTTTTAAAGGAATCTGGAAAGATATTCCTGTTATTCTTTGTGTGCGGGAAGATTATGTCAGTCCGTTGGATGTCATGTTGAAAAGAGAAGAGATCAACCCGAAGGATATTATCCCTTTACAGGATAAATTGAACGGATTGAATGTTACTCTTATCGAGTGTCCCGTTTATATCCGTGAAACGATTGACGAAATGAAACGATTGCTCCCGAACATGAAGAAGATTGTCTTGATATCGGATAGACACTACGTGAGTGCGCAGATACGGGAGAAAATGAGACACGTGTGCGAGACATATTTTCCGGATTTGGATGTGTCTTATTTTATTGAAGGGCAGATAAATATGGATCAAATGCTGGATTCCATTTATTCATATGACGTGAATGATGTCGGGTTACTTTATTTTTCATGGGTCCAACGTAAGGAAATTGCCGGAAATAAATATTTGTCCACGAACAACCATAAAGCTATCAGTTATTTCGATAATCACCCGGTCTTCACGTTGGAAGATAATGGAATCTATGACGGGGATATGGCTGGAGGATATTTCTACTTGGGCAAAGATTTTGCACATACGGTCATGCGGACGTTAAGGGAGGTCTTGGATGGAAAGGAGGCAAAAGATATTCCTTTGCAAGTGGCGGGAAAACCGAATTATTATCTCTCTTATCCGATTCTTCAGAAGGCCGGAATCCCGACTTCTTTGTATCCGGATAATGCGGTTTATTTATTTGCTCCGGAAGGATTTTGGGAGCAGGCTCGTTATATGTTACTAGCCATTATCGTATTACTATTTATCACGTATCTGTTATGGATACGGTTACGGTTGTTGAAAAAAGAGAGTGTGTTACACGATCGGGAGTTGGTTCTTTTGGAAAAATATAAAGCGCTTTTCACGAATATGCCGTTGGCTTACATGAAACATCGGTTGATTTATAATGCCAAAGGGGATGTCGTGGATTATCAAGTGGAAGAAGTAAACCCGATGTTTGAAGAATGTTTTGCCAAAGCGGAGAAGGTGGTAGGTAAAAAAGGTAGTGAATTACGGGGAAGTCGATATAACGAGTTCGTCGTGTTGTACAAAAAAATGTTTATCGAGAAAAAGTCATTTACCTTTGAATATTATTACAGTGCAACACAAAATACTATGAAATAATAAATATCGCATCCACGGAACAAGGAATGGTCGATATTTTTTGTGTGGACGTTACTGATTTGCGGAAAACAAGATCCATGTTGGAATCTGTGAACTATAAATTGTCAATGGCTCTTGACGTGGCGAATATAACTCCTTGGCGTTGGGATTTGGAAAGACATACCGTCTTGTGTGATGTGAATCGTCCAATTGAACTAAAACATTGTACTGATAATGAGGATTCTTTAGCGGTTCCTGAAGAACAATATTTTTCAAAGATACACAAAGACGATCGGGAACGTGTAAAAGCGGCTTATTCGGCTTTAATTGCCGGGAAAGTAGCCAAGATCAGGGAGGAATACCGGGTATTGGATAAAAGAGAACATCATTATTCTTACGAATGGGTAGAGGCTCAGGCTACCGTGGATCAGTGGGATAAAAATGGGAAACCTTTATCTTTGGTGGGATCTTCGGTTGTGATTACCACTCGAAAACAGATGGAACTGGCTTTGCGTGATGCGAAAGAACATGCGGAAGAATCCAACCGGTTAAAATCAGCCTTTCTTGCCAACATGAGCCACGAAATTCGTACCCCGTTGAATGCTATCGTTGGATTCTCTAATATATTGGCATCGACGGAAACTGAAGAGGAAAAACGGGAATACATTAATATTATCGAGAATAATAACACCTTACTTTTGCAATTAATTAGTGATATTCTTGATCTTTCCAAGATTGAGTCCGGTTCGATTGAGTTTGCTTATTCGGAATTTGACTTGAACGCTTTGATGCGAGGATTAGAACAAACCTCTTGTTTACGACTGACTTCCGCAAAGGTCGAAATTGAATTTGACGAGTATCTTCCGGAATGTTGTATCCGTTCAGAGAAAAATCGATTAACACAAGTGATTACCAATCTGCTCAATAATGCGATAAAATTCACGAAAGAAGGAACGATTCGTTTCGGTTATCATCTTTTGGAGAAAGATTCTCTTTATTTTTATGTGTCTGACACGGGATGTGGTATTGATGCAGATAAAAAAGACGCTGTGTTTGAACGATTCGTGAAGTTGAACAATTTTGCACAGGGAACAGGGCTTGGCTTGTCTATCTGTAAGACGATCGTGGAACGGATGGGCGGTAAGATCGGGGTGGAATCGGAAGTAGGACAAGGAACAACTTTTTGGTTTACGATTCCTTACGTGGCTGTAAAATTGCGTTGTCAAGAAATAAAGGAAGAGAAAATCGTTCAGCAAGTAGTCGAGAAAAATAAACTCAAGATACTGGTTGCTGAAGATAATCCGAGTAATTACATGCTTTTCGAATCCATATTGAAAAAGGATTATCAATTGATACATGCGTGGAATGGCCGGGAGGCCGTTGAATTGTTTAAAGAACACGATCCACATTTGGTTTTAATGGATATAAATATGCCGGAGTTGAATGGTTTTCAAGCCGTGCAGGAAATCCGCAAGATTTCCTGCACGGTTCCCGTGATTGCGGTTACAGCCTATGCTTATGCTTCTGATGAAGAAAAAATCATGGCTAGCGGGTTTGACGGCTACACGGCAAAACCGATCAATGCAAATTTATTAAGGAGTAAAATTATTGCTTTGTTGGAGAAGCATCTTATTTTACTCTAGTGATGTTTCTAAAGACCTGTATCGAGATATTTTTATTGTGTGTCTCTTGTGTTTCATATGCCCAGATGGGGACGCGGGAACGAGTCGTGTTTTATAATACGGAAAATTTATTTGACACCCGAAACGACACGCTGACGGCAGATGACGATTTTACTCCCCGGGGAAAACAGCATTGGAATCGGGAACGTTATACCCGAAAGTTACTCAATATCTCGAAAGTGTTAAACGGTCTCGGGGCGGGAAAGTTTCCGCTACTCATCGGCTTGAGCGAGGTGGAGAATCGGAATGTTGTTTCAGACTTGGTAAACAAAACGGTGTTGGCGGATGGTAATTATGGTATTGTACATACCGACTCCCCGGATACAAGGGGAATTGATGTTGCTTTACTCTACCGGAAAGATTCATTTCGGCTATTGCATAACGCTTTCTTTCCTGTCCACTTAAAAAGCGGGGAGACCACCCGGGATATACTTTATTGTGAGGGTATATTGGCCCCAAACGATACTCTTCATGTTTTTGTTTGTCATTTCCCTTCTATGCGTGGTGGGGAGGCGAAAAGTGAATGGAAACGGGTAAAAGCAGCATCCGTCGTAAGGCAGAAGGTGGATTCTATACAGGATATTCATCCCCGGGCCATGATTTTGATTTTGGGAGATTTGAACGGACGGGCGAATACATCTGCGCAAAAGACATTGAAAACTCGAAATCCGGAATCCGGGACAATTGAATCTGAAAACTTTTACAACACCGGGTATTACTTGCTAGGAAAAAACTATGGTAGTTATCGTTACAAGGGAGAGTGGCAGACGCTGGATCACATCATCGTTTCCGGGAACCTGTTGAACGGGGAAGCTGGTTTGCAGGTGTCCCGAAGAATGGGTATCTATGATGCGGATTTTCTACTTGAAGAAGAGCGAGGGACTTTCGGTGTTCGTCCGAAACCGACCTATCGGGGGCCTCACTACATTGGAGGATACAGTGATCATCTTCCGGTCTTCATCGATTTAAAGAAATAATTGCTGTTTTACAATAAAAAGATTACTTTTGTGGCAAAATTCATAGAACAAGATATGGACGACTATCATCAACAGTATTAATCTGAATAGGGGTTCTCGATAAATGCCTCTATTCATAAATTGAAGGAGGATTATTATGAGAACTTTCCTAATGGGTAAAGTAGGGTTCGTGGAAAAGAAAGTATGGGAACCCAATTGCTGGATTAATGTTGTTTCACCCACTCAGGACGATCTTCGCTACCTGATCGACGAAATGGGAGTTCCAGAGGCTTTTATAGATGACGTTGAAGACGTGGACGAGCGTTCCCGTTTGGAAGTAGAGGATGGATGGACGCTGATGATCCTGCGTATTCCCTTTAAGTCGGTAGATACAAGTATTCCTTTCATCACAGTGCCTTTGGGGATTATCGTGAAGGAGGATATGTTCGTAACTGTGTGCTATTACGAGACAGAAATGATACCTGATTTCATCAATTACGTGATTCGTAAAAACTTGGAGATTGCCAATAATTGGGATCTTGTTTTCCGTTTGTTTCTTTCTGCCTCCGTGTGGTATTTGAAATACTTGAAACAAATCAACGCCCAAATGCACATGGCAGAGGTCGAATTGGAACGTTCCATCCGGAATGAAGAATTACAACGGTTGCTGAAAATCGAGAAATCATTGGTATTCTTTATCACTTCTTTGCGTGGGAATGACAACTTGTTGATCAAAATGAAGACCTTGAAAGTGCAGCGGCAATTCTTCGACGAGGATTTGGTGGAGGACGTGGAGATCGAATTGCGGCAAGCTCAGGATTCGGCCCGTATTTATAGTGATATTTTAAGCGGTACAATGGATGCCTACGCTTCGGTGATTTCCAATAATTTGAATATCGTGATGAAACGGATGACGTCCATCTCGATTATATTAATGTTACCGACCTTGATTGCTAGTTTGTACGGGATGAATGTTCCGAACTCTTTGGAGGAAAATCCTTATGGATTTTTGATCGTGATTGTTATCTCGATACTCTTTTCCGTGTTCGGTTTCATCGTGTTTAAATGGCGCCATTGGTTTTAAATAAAATATCTAAAACATCTCGTTATTTTAACAAACTATTAACGGTTTGTTGATAAACTTTTGGGGATATTTGATGTCATAACAACAGTGTTGTGAATACTTGTCTAAGCTTTGCTGAAACAGGCATTTTTGGTATGTAATGATTTAAAATATGAACAAAGGTTTAAAGAGAGTTTTACAAATTGGAATTCCGGTCGTGATCGTGGGAGCAATCGTGATCCCTCGTTTGGATTTTTCTTCGGATAAAGAGATGTCAACCCCGACAACAGCTCCCAAGGCGACTAACCGGGGGGCTTTACCGGTATCGGGGATCGTGGCATCTATGTCAACTTCCGGTAATGGAATTCCCGTAACGGGATTATTGGTTGCGAATGAAGAAGTCGAACTGGTTTCGGAAACAGCCGGTAAAGTTGTGAAGATCGCTTTTGAAGAAGGGACGTTGGTGAAGAAAGGAACCTTGTTAGTGAAAGTGGATGATTCGGATTTGCAGGCTCAACTCGCTCGTGCCGAATTCCAAAAAGAATTATTGGCAGCCAAATTGGAAAGACAGCGGATACTATTAAAGCGGGAATCCATCAGCGTGGAAGAATTCCAGCAGTTGGAGACCGAGTACAATATGAATCTGGCTGATATTGAATTATTAAAGGTTAAAATTGCTCGAACTGAAATCCGGGCTCCTTTTGACGGTCGAATGGGATTTCGTTTCGTGAGTGAGGGGAGTTACTTGCAACCGAGTACTAAGGTGTCCACGATTGTTGATAATTCTTATTTAAAAATTGAATTTTCTATTCCTGAAAAATATATTGACCTGCCTTTAGTGGGTAGAAAACTTACTTTCCAACCTAGCGGGATGGAACATCAGATCGAGGCAGAAGTGTATGCTGTTGATCCACAGGCGGACGTGGCTACTCATACCATAAATCTGCGGGCTCGTTACCGGAATACTAAAAATTTGGTAGCGGGAATGTTCGTGAAGGGGGAGTTGATGACAGCTGAGAATTTGAAATATATACTTGTTCCGACAGAGGCCGTCGTGCCGGAGATGGACGGGAAACGTTTGTGGGTAGTAAAAAATAGAAAAGCTACCAGCGTACCCGTGCAAACAGACAGTAGGGATTCCCAATTCGTGGAAGTAACTTCCGGAATACAGGTGGGTGACACCGTGTTAACGGGAGGCTTGATGCAATTGCGTGAGGGAATGATCGTGAATGTCAAGTTGAATAAATAGAGAAAAAGTTTAGAGTTTAAAATTTAGAGTTTCAGGTAATGTAGAGTTTAGAATTTAAAATCTAAAATCATAAATCTAAAATTAATCAGTGGTATGAGTTTATCTTCAACCTGTATAAAGCGTCCGGTGCTGGCAACCGTGTTAAACTTGATTTTGGTTATTGTCGGTTCTATCGGGTTGCTATATTTAGGCGTGCGTGACTACCCTAGCGTGGACCCCCCGGTAATATCCGTGTCGACCTCGTTCGTGGGGGCTAACGCCGATGTTATTGAAACACAAATTACCGAGCCTTTGGAGTCGGCCATTAATGGTATACAGGGAATCCGTTCGTTAAGTAGTACGAGCCGTGATGGACAAAGCCGGATCACGATAGAATTCGAATTAAGCGTGGATTTGGAAACGGCAGCTAATGACGTCCGGGACAAAGTTTCCGGAACGTTACGTCGGTTACCGCAGGATATAGATCCCCCGACCGTGTACAAGGCGGATGCGGATGCCCAACCTATTTTTGCTGTTTCTTTGCGTAGTGGTCAACGTTCGTTGATCGACCTGAGCGGATATGCCGAACGCTATTACAAAGAACGGTTACAGACTATCCCCGGAGTGAGTAGCGTGGATATTTGGGGAGAAAAACGTTATTCCGTGCGTTTGCGTATGGACCCGGCTTTACTGGCAGCACATCGGTTGACCCCGATGGACGTGCAGTCTGCCGTTGAAAAAGAGAATATCGAATTACCTTCCGGGCGAGTGGAAGGAGACAATACCGAGTTGACAATTCGTACTTTGGGACGATTAATGTCTATCGAGGATTTCAACAATCTGGTCATTTCGAGAGAAGGATCAAAAATTGTCCGTTTTAAAGATATTGGTGTGGCGGAAGTGGATGCCGAGAACACCCGGAGTATAGCCAAACGTAACGGCCTTCCCATGGTGATGTGTGCTTTGATTCCCCAGCCGGGAGCAAACTACATTGATATTGCAGACCGGGCTTATCTCGTGATGCAGGATTTGGAAAAGGACCTGCCGGAAGATATTGATGCTGCGATAGCTTTCGACAACACGGTATTCATCCGGAGTTCAATCAACGAGGTGGAGGACACGATTTTTGAGGCCTTCCTTTTGGTTGTGTTGATCATCTTCCTTTTCTTGCGGAGTTGGCGGACGACGTTAATTCCCGTTCTGGCAATCCCCGTGTCATTGATTGCATCCTTTTTCATTATGTATGTGGCTGGGTTTACCATCAATATATTGACTTTGCTGGCTGTCGTGCTGGCCATCGGTTTGGTGGTTGATGATGCTATTGTGGTCATGGAGAATATATTCACGAAAATAGAGCAAGGAATGTCCCCGTTGCAGGCGGGATTCAAGGGATCAAACGAGATATTTTTTGCCGTTATCGCGACAACGGTAGTACTGGTAGCCGTGTTCTTCCCGATCGTCTTCCTGGAAGGAACCACGGGGCGTTTGTTCCGTGAATTTAGCGTGGTGATTGCCGGGGCCGTGGTGGTTTCCTCTTTCGTGGCATTGACATTTACGCCGATGATCTCCACGAAACTATTGACCCGGAATGCCACGCAAAACTGGTTTTACCGGAAAACAGAGCCTTTTTTTGATGGTATGAACCGGGTGTACCGTCGTTGGTTACAGCGATTCCTGAAAGTGCGTTATTGGTCAATCATTATACTCGGAGCTTCCGGGGTTGCCATTTATTTCCTTTGGTTGTTAATTCCCTCGGAAATGGCTCCTTTGGAGGATCGTTCGAATATCCGGTTAAATTCGGTAGCCCCGGAAGGAGCCACCTACGAGTATATGGCTCGTTACGCGGATGAAATATCGAACTTCGTGGAACAAACCGTACCGGAACAGGAGAAAGTGATTCAATTCATCGGGGGAGGGCAAACAAACCGGGCAAGTTTGCAATTGTGGTTGGTTGATGCCGACAAGCGGAAACGGACTCAACAGGAGATTGCCGACGAGTTAGCTATACAAGTGCGTCAATTTACAGGAGGCCGTACGTTGGTTTCCCAGCAACAGACTTTCGGTGGCCGGCGGGGAGGACTTCCGGTGGAATATGTTATTCAAGCGAAGAATTTGGATGACTTGAAGGCGATATTGCCTATTTTCATGGACGAGGTAAACAAGAGTTCGGTGTTCTCGGCATCTGATTTGAATTTAAAGTTCACGAAACCGGAGTTGACCATTAATATAGATCGGGATAAGGCTGCCAGTATGGGGGTTTCCGTGCAGGATATTGCCAGAACACTTCAGTTGACCATGAGTGAGCAGCGGGTGGGCTATTACATCATGAATGGAAAACAGTACCAGATACTTTCTCAGTTGGAACGTCAGGATCGGAATAAACCGAGCGATTTGAAAGGAATATACGTGCGGAATAATAATGGAGACTTGATCCATCTGGATAACCTGATCACGACATCTGAAAGTTCTATGCCGCCACAGTTATACCGTTATGACCGTTTCGTGTCAGCAACCGTTTCTGCTGGACTGGCAAAAGGCGTGACCCTTTCTCAAGGACTGGAAGAGATGGATCGTATTGCAGGAGAGGTATTGAGCGATGACTTTAAAACCACGTTATCTGGAACATCCAAGGACTTCGTGGAAAGTTCTTCCAGTTTGATGTTCGCTTTCATGTTGGCATTGGTATTTATTTATTTGGTACTTGCGGCACAGTTCGAAAGTTTCCGGGATCCGTTAATCATCATGTTTACAGTTCCATTGGCATTGATCGGAGCTATGGTTGCTTTGTGGTATTTTGGGCAGACCATGAACATTTTCAGCCAGATCGGTATCATCATGTTGGTCGGGTTGGTTTCGAAGAACGGTATCCTGATCGTGGAATTTGCCAACCAACGTAAGTTGGCCGGTTTGTCCATGCGTGAGGCGATCGAGGATTCGGCCGTGTCTCGTTTACGTCCGATCCTGATGACGAGTTTGTCTACCGTGTTAGGTATTCTTCCGATGGCAATGGCCACGGGTGCGGGAGCTGAGAGCCGTGTTGCCATGGGTATTGCGGTAGTAGGAGGTATGGTATGTTCCACGCTGTTGACACTTTTCGTGATCCCGGCTATTTACACCTACCTTTCGTCGAAAGAAGTAAAAATAATTGAAGAGATAGAAGATTGAACAAATTGAAAAATTTGCGAGTAGAATTAAAGAATGACTATGAAAAAACAGAATTTACGATATATGAAATGGATAGGGAAAATGATCGTTTTATTGTTCATTTTCAATTTTCAATTCTCAATTTTCAATTTTCAATTGTTCCGCACAACGTGTAAGTTTGAATGAATGTTTAGAAAAAGCCTTGGAATCAAATTTTTCCATTAAAATCATCCGGAACGAGGCTCGGATGGATAAGAATAATTTGAATTACTCGACTTTCCTACCGACATTGGAAGGGACTGCGAAACAGACACAGACTCGGAATGACACGAAGACCGAGAATAGCGTGGGAGAGGTGAATAAGATGTCGGATGTAAAAACGGATAACTACACCGCGGGTGTTGCTCTGAACTGGCGGATATTTGACGGGTTAGAGATGTTCACCACCCATGAAAAACAGAAAGAGTTATTGGCAATGGGCGAACTTGCCGTGCAGCAAGCCGTGGAGAACTTGATCTTGAACGTGAGTGCAGCTTATTATAACGTGCTGGTACAACACCATAAGTTGATAGCAGCACGTCATTCTTTGGAACTTTCGAATGAACGTTACGACGAGGCCAGAGTGCGTTACAAGATCGGGAATAGATCCGGGCTAGAAGCTCAACAGGCAAAAATTGATTTGAACACCGACAGCTCGACTTACGTCCGGCAAAAGGAGGCTTTAAAAAGTGCCTATATCACGTTGAACAAATTGATGAATACGGATTTGCAAATGGTGAACTACGTGCAAGACACGATCTTGCTGGGGCCGCAACTGGCATTGGGTACCTTGGAGCAAAAAACTTTGGAAGGAAACACCACCTTGTTGATCGCTAAAAAAGATCAGAAAATTTCTGCGCTGGATTTAAAAAATGCCCGTGCTGTATTATTCCCGACGTTAGATTTCAATTCCGGGTACAACTATAACAAGACTGATACACCCTCTTCCAGTACCACGTTGAACCGGTCAAACGGTTTTTACTGGGGATTCTCGTTAAATGTTCCTATATTCAGTCGTTTACAAAACCGGACGAAGATCAAGAATGCCAAACTGGAATTGGAAAATACCGAACTTTCCTACCAAGAAGTAGAAAAAGAAACACTGGGAGATTTGGCGTTGATGTATAATTCCTATGAAAACAACCTGCTGATGGTAAATTTCGAGATTGAAAGTGCTAGTGTGGCTGAGGCTAACTTGGATGCGGCTTTAGAAAAATATAAGATCGGGTCGCTTTCCGGAATCGAATTCAGGGAATTTCAACGTAGTTACATTGATGCTGTCGATCGGAAGTTATCCGCTATTTATCAAGCAAAGATTTCCGAATTGTCCTTGCTACAGCTTAGTGGGGATATTCGAGGTTCTTTCGTGGCGGAGTAATCTGTTGCAAGTTCTAAATTATGTGGTAATATTTTTATAGAAAGGGAACTATCCAAGAAATTAGGGATAGTTCTCTTGTTTTTCGGGTGTCTAGGGTAGAATTACTTTTTTAAAGAGAATGAGACGGGGTAAACCTCCGGTCTATACCTTTTTCCAGTGTTGTCAAAGGGAAAGTTTATTTTATAATTGGATTAGTTGTTTGTTCTCTTCAATAAAAAGTTTACTTTTGCATAGATAGAGGTCGTGTTAGTTATATGCGTATCATGGTAGGAAATGACTTAAATAGTGATCCTTTTGAAAGTTTGTTTAAATCCCATTTTAGGGATTTGGTCGGGTTTGTATGTAGCTACGTGAATGATGAAGAGGTGGCCAAGGATATTGTGCATGATGTTTTCCTCGTGATACTGAAAAATAAAAAAAGACTGGATACCTCTTATTCTTTGAAAGCCTATTTGTTTACCTTGTCCAAGAATTATGCTTTGAATTATTTGAAACACTTGCGTGTTGTGGCTATGAACGAGCGGGAAGTTGTTGAGGCATTACAGGATGCTGAGGAGAAATTGGATGATTACGAACAACGTATGGCCCGTTTGAACGAAAAACTTGACGAGTTGCCTGAGAAACAGCGGGAAGTGCTAATGAAATGTTTTGTTGAGGGCCAAACATACAAGGATGTGGCTGAGGGGATGGGGATTAGCGTAAATTCGGTAAAGACCCATATTTCACGAGGCTTGAAATTCTTGCGAAGCGAATTGAAGGAAGAAATTGTCATGTTATTCCTGTTGAAACGGGAACGAGTATAAATGTTTGTGAATTGGGATGTTAATTTGAAATAGTGAAAAAATGATGAAGTTAATTGTATGTATCGTTATGACGTTGACCTTGTCGAGCGCCTTTGGACAAGAGTCTAATAATGGGAAAAAATTATGGGCAGATTCTTTTCTGAATAAGAAAGCACCGAAATTTGTGGTGGAAGAGTGGATTTCCCAACAACCGAAGTTGAAGGGGAAATTTATTTTGATTGACTTTTGGGCAACATGGTGTGGCCCGTGCCGGAAAGCGATTCCCGAATTAAACGAATTTGCTAAAAAGTTTGGGAAAAAGTTGGTTGTTATCGGAATTTCAGATGAAACTGCCGATAAGGTAAAAAAGATGAAAGATCCGAATATTGAATATTATAGTGCAGTAGATACCAAAGGAGTGATGAAAAAGGCACTTGGGGTAAAAGGGATTCCTCACGTGATTTTGATTGACCCGAAAGGTATTGTTCGTTGGGAAGGATTCCCGTTGTTACAAGGACATGAGTTAACGGCTGAAGTTATCGAGAAAATAATGAAGAAGTATAAATAGTGGTATTTCTTGTGTGATACAATAGTTTACAGAATAACCGTACCGGGTTTCTTTAGCAAGTCGTCCGGAAATGGATGGGACTGACCGGAGACAGACGTCCCTTTACTCCGGGGAGAGTCTGCCCCCTGCTAATCCCTCCTCTACCCCTGCCTGCAGGTATCAACGAAATTCTTACATAGTACAAACGGAGCATGTACACCCGTCAATGTTCATGTTATGTAGATACTATGTTCATGCTATGTTCATGATCATAGGGAAAGATAGCCCAACCATAACGGAAGGATCGACTATTCCCGAACAAAAAATATTTAATTTTTGTCACCCATTTGAGGAGGCTTGTTGTGTTATTATAAAAATAACAAAAAATGGGTTATAAGGATGATGATATAGAATTTGCCAATAGGTTACTTACTCGAAGAGAAGAGTTGAATGACGAGGACGTGACGGCGTGGTTGAAGGAGAAAGGGCATGTTGAACTATTGGACGAGATTGCGGGAATCCGGCAAAAGTTGTCAGGACTGAGCTATGGAGAGAATGATGGAGAAGAGTTTTTACGTTTGGAGGAAAGTATTTATGACCAGAAGAGTCGTCGGATGACTTTACGTTGGTCGGTGGCTGCTTCTGTTATATTGCTGATAGGTTTATTCGTGGGACGTGCGATAGACGGGGTGCGGGATATGCGGGAAGATCAACTTTTGGCCAAGAGCGTGATGCAACCCGGAACTTCAAAGGCGATTCTGACGATGGCTGACGGGGAAAAGGTGATGTTGGATCGAGAGCGGAAATTGGATATCCAATTGAATGAGCGGATGCGGGTCGCTTCCAATGGTCAAGGAATCGTGTACGAAGAGAATGGTAAAGGAGTGGTAAAGGAGGAGTATAATAAATTGGTGACACCGATCGGGGGAGAGTATCGTCTCACGTTATCGGACGGAACCAAGGTATTTTTGAATGCGGCTTCCGAGTTGAAATATCCGGTAGAGTTCATGGGTGATAGACGTGTAGTTGATTTGGATGGAGAGGCTTATTTTGAGGTACATAAAGACAACCAGCGTCCTTTCGTCGTTCGGACGAAAGGGGCGGAGGTGTGTGTATTGGGAACGTCATTTAACGTGAATACATACGGGGATGACGGGAGAATTTACACAACGCTGGTGAACGGATCGGTTCGTGTTCTCTCCGTGAAGAATGGGCAAGAGAAAGTGTTGACCCCGGGGATGCAAGGGGTGATGAATATGCAAACGGGACAGTTGATGGTAAGGGAGGTTGATGTGGAGTCTTACGTGGCTTGGCGTGAAGGACGGTTTGTGTTTCGGACGATGACGTTGGATTTGATTATGCAACAATTACAACGTTGGTATGATTTTGAAGTGTTTTACCAAAACCTGGAGTTGAAGGATTACGAGTTCCGGGGAGTGATCAAACGGGATATGGATTTGGATAAAGTGTTGTCCGTGATCAAGGCAACGACAAATGTTGATTTTGAAGTAAAAGGAAAAGTGATAACTATTATAAAACGTTAGGAAAGAAACACGGGAATTGCCGCTAACAACTCCCGTGTTTATTCTCCGAAGAGAATTTGCTGGAATATAGGAAACAATTTAGTTAACGGGTGAGACAGGAAAAAGTGGACTGACGTTTAGGGACGCTCTATGTGGGGGGGCATCTATTGTTTGTGAACGTGGTGCGAAAACGACATTTGCTGATGTATAGGAGATCGGGAAAGTGATCCGGAGGTTGAAAAGAATGATAAAAAACGATTGTTGATGTACGTGAGCCTAGCTAATGCTTACAAGGAAAAGAATACTGGAATTGTTGAAACTTAGTAAAAAGCCATTTCCCGTTTTCTCTGATGCAGACGTGATGATGATGATAATGCCTGTATCGGTCTTTTTTCGTACTCGGAAGGAATAATGAAGGGGGATGGGAGGGATGATAGCAAGATATAAGTTTTGGTGGGGAGAAAGGTAAAGGCTGGATAGAGGCGATTGTTTGTAAGGCTGTATATGAAAAATGGCGATAAGTGGTTGGTTTGTTTGAATTATTTCATATTTTTGAAGATCAATAAACGAACGTTTAATAAAATTTTATCAATATAGAAATATTGGTTGTCTGCCAATGATTTCATATCTTTCATTTATCTCGACACTAGAGAATTAGCATATTTAACAATCTGACTGCTCCATGCAATTTTTGAATGCATTAAACGTTCGTTTATTGCTTAGTAAATTGTAGATCAATTAAGACGTAAGAAGTTGGATATGAATCTAAATGAAGATTGGTCGTATATTTCAGGGTTACGTAGGAGAGACTCCAAAACTTATGAGGTCGTATTTAAAAAATACTATCCGCTACTTGTCGTGTTTATTGTGCGTCATATTGGGGATGAGGATGTTGCGAAAGATATTGTACAGGATATTTTCTTTAAATTATTTGAAAGTGGTCATTCTCTTCCTGATAATTTTCAGTTGAAATCATGGTTTTATAGGGTTGCTCGTAATGCTGCAGTTGATTATCTTCGTCATTTACAAGTGGAGGATAAGTATAAGTTTTTGATGGCGGAAGGGATGATTAATATCCCCGATATAGATGAAGAGATTGATGAGCAAGTGTACGCTAAAGTGAATTTAGCAATAGAAAGTCTACCGGAACAATGCAGGTTGATTATTAAATTGAACGTACTGGAAGGAAAAAAATATCAAGAGATTGCAGAAGAATTAGGAATCACGATTAACACGATTCGTACGCAGGTGTCTAGGGGATATAAAAAATTGAGAGAAATTCTTGCAGAAGAGGTAGGTACTTCGGTTTTGATTTATATATTTTTGAAAAATAAATAGCTCTTTTCGTTTGCGTTGTTCGGGAGGATTTGGGTGATATTTGTGTTATAATTTCTTTGGAGTCTCGCTAAGAGGTCAACGATAGGTTAACGATACAGGTCGTGGATTTTTATTTGATTTTATCTTGAAATTAAATGAATATATCAGTGAGACATCGGCGAGACTTGTTTACAAGTATTACAAGGGATGGATGAAGAGTTCCAAAAAATATTTTTCATTTTATCTGGAAAAAATTGAAATTTTTGTCACACAAAATAAATGGCTTCTCGTTATAGAGGTGTTATTAAGATAAAAAACATGAAAGACAAAACAATATCAGCTAGTTTGATTTTTCGGAAGATCGAAGGTAAGCTTTCCGCCGTGGAGGAGGAACGTTTTGAGGCATGGCTGAAAGAAGGATGGGAACATCGGGAATACTACGAGCGAATGCGGAGAATGTATCAACAGGAAAATGTGCAGGAAGTTGAGACTGGGGAAATTCAGGAGGCTTGGGGGGTGTTTGAAAAGCGGGTGCAAAGACAGCGGCGAATTGAAAGGAGACAGCGTTGGGTGTGGGTGATGAGTGCGGTAGCTTCCGTGGTGCTTGTGATTTGTTGTTGGAGCGTGTACTATCGGGCAAACACGGGACAAAAATTGAATGTGGCAGTACAAAAGATCCTTCCGGGACAATATAATGCCGTGTTGGAGATGGCGGATGGGGCCACGTATCAGTTAGGAGAACAGCAATATTCTTTACAAGAGAAAACAGGAAATCAAATTAAGGTTGATAGTACGGTTTTAAGCTATTTGCCTGTGAATAATAAATCTGGACTGTCTCAAGATATTGTATATAATAAGTTGAGCGTTCCCAAGGGGGGAGAATACCGGATCGAGTTGGAAGACGGGACAAAGGTGTGGATTAATTCGGCCTCTCGTTTACGCTATCCGGTTGTTTTTTCGGGTGATACCCGGGAGGTATATTTGGAGGGGGAGGCTTACTTCGAGGTGCGGCGGGACGTGGAGCGGCCTTTTATTGTTCATTCCGGAGAGCAGAAAGTGACGGTGTTGGGAACAAGTTTCGGTATTAGTTGTTATGCCAGCGAGGTAAATAATTACACGACGCTGGTTTCCGGAAAAGTGAAAGTCGATTTTGAGCGAGGAAAGCAAAGTTTCGTGTTGGAACCGGGAATGCAGGTGGCATATAACAAGGAGAGCGGGATTGCCATGGAGAGAAAAGTGGATGTGGCGGAGTTTGTAGCTTGGAAGGATGGCAAATATATTTTCAAGCAGAAGCGCTTGGAGGATATTCTGTCCACTTTGTCCAGATGGTATGATTTCGAGGTTTTCTACCGGAACGAGGATGTGAAAGAGGTTATGTTTTCAGGGGAGTTAAGACGATTTGATGATTTCAGTTACTTGTTGCGATTGATCGAGCGCACAAGCGACGTGAAGTTTGTTATAGATAAAAAAGTGGTACAAGTAATGAAATAGCGAAACAGGAGAATACGGCAATATCCTCCTGTTACATATAAGCCGGCAAGCTTATTCGATTGTTTAATTTTACAACACAAATTTATGAAAAAAAGAGGTAAACTGTGTACGCCTTTTCAAAAAAGGTGGTGTCGAAAAATTCTTTTATTGATGAAACATCTTTGTATTTTTTTGTTCGTGTTCAATTTCGGATTGAATGCAGCGGTTCACTCGCAAAACCAGCGAGTAAGTATTGAGTTGAAGAATGCGAGTATCGAGGATTTGATTGTGGCGATCAAGAGTCAGTGTGACATGGGATTCTTGTATGATTACGACAAGACGAAATCCGTGAAGAATATCACGGTGAATATGCAAAATGTGTTGTTGTCAGAAGTCTTGTCAAAAGCTCTACTAGGGACAGGGTTCGTGGCGGAGATCGAGAATAATATGATTATTATTAAAGAGGCTCCCTTGAATCAACAAAAAGAGGCTCGGACGGTTAAAGGACGGGTGACGGATAACAAAAAGGCTCCTCTACCGGGCGTGACCGTTCTGATCAAGGGAACATCTATCGGGGTGGTGACAGATGCGGACGGCATGTATAAAATTACGTTGCCGGACCAGAAGGATATTACATTGTTATTTTCTTTTATCGGAATGGTTTCTAAAGAAGTGAAAGTGGGGAACCAGAAGGAAATTAACGTGGTTCTGGAGGAAGACGTGGAGAAATTGGATGAAGTGGTGGTGACCGGATATTCAAATATTAAGAAATCAAGTTTCACGGGAAATGCTACAGCCGTGACGAGAGACGAGTTGATGAAAACCAATAATAAAAATATTATTAGCGCGATTCAAGCTTTCGACCCGTCTTTCCGAATTCGTGAAAATTCATTGTGGGGATCAGACCCAAATGCTTTACCAGAGTTTAATATCCGTGGAGAATCCAGTATCGGGATGAAGAAGGGATTGGACATTGAGCAAATGAAACAGGAACAACATACGGATTTGAAAGATAATCCGAATCTTCCGATATTTATCATGGATGGTTTCGAGGTGGATGTACAGAAAGTGTACGATATGGATATGAACCGGGTGGAGAGTCTTACGATATTGAAAGATGCTGCCGCCACGGCTATGTATGGATCTCGTGCTGCAAATGGGGTTGTGGTTATCACGACGATAGCTCCGAAGCCGGGACAGCTGATGGTTAGTTACAATGGAACTTTCTCGTTGGAGTTGCCTGATTTATCTGATTATAATGTTTGTAATGCGGCGGAAAAATTAGAGCTGGAGCGTTTGTGTGGGGTGTATGAGTCGGATGTTGAAAGTCTTGCAACAGACTATGAGATGGAGTATAATAATCTATTACAACAGGTATTGAGAGGATATAATACAGATTGGATGGCTCAGCCATTGCGGAATGCGTTTAACCATAAGCATAGTATTTATGTAGAGGGTGGTGTTGAGAGTATCCGTTACGGTGTCGATTTGAAGTATGAAACAAATGGTGGTGTTATGAAGGATTCTTATAGAGATCGTATGGGTGCGGGCTTAACTTTAGATTATCGTTATAAGAAGTTACAGATTCGTAATTATATTTCTTATAATTCTACACGTTCACAGGATTCTCCTTATGGTAGTTTTAGTCAATATGTTGATATGTTACCTTATCTGCGAATTCATGATGATGAAGGTAAATTGATACAATCTTATTCGTTTGCACGAAGATCAGATGTTGCCAATCCTTTGTATCAAGCTACTTTAGATAGTTATAGCGGAAAGTCAACTTATAATGAGTTAATAGATAACTTTAATATTAATTGGTATTTAGCTGAAGGTCTGCAATTCAAAGGCCAATTTAGTATAACGAAGACTGATACAAAAACAGAATCATTCAGAGATCCGCGAGACCCGTATTATCATGCTTCACAAATATTCCCGATCGAAGAACAAGGGCAGTTAGATCGGGATTTATCTGAGGGATATAATTGGACGGCTAAAGGACTTTTTTTGTATAATCGTCAGTTTAAGAAACATTTTATAAATGCGACGGCCGGAATTGAAGCTGTTGAATCACATTCTTCCTCTAATCGTATGACTTTTACTGGTTTCCCGATGGGAAGTGTACATAGCTCTGAATTTGCTGCTAAGCAGAAAGAGAAAACAAAACGCAATGAAACGAATTCTCGTTTATTTGGATTGTTAGCGAGTGTAAACTATTCATATAATGATATTTATCTTTTTGATGGTTCTTGGAGAATGGATGGTTCATCCCAATTTGGTGCGGATAAACGTTTTGCGCCCTTTTGGTCTGTAGGAGCAGGTATAAATATTCATAATTACAATTTTTTGAAAGATAATGGAATGATTACTTTGTTGAGAATTCGTGGATCTTATGGAAGTACGGGGAAGGTGAATTTTCCTTCTTATACAGGAGTAACTACGTATTCAATGGATAGTGATGCTTGGTATTATACAGGACCAGCTTCTTATCTTTATTATTTGGGGAATGAGAAATTGAAATGGGAAACAACGAATACTTTGGATGCTGGAATCGAATTCGGTTTGTGGGATGGAATCTTGGATGTAAAAGCAAATTATTACCATAAGGAAACTGAAGATATGATTGATGAGACATCAATTCGTCAGTCTTCAGGTTTTACAACTTATTATTCAAATGCTGGGACTGTTGTTAATAAAGGTTTTGAGTTTGACTTGAGGGCAACTTTGTATAGAGATAAAGATTGGATGGTTACGATAATTGGCAATATTGCGACGAACCATAATGAGATTACAAAATTAGGTAAAGCTGCGGAAGCTTATAATAAAGCTTTGGATGAGAATTATAATAACTCGAATGATTATGGTTATTATGCAGGTTTGCGTAGTGCTCCATTGAAAAGATATACGGTTGGAGCATCAACTACCGCTATTTATGCTGTCCGTTCTGCTGGTATTGATCCTGCTAGTGGTAAAGAAAAATTTATCAAAAAAAATGGAACTAGTACATATACTTGGGATGCAAATGATCAAGTTGTAGTGGGAGATGAAACTCCAGATGCACAAGGGGCTTTTGGTTTTAATGTTTCTTATAAAGGTTTCTTTTTGAATGCTTCTTTCCTTTTCCAATGGGGAGGGCAGACTTATAACGAGACTTTGATCAATCGGGTGGAAAATGCCGATATTACTGGTAAGAATGTAGATAAACGAGTATTGGCCGAACGTTGGAAGCAACCGGGAGATCGGGTTCCTTATTATGACATTCGAGAGAAACCTTATGTACGTCCGACTTCTCGTTTTGTACAAGATTATAATTATTTATCTTTTAATAGTCTCTCTATAGGGTATGATTTTCCGGTGACTTTAATAAGTAAATGGCGTTTAGCTTCTTTAGGATTACGTTTTAATGCTAATGATTTAGGACGTTGGTCTAGTGTAAAGGAAGAACGGGGAATCAGCTATCCTTATGCCAAGAATTATAGTTTAACCTTGAATGTTAGATTCTAAAAATAAAAGAGATGAAAATACATATAAAATTATTATTATTTGCTACGGTTTTTATTCTTTCATCTTGTGAAAGTTGGCTGGATTTGAAACCTATAACACAGGCGACAGAAGAACAGATATTCAGTACAGCTGAAGGGTATCGTTCGACTCTGAACGGATTGTATAAGAATATGGGAAAAGCTTCTTTGTACGGAAAAAATTTAGCTTTTGCAATGTTAGACGGTTTTTCTCAACAATATGATTTAAGTCCTGAGAATAATGTTATGACAGAGTATCAAGCTTATGGTAAAATGGATTATGGGCAAACTCAGGTGGCTTCTCGGATAGAAGAGACTTGGTTGGCGGCTTATAATGTTGTAGCTAATGCTAATAATTTGATACAAAATCTTATCGAAAATACAACTCCAGAATTATTTGAATTTGGAGAGATGGAACGAAATATGATTTTGGGAGAAGTGTATGCTTGTCGGGCGTTGGTTCAGTTTGATATGTTACGGTTATTTGCTCCGGCTCCGATAAGTGATGATGGTGCAAATTATGTTCCTTATGTGGAGCAATATCCTAATATTCAGCCAGCAGGAATATCTGTAAATGAATGTATTGATAAAGTTATTACAGATCTAGAAAAAGCAAAAGAACTTGTTTATGATTTTGATACTTCAGCACTTGCAATGAATGCTGTGTGTACGGGAGATGCTCGTTTTTATAATAAATTTCCTTCTTTTACCACGCTGGCGAGTACTCCAAAAGCATTGTCTGATTTTTTTAAAGGGCGGGGGTATAGGTTGAATTACTATTCGATGACGGCTTTACTAGCTAGAGCTTATCAATATGCAGGAAAGTATGATGATGCATTTGAGGCCGCTGATGAAGTGTTGAAATTTAAGTATGAGGCTAGCCAGTGGGATAAATTCACGTTTTATGAATTTAAAACAACAGGAATAATGTCTGGGACAGATAATAGTTTTGCGACTTTTGAAGGTAAGTCTAACTTGCGTTTAGTTGATAATTTAATTTTTGCTTTATATAATGAGAAGGCATATGAAGAATTGAATTTAGGTGTGCATTTTTTAAAAGAGTCTAAGGGAGCCGGAGCTCAATACTTCGTGGTAAGAGTAGATGATATTTTTAAGTCCAGTAAGGGAATTGATGAATCGGCAAATGATATTCGGCATACCAAAATGATATTTTTAGCTAATAATAAGCAACCTGTTTCCGGTAAATGGTTTTGTCATGAGGATGAGGCTATGCGTAGTAAGAATGTGACAATTCTTCCTGTTATTCGTGCTACGGAAATGCAGTATATTATGGCTGAAAGTTATGCTCGGAAAGGAAATTGGACAGATGCAGCTCGAATATTAAATGAAATTCGTCAAGCGAGAGGATGTTGGGATGATGTTTCTTTTAGTAGTTGGGATGATTTTGTGAAAGAACTAATTATCGATGCTCGTAGGGAGTGGATTTCTGAAGGACAATTATTTTATCTCTATAAACGATTGAATGCTGAAGTAGATTTTGGAAAAGGAATAAAACGTTCTTTTAAACGTCAAGAGGCTGTTGTGCCCATGCCAGAAAGTCAATCAATGTAAAACTTAAAATGAAGTGAGATGAAAAAACTATATACTGTATTGGTAGTCTTGTTCGTCGTTGTATTTGGGGCATGTGACGAAAGAGAGATAGAGATTTTTACAGATGAAAATGAAATTTATTTTGAGAAATTTTATATGAATGAAGTATATCCTGGCTTGGCTCAGGCTGATTCCACTGTGGCTTCCTTTTTCTTTTATCCTGATGGAACACAAAATATTGAAGCTCCTTTGACGATATTACTTTCCGGAGACTCTTTAAAAGAAGACCAAATGTTTTGCTTGAAAGTTGTTGAAGAAGAGACAACTGCACATGCTGATGAATATACAATTGATCCGGAATACACATTTCATGCAAATACTATCAGTAAGGATTCTAATGATATAAGAGATGTGATTTATATAAAATTTCATCGTAGTGCTCGGTTGGAGACGATGGAGAATGGAGTAACTTTAGTTGTGGAGATTATTCCTAATGAAAATTTGAAATTGGGACAGGTTGAACGTACTCGGGCTAAATTAATTTTAACGACAGCGACAGCAAAACCGACATGGTGGGATGATGAAGTGACAAGCAATTTGTTAGGAGATTATTCTACTAAAAAATATAAGTTGTTTTTGAATGAGATTGATAAAAAAGCGGAGATGAGTGAAGAGTTGATACGAGAGCATCCAGATAAGGCAATTCAATTGACATTAGAGTTTAAAAATTGGTTATTACGGCAAAATCCAGTGATATTGGATGAGGACAATGAACCAATGGAGGTTGCGTTATAATTTTTAATTGATTATTTTATGAAGACGAAATATATATTACTGTCGTTATTTTCTGCTTGGTTGTTAGCAGGATGTTTTGAGGATGAGGGAAATTATTCCTATTTGCCGGAGTCAGCTCCAACTTTCTTGTTTAAATCGCCTAATCATATTTATTGTTATGAAGATGATACTACGATTATGAAAGGGAGTTTTCGTTTTAATACTTCAGATTCTTTGGAGAGAATGGCTGATTTGAGTTATGAATGGAAGCTTAATGGGGTTGTCTTGTGTACTGAAAAAGATTTTAATGTGCCAACAAATGAGGCTATGGATAAGTTAGGATTGACCGAATACCCATCATCATTTTTGGTCGGAACTTATAGTGTGATAGAAAATTCCACAGGCCTACGGTATATGACGAAGGTATTGTATAATTTTATTCCTAAATATGGTAAGGGGAATTGGATGATTCTTTCTAAAGACGGGGAAAATTCAAAACTTTCTTATCAGCGATTGATAAAGAAAAATAATGGGAATAAGGTGGATACGACTTTTGAGAATACAATTGGGATTTTTCAGAAGATGAATGGGGAAATAATTCCTGGAACACCTCGGAAACTATTAGACCATTTGGCTCCTTCTATTTCTGTTTATTCATTAGCGACATTAGTACTTACGGATAAGGTTGCCTATGAGGTTAGTAATGAAAATTTGAAAAAGGCTAGTGATTTGAAAGATGAATTTTTAGATGGAACACCGGTGAATTTTAGTATTGTAGATGCTTTTTATTCCAATCGGATTACTTTTTTGGTGGCGGAAGATGGACGTTTGTTTCGTCGATTATTTTCAGAAAATTATTTAGGGGGAAAATTCTTGACAGAACCTTATGAAATAGATAGTAAGGGATATGAAGTTGATTTTATAGGTAATGGACAAACAAGTAACTGGACTTCACAGCGTTTAGCTTATGATCGGAAAAATCATAGGGTATTAACAATTAATCATTCAACAGTTGCTGCGTCAATGGGGGCTATTTTTCCAGTAACTTTTGTCGGAACAGGACATGCTGTAACACCTTGGGATATGGGTGAAAATTCTGAAGTTTTAGCTATAAGCGAAAAAGGAGATGAGTGGCTAAGCCCTTATACCTTAAAGTTGTATAGGATGGTTTATAATGAAGATGGGAAAACTTATATCGGGGATTTTGTATTGGATATTAATCCGCCTGCTTATTATGCATTAGCCATAAATAATTCAAATGTAAAAAAAACGGAGAGTCCCGTACAATTGACAAAGGATAATAAGATTTTGATAACTTCTAGTAATTCGGCAGGTAATTATGCTAAATATATTTTCTATACAAAAGGAAATCAATTACGTTATATTGATTGTGCAAGTAATTATAAAGAAGGTTTGTTCATGACTTTTGATGCCCCAATAACGGCAATTCATTATGATATTTACTCGAATAATCATAAAGAGTTTGGTGTGGGATTGGCAAATGGTGATTTTATGCGAGTGGATATTCGGGATAAAAATAATCCGTTTGTTATCAAAAAATCAGTCTTTAATGTGGGTGGTGAAATTGTAGATGTCTCTACAACTGGATCGAGAGATTATAATGTTGAATAAGTGACTTGTTGTATGTAAATCATTGTATATAAGTATGGAAAATTCTATAGTTCGAGTGGAACATCTGTCCCACAGGTATTCTGTGCAGTGGGCGATACGGGATATTAATTTTGAAATTAGTGGAAATGGGGTGGTTGGATTGTTGGGGTCGAATGGTGCGGGAAAGTCCACCACGATGAATATTATTTGTGGGGTTTTGAATCAAACGGAGGGGAACGTGTTTATTAACGGGATCAATTTGAGAGAGGATCCCGTTGAGGCAAAGCGATATATTGGATTTTTACCTCAACAACCACCGTTGTACACGGATTTGACAGTTGAAGAATATTTAAAGCATTCGGCTTTTTTGCGGTTGATGCCGGCAGAAGAGGTCGGGAAGGCAGTGGACCGGGCTTTGGACCGTTGTGCGATCACGCATTTCCGGGATCGTTTGATAAAAAATTTATCCGGTGGTTACCAACAACGAGTGGGTATAGCGCAGGCCATCGTGCATAACCCGAAATTTGTGGTGTTGGATGAACCGACAAACGGGTTGGATCCGAACCAGATTGTAGATATTCGTAATCTGATTCGGGAGATTGCTGAAGATCATGCGGTTTTGTTGTCAACACACATATTGTCTGAAGTTCAAGCCATCTGTAACGAGATTAAGATGATCGAGAATGGCAAACTGGTATTTTCAGGTAGCATGGAAGATTTTGATAATTACGTGGCACCCGAAAGTTTCGTGATTGAATTGGGAAAGTCTCCCGATAAAACGGTATTGGAAACATTATGCGAAAATAAAGGTGTGGAGGTCTTGGGAAACGGACGTTTCCGGATTTTCCTCAAAGATGATACGGCTATTACCGAGAGGTATGTAGAAGCAAGTGTCGCTAATGGTTGGGAGTTGAAAGACTTGCTTGTTGAACGTTGTTCTTTGGATGAGATTTTTGCACAGTTATCGGGAAAAACAAAAAATAGTAAGTAAGATGAAATTAAATAATAATATAAAAACGGCCATTCGTGTTGCCAAGATTGAATTGAACTCCATGTTCTATTCTCCCGTGGCTTGGCTTGTTTTAGTGATATTCGGTTTCCAAATCGGGATGTCATTTGCCGAAGTGTTTGGAGATCAATTACGTTATCAGGATATGGGGTATGATTTGTGGCAGGTAACCACGGGTGTTTTTACCGGGATGCGAGGGATATTACCTCCAATCCAAAGGTATATATATCTTTATATTCCGTTGATTACGATGGGATTGATGAGTCGGGAATATCAAAGTGGTTCGATTAAATTATTGTATTCATCTCCGGTGAAAAACACGTCAATCATTTTTGGTAAATTTTTATCTATGATGGTTTATGGTTTTGCATTGATTGCCGTTTTGGGGGTGTTTGTTCTGTTCTCTGCGATAACCATTGTGAATTTTGATTATTCGTTAGTGTTATCAGGAATGTTGGGATTATATTTATTGATTTTGGCTTATTCGGCTATTGGTTTGTTCATGTCGTCGATTACCAAATATCAAGTTGTTGCGGCAATCGGTACTTTGGCTGTTTTGGCTGTTTTGAATTTTATAGGGGATGTTGGGCAGGAATATGATTTGATTCGGAACATTACATATTGGTTGTCTATTACCGGACGGGCTTATCCGTTTATAGAGGGGTTGATAGCCAGTGATAATGTATTCTATTTTATAATTGTGATCGGGTTCTTTTTGGCGTTATCTATCTTGAAGTTAAACACGGAGAAGAGTATCATGTCGCTGAAAACGAAGGTTTTGAAATATAGCTGTATCGTGTTGGTAACGTTCGTGTTGGGTTATGTATCCTCAACTCCTTACACGAAATTCTATTATGATGCTTCTTACACAAAGGAAAACACGTTAGCCAAAGAGAGTCAGGAGGTAATTAAAAATTTGGATGGAGGGTTGACAATCACGACTTACGTGAATCTGTTGGACGAGGATTTTTATAGCGGAATACCTCGTAATAGAAATAATGATTTAAAGCGTTTTGAGAAATATATCCGATTTAAACCGGATATTGAGATGAAGTATGTTTATTATTACGATAAGGCAACAAATTCAAGTTTGGAATGGCGTTTCCCGAATAAAACCGACGAGGAAAGAGTGGAATTATTGTGTCAAGCAAATAAACTGGATCGTAAAATGTTCATGTCCCCGGAAGAGATGAAAAAGATTATTGATTTGGGACCGGAACAAAATAAGTTTCTTCGTATTATGGAACGGGATAACGGGCAGAAAGCATTCTTGAGAATGTTCCATGATAATAAGAAGCATCCGGATGAGGCGGAAATATCTGCTGCATTGAAACGTTTTACGTCTCCTGCACCTAAAGTTGCTTTTTCTACCGGGTATGGTTCTCGGGAAATTGATAATTACGGGGGACGCGGATATTATCTGTTTGCACGGGATAAATGGTTCCGTCAAGCTCTTATGAATAATGGTTTTGATACGAGAATGATCAATCTAGATAAAGAATCACTTGCTGATTCTGTGGATGTTCTAGTTATCTCAGATTTGCGAGATTCTTTGTCAAGTGTTGCAATGACGAAGGTACAAGACTATATAGCTAAGGGTGGTAATTTATTTATTTTGGGTGAATATGGACGTAGTGAAAATATGAATAAATTGACATCGTCTTTAGGAGTGAAGTTTTCTGATGGTGTGTTAGTGAATGAAAATGAATATGCTTCTCCAACAGTGGCAGTAGGTTTATTTACGGAGGAAGCTGCTCAAAAATATCCAACTTATGAAAAATTGAAGAAATATGATTACGTGGTAGGTTTACCCACTGCTGTTGCATTGGATTATTCTGAAGCTCATGAATTTGAGGTGACTCCTGTATTGATTTCGGATAAGAATGCTTGGTTGGAAAAAGAAACCACGGACTTTGTAGACGGGGAATTTGTGTTTAATCCGAAAGCGGGAGAGAAGAAAGATGTGTATACATTATTACTTACTATGAGCCGGAAAGTAGGGGATAAGGAACAACGGATTGTTATCTCCGGGGATTCGGATGTGATTGGAAACGAAGCGTTAACATCTGGATTTACGGGTATTGGTGCGTCGAATTATAGTATTATTAATGGTTCGTTTCGTTGGTTATCTTATGATGAATTCCCGATTGATACGAGAAGAGCTGATTATATTGATTCAAGCATAAGGCTGCCTAGGGGCTGTCGTTCCTTGGTAAGTTGGGCATGTATGGCAATATTCCCATTGTGTATTGCGGCTTTAGGGATCATGATAATATTCCGGAGACAACGAAAATAAGAGGATTATGGTAAATAAAATAGTTGAAGTAAAGCATCTTTCACATCGTTATAGTGTGGATTGGGCAATTAAGGATATTAATTTTGAAATTAGTACAAAAGGGGTGTTCGGACTGTTAGGCTCTAATGGTGCGGGAAAGTCAACCACGATGAATATTATTTGTAACGTGTTGACTCAGACTGAAGGAGACGTTTTTATTAACGGTGTGGATTTACGAAAAGATCCTATAACAGCTAAAAAGTTTATCGGATTTTTACCTCAAAAGGCTCCTTTACATACAGATATGACGGTGGATGAGTACCTGTATCATTGTGCTGACATTCGTTTAATGCCAAAATCAGAGATACCTACTGCCGTGGAACGGGCAAAGGCAAAGTGTGGTATCGCTCATTTTAGTAAACGAGTTATTAGTAATCTTTCCGGGGGATATCAGCAACGGGTCGGGATTGCCCAGTCGATCATTCATGATCCGATGTTTGTTATTTTGGATGAACCCACGAATGGACTGGACCCCAATCAGATTATAGAGATACGACGATTGATCCGGGAGATTGCCGAAGAACGTGCCGTGTTGATATCCACGCATATTTTGCCGGAGGTACAAGCCGCTTGTGATTATATCATGATGATCGAGCATGGAAATATGGTGTTTAAGGGGTCTATTGAAGAATTTAATAATTATATGGATCCGAGTGTGCTGTTGGTTATAATGCATAATGCCCCGGTGGGGGATAGCGAGTTGCTGAAAATAGAGGGAATGGAAAGGGTTGAACGTTTGACTCGTACTCGTTTCCGTCTTCATTTTAAAGGAGATGGTAGTATCGTGAGTCGTGTGGTAAATGAAGCAGTTCGTAATAATTGGCATTTACGGGAGATTTCTTTAGAGAAAGAATCTTTGGATAAGGTATTTGCCAAGTTGTCAGGTAAATTTTAAAAGTATTTGTATTCATGAGGACAATAATGAGAATAATGAAAACGGAGCTGAGAGTTCTGTTTTTCTCCCCGATTGCCTGGATGGTGTTGATCGTGTTTGCCTTTCAAGCCGGGTTGGCTTATTGTGGTGGGTTGAGTGATGAATTACGTAATTTGGCGATGGGATATAAGCCATTTAACACAACCGTTAATCTGATAGGGGGATATAGTGGTGTATATGCAGAGATGTTGAATAATTTGTATCTTTATATACCTTTATTGACGATGGGATTAATGAGCCGGGAGTTAAGTAGCGGTTCGATAAAATTACTTTATTCTTCCCCGGTATCCAATTTACAAATAGTTTTAGGTAAATATTTGTCGGTTGTTGTTTATGGTTTGATTCTCGTGGTGATGTTGTTGATCCCGATGATTTTTACTGTATTCTTAGTGAAAGATGCCGATATTCCCTTTATGTTTACAGCGTTGCTAGGGGTTTTTCTTACCGTTTGTGCCTATGCTGCGATTGGTTTGTTTATGTCTACAATTACTAAATATCAAGTGGTTGCAGCAATCGGGACCTTGGCTGTATTGGCCGTATTGAATTTTATCGGGAAGGTGGGACAAGATATAGATTTCGTTCGTGATTTGACTTATTGGTTGTCCATATCAGGACGTTCAAAAGTTTTTCTGGAAGGGATGATATGTAGTAAGGATATATTTTATTTCGTGTTAGTCATTTTTATGTTCCTTACTTTCACGTTTATCAAGTTACAGGGAGAGCGATTGAAGCGTTCGGCATTGAGAAGTAGCACAAGTTATGTAATGGTTTTGGTGATTGTTTTATTCGTGGGTTATTTTTCTTCTCGTCCGATGATGATTGCCTATTACGATGCAACTGCAACAAAACGGAATACATTAACGGAAAATAGTCAGAAGGTCATGGAAAAAATGGACGGAGGCCTAACTTTGACTACTTATGTGAATTTGTTGGATGAGACTTGGTATAATGGATCTCCGGAAGGGAAGAATTATGATATGGAGAAGTTTGATAAGTATGTACGTTTCAAGCCGGATATGAAGATCAAATATGTCTATTATTATGGTCCGGGAACAAATGCTCATTATGATAAGATTTATGAAGGATTGGATCTTAAGGAACGTATGGTGAAAGTATGCGAGGGGTATGATTATGATCCGGATATGTTTATTTCTGCTGAAGAGGTGAGTAAGATGGATGATCTTTCAAGAGAAAATGGTCGTTTTGTGAGAGTCTTCAAACGTGATAATGGTAAAAAGGCATACTTGCGAATTTATCAGGATAATTTCGTGCATCCGTTTGAAAGTGAAATTACTGCGGCATTAAAGACTCTTGTTGATAAGTCTCCGATGGTAGCGTTCGTGACCGGACATGGGGAACGTGGTTATAATGATTACAGTGAAAAGGGATACGCAGCTTTTGCTCAAAATCCGTCATTCAGAAATTCTTTAATTAATCAAGGATTTCAGGTAGAGGAGATGACACTAAGCCAGGCAGTACCGGAAAATGTAGATGTGTTGGTTTTGTCCGATTTGAAGTCTTCATTGACCTCTGAAGAGTTTGCGAATTATAATGCTTTTGTTGAAAGAGGGGGTAACTTGATTATTTTGGGAGAACCGAAAAGGCAGGCTTACATGAATCCTTTGGTTGAGGTGTTGGGATTACGTTTTGCGGATGGAATATTGGTAGCTCCAAGCAAGCAATATCTAGATGATATTATTGCGGCGAGAATTACGGAGGGGGCTTTGAATGCATCGCCTTATTTCGGTCAGTTGATAAGGAGAGGTTATACCGTTATAACTCCTTCTGCATGTGCGGTAGAGGTTGTTGATACGACGAAAGGGTTTAAAATATCAGAAGTGTTGGCAACTAATCCGCAAGGTTCATGGATTGAATACAAGACAACGGATTTTTTGAACGATAAATCCACGATAGATCCTAACATTGGTGAAGTGGAAAAATCTAATTCCGTTATGTTGTATTTGAGTCGTTCTATTAAGGATAAACCGGAACAGCGTATTTTCGTTATCGGTGATGCCGATTGTTTGTCCGTGAAAGAGTTGTCCACTAGTCGGGCCGGATTGAATGGTGCGAACTTCAGTATGATTACGGAAATGTTCCGTAGTTTGTCTTATGATGAATATCCGATTAACACGGATCGGGTTCGTCCCCCGGATGATGATCTGTATATTTCTCAAGATTCCATGATTTGGGTGAAGATTGGCTTTATTTGGTTGATTCCGTTGGCGATTATGGCTTGGAGTGTTGTATTTCTAATCAAGAGAAAGAGGTGTTAGGAGAACACGGAAGTGGTTGTTTATATATCAGAAGAGTCGTCTGGGAATTTCGGGCGACTCTTGTCTGTATAAAATAAAATCATACCTTTGTATTTATAATGTGAAGGTGTAAGATGAATGCGGACAAAGGATTATTAGCTAAACGAATTTTTCAAGGAGATGAAGAAGCGTTTAAAATTTTGTATGAAGAGTTTTTTCATACATTGCTTGCCATCGCTTGTAAATATGTGGAGAGTGAGGTGGCGAAGGATATTGTGCAGGACACTTTTTTTAAATTGTGGACTACACCTCATAAATTTTCTGTGACCACGGATTTACGTTTTTATTTGTATCGTTCCGTACAGAACCAATGTTTGAATTATATTCGGGATAAGAAAGTGGAGGATCGTTACCGTGATCGAGCGGAGGTCGTTTCAGAAGATTTCTTTTATAATACGGTATTGGAGGAGGAAATTTTTATTCGTTTGCAACAAGCCATTGAAGAACTTCCGGAGAAATATAGGAAAGTGATAAATTTGAATTTGGAGGGATTGAGTGATAAAGAAGTTGCCCTGCGTTTGGGAATATCTATTGATGCAGTTAAACAACAGAAAAAGAGGGGAAAAGAGCAGTTGAAAGAAAAACTAAATCACCCGTTTTTGCTTTTGCTAATAAATTTCTTGTAGATTTTTGTCACTTTTTATGATGTTCCGTGTCTTGTAATAAAACACAAGAAAATATGACGGAGCAGGATAAACATATTACTCATATTGCCGATTTGATTATAGCGGAATTAACCGGGAAAATTGATGATGCCGGTCGAAACGAGCTTGAAAATTGGAAACATGAGACTCCCGAGCATTTACGATTGTATAATCTTTATCAATCCCCGGATTTCATCGCTCGCAAATTTGAATTTATCAAGGAATACAGTGCTATAGAAGCTTACCAAGAATTTGCAGGACGAGTGAAACAGGCAAAATGCCGGAAGAGAACTTTGGCATTATATCGTTATGTGGCTGCGGTGATATTATTATTTGTGCTAGGTGGAAGTTTTTATTTTTTCCACGACACTAAAGATGAACCCATTGCTTTCGTTCAGAAAATACGACCGGGATCTTGTAAGGCGATATTGACAGAACCAGATGGGATAAAAATAGATATTTCAGATACGACGTTTCTAGCTTTTGTTCAAAAAAGTGTGATGTCAAGAAAGAATGGGGAAGAGAAAGTGGTGGCAGAAACTCTTTATCACACGATTACGATTCCACGGGGTGGAGAATATGATTTACTATTAAGTGACGGTAGTCGTTTGAGAATGAATTCAGAATCTGAAATTCGGGTCCCGGTGACATTTGAGAAGGGACAACGAGAAGTTTTTATGAAAGGAGAAATTTTTTTTGATATAACCCGGGATTCTTTGGCTCCTTTCGTGGTTCATACCCATCAAGGTGATATTCGTGTGTTAGGGACTTCTTTTAATGTAAGGGATTATCAAGATGAAGATTTTTTAGAAACAACTTTGGTAAACGGGAAAGTTGCTTTTGAAAGGGAAGGTAATTATAGCTATTTGAAACCGGGAGAACAATTACGCTTGAATAAAGAAGATGGAAAGACAACGGTTGAGACCGTTGATGTGCTTTTGTATTGCTCGTGGAAAGATGGAAGGTTTGTTTTCGAGAAACAACGTTTAGAGGTGATCATGAACACGATTGCCCGGTGGTATAATATTAATGTGTTCTATGAGAGTTCTTCGGTGAAAGACATTTTATTCACGGGAAATATAAAACGATACGGTGATTTGGAGCAGGTTGTTAGTATGTTGAAACTTATAAATAAAATAGATATAAAGATTAAAGATAGAAATGTTTTTGTAAGAAGTAATGAATGAAAAACAGGTGATACGCCAATATCACCTGCCTAAGCCTGAAACGAGTTCAGGACAATAACTTATCTAATTTACAAATGTATGAAAAAAAAGTTCAAATGCAAGGGCTGGTATTCTGGCCTGAGAAAATGTTGTCTTATGATGAAATTTTTCATGTTATTTATGTTGCTTACGGTGTTTCAAGTGAATGCCGTGGTGAAATCGCAAGAGACATTATTAAATGTAAACGTGGCTCGTGTTTCTTTGGTGGAGGTTTTAAAAATGATCGAATCAAAGAGTGACTATACTTGCCTTTATAGTCACGAGGATGTTGCTAAAGTAAATGACTTAACGGTTGAACTGAAAAATGTGACCGTTCAGGAAATATTGGATGTTTGTTTAAAAGGAACTAGATTGGGATATAAAATTGTGGATCAGACAATAGTGATCCGTAATTTGAGTGAAGTGGAGCAAAAAAATGGAGAGGCGAAACAAAGAACTATTACGGGGCGAGTGACAGATAAGAGTGAGGCACCTCTTCCAGGGGTCACGGTGATGATCAAAGGGTTGTCAGTAGGGACGGCTACAGACGTGAATGGCGATTATAAGTTGGCAATTCCTCAAGGAGAGAAAGATTTTGTTCTTCAATTTTCTTTCGTCGGGATGAAAACGCAAGAGGTGAAATACGTGGGAAAAGATACAATTAATGTGGTGTTGGAAGAAGAGGTGAATACGATGGATGAGGTTGTTATTACCGGATATCAACGTATTGATAAACGTAAAAATGCCAGTTCTGTAATCAGCGTGAGGGGGGAAGAGTTACAAGAAGGTGCTGCTATTTCGATTGATAATATGTTGCAGGGGAAATTGGCTGGAGTGAATATTATTAATCCAACATCAACTCCTGGTGCTGCCCCGAAAGTACGTATTCGGGGAGCCTCCTCAATTTCTGGAAATCGAGAACCGGTGTGGGTGGTGGATGGGATTATTTTGGAAGATCCGGTACCAATTTCAGCTGAAGAGTTAAATAGTCTAGATAACGTGAATTTGATTGGCAATGCAATCGCTAGTATTAATCCGGAAGATATTGATCGTATTGATGTTTTGAAAGATGCGTCAGCCACGGCTATCTATGGAGTGAAAGCTGCTAATGGTGTGATTGTGATCACGACGAAAAAGGGTAAGTATGGAAAACCGTCAGTTCATTATTCTGGTAATGTTGGAATTAGTTTGAGACCGAGTTATAATAATCTGAACCGGATGAATTCCAAGGAGAGAATTGATGTGTCTAAGGAGATTGAGGAGAGGGGGTTGACGTTTGGAATAAAGCCTTCTAATATCGGTTATGAAGGAGCTTTATATGATTTGTATGCTAAACGGATTACTCAAGAACAATTTGTGAATCGGGTGTACGATCTTGAAAAGGTAAATACGGATTGGTATGATGAACTTTTTAGAACGGATGTATCTCATAAGCATTCGTTGTCAATTTCAGGGGGGTCGGAATTTGTGAATTATTATTTTTCTGCTGGATATGCAAATACAAATGCCGTGGTGAAGGGCTCTGATGTGGAAAATTATAATGCTCTTTTGAAGTTGAATTTAGAATTGAGTAAGAAATTGAATGTCGGATTGTCTTTAAGGGCTTATGCGGCAACAAAAAAATATTTGCATGGTTCTATTGATCCATACGGGTATGCTTATAATACTTCTCGTGCAATTCCTGTTTATAATGAGGATGGATCTTATTTGTTTTATAATAAAACAGAGGGGTATGAAACCATCTTGAATTATAATATCCTTAATGAACGAGATAATACTGGCCGGAAGATAAAAAATCAGACTATTGATTTCATGGTAGATGTAAATTACAAAATATTGTCAGGATTAACATTCTCTGGTGTGTTTTCTTTATCAAAAGCTAATACAAAGGATTCTGAGTGGGCAAATGAGAAATCGTATTATATTGCGGATTTGCGGGGTGTAAATTATGGTGATGAATTACCGACAGACCGTAATTTTATTGAAACGAGATGCCGTTTGCCTTACGGTGGGGAATTAAAGAATGATAATACATTATCGTCTACATACACGGTAAGGGCTGGATTTAATTATTTCAAAAGGTTACATGAGACGCACGAAATTGATGTGAATGTGGGGACGGAAGCCCGTTCTGTAAAATATGATGGAATATCTACTGTACAACGGGGATATTTACCGGATAGAGGTAAAAAGTTTGTTGCTATTAATGCAACAGAATGGCCTTTATATAACGAATGGTTGATGGCTAATCCGGATGTGGTAGTGGATCGTCTGACTAATGTGGTTTCTTTCTATGGAACTTTCACGTATACTTATGATGATCGTTACACGGCTAATTTTAATATTCGTACAGATGGGTCGAATAAATTTGGACAGGATAAGAGTACGAAATTCTTGCCAGTATGGTCTGCTGCTGTCCGTTGGAATATTCATAACGAGGTGTTCTTTCGTAATGTCCAATGGATGAATTTATTGGCATTGAAAGGATCATATGGGGTACAAGGTAATGTGCATTCAGATCAGACACCGGATCTGATCGTGTCAATGAGTGGAATGGACGATGTTTCTAAAGAATATATGTCATCTTTGAATAAACTTCAGAATCCATATCTGAAATGGGAAAAGACAAAATCTTATAATTTAGCTTTGGAGTTTGCATTTTTGAATAATAGAATTAGTGGTTATGCCGAGTATTATTTGAAAAAAGGTGAAGATCAGATTATAACTAAACGAGTTTCGATGATTTCCGGTAAGAGAGATGTTTCAATTAACGGGGGAGATGTGGAAAATAAAGGTTGGGAATTTACGTTAAATGGTACTCCTGTAAAAACGAAGGATTTTACATGGGGACTCTCTTTGAATATGTATCAGAATTATAATAAAGTAACCAGTAAGAATCAGACGCAGACTTATGATTACAAGGATTATTTGCAAGGGAATCTGATCATGGAGTCTAAACCTTTGGATGGCTTTTATTCCTATAAGTTTGATGGTTTGGATGAAGAGGGGTTACCGAAATTTAAAGATATAGATGAGCCGGACGGTATCTCAAAAGAGGAAATGTTTGCTAAAGCATTTGCGTATTCCGGAAAACGGGTGGCTGATTTTAACGGAGGATTTTCGACTTATTTTAGTTTTAAAGGTTTTACATTGAACGCATTATTTGCTTTCTCTGTAGGTAAAAAAGTTCGATTGAATAATTTGTATGAATCTACAGGACAGATGTTGCCTTTGCCTCAGCAAAATATGTCTGATGAATTTGTAAATCGTTGGAGAAAAGGGATAAACGAGAATACGGATATCCCGGCGTTGTCAGATTTGAGTTTAGCTTATTCTGATATGGATCGTAAATATACAATATCCAGTAATAAGTGGGAGATGTATAATAATGCAGATTTACGGGTTGTGTCGGGTGATTTTTTGCGGATGAGAAATATTTCGTTGAGTTATAATTTACCGGAGCATCTCTATAAACACATCGGCGTGTCCGGGGTTAGTTTGCGTTTAGAGGCTGGAAATCTTTGGTTGTGGGCTAATAAGAAATTAAGAGGGCAGGATCCGGAGCAGATGACCTTAGGATCCGGGACCGTGCCCCCAACGAAGAGTTTTACTTTTGGATTAAATATTTCACTTTAAAACGAAACAACCATGAAGAAATTGATATATATAATAATTGTGGTATTTTTCTCTTCGTGTGAAAATTTTCTAGAAGAGAGTTCTCAAGATTTGATTATTCCTAAAACGGTAAAGGATTATAGTGAATTCTTGTTTGGGGAAGGATATATTAGAGATAATACTTCGATTCATACGTATTTGGATATTATGACGGATGATGTTGAAGAAAAAGCAAATACTTGGCCTGTTATGCAGTCTGATATTCGAGGAGATGGATATGGTTATTTTTGTTGGCAACCGAATCCGGAGTATCGTTTTACCGGGGCATTGAATGCGGATAATGCTTGGGAAACGTATTATAGTAAGATACTTATTGCTAATAATGTCATTGATTTATTGGATGATGCGGAAGGAACTCAGAGCGATAAAGATGATTTACTGGGGGAAGCTTATTTTTTGCGTGCGTATTGTTATTTTATGCTAGTAAATTTGTATGGTGAACCTTACGAGAAAGAAACGGCTGATAAAGCTTTAGGTATTCCTTTTAATTATGAGCATAGTGTGCGGGAACGGACATATAAACGGGAAACATTGGCACGTTCTTATGAATTGATAGAGAAAGATCTGATAAAGTCTATCCAACTTCTTGAAGCCACAGATTATACGAAAACGGTTTTTCGAATATCTAAAGGTGCTGCTTATTTGTTAGCTTCTAGATTTTATCTATACAAAAAAGACTATGAACAAGCCATTTCTTATGCGGATAAGGTTTTAACGGTAAATTCGGCTTTATATGATATTCGAGCGTTAACGGAAGAAGATTATGTTTTTACGAAAGAAAATCCTGAAATTATTTGGACATACGGTGATTATGAAGTGAATTATCTTAGTGCTGCTTATCGTGGGTGTTTTCCTGTTTCCATGGCGTTTTATAATTCATTTCATGCAAATGATGCCCGAAAACGGACTTACGTGAAAGATGATTGGGGTGATTTGATTGTTGGGAAGGGTGCTGCAAATACAGGAATATATGGTTTCGCTTTTCGTACGGCAGAGGCCTATCTGAATCGAGCCGAGGCTAATGCGGAGTTGGGGCATACGGATTTGGCTTTGGATGATATAGAACATCTGCGGAAATATCGTTATGAGGTAGAGGTTCCAATAACAGTTTCTACGAAAACAGATGTTATTCAGTTGGTTCGGCAGGAACGCCGTTTCGAGTTGTGTTTCGAGCAACATCGTTGGTTTGACCTCCGGCGTTGGGATCGTCCAAGGATAGAGCATATTTACACGACAGACATGAATAGTTCTCAAAAAGTGAAATTTGTACTTGAAGAGAATGATAAAGCGTACACGTTGCCTTTGCCTGTGGAGGTAAAAGAGTTTGACTATAATCTGGAGAATATTAATCGTCCGGAGAGACAAGGTGTTATTATACAATAATTAAAAGATGAATAGGATGAGAACATATAAATTACTAGCGTTAATCATTGTTTTGGGTGTAGGATTTTCAGCTTGTTATGATGAGGATGACATTCATACGACGAAAGGAGATATTCCTTATGAACTGAAGGAAGGGGGAGATGAGGTTGATCAATATATTTATAAATTTTATCAAGAAAATGGATCAATTATTATGGTTGATTATGATACGATTGATTACCAATGGAACATGAGTGGACTGGCAAAAAATGTTTACTTGACAAAACAGGAAGACCGTGTCGTGTTGATGAAAGGGTTTTCTATGCTGGAAAAGACATTTTGGAATATTTATGATACAGACTTTAAAAAGAAATATTTCCCATTAAAATTGTTGATCGGAAAGCAAGTAGGGCGAATGAATTGGGGCGTGTTAGAGGATAATGCAGCTTTGGCAGGGCTTAGTTATTTGGCTTTAGGAAAAATACGAGAAGGGGTAGAGAATTTATCAGAAGGAGAGTTGAGAAGTATTCGAGAGGCAACTAACGGGGTATTCTGGCAAGAGTATCTATTACAGAATGGTATTATTCAGGTACCGGAGAATTTTTATGAAGTGAGTAAGGGGTATTATCAATCGTTTTTAGAATATTTGCCGGAAAATGAGGGTGTGGCTGATGTGGATGTAAGAGATTACGGTTTCTGGTATAAAGATCCTTCAAATTCTTATTCATTGGTAACACCTAATAAAGAAGGCGATTTTAGAGACTTCATGGGAGTAATTCTGACGGTTCCTTATGAAGAGTTAAAACCCGTGTTAGATACTCATAGTAAATTGAAAGATAAATATGACATTTTGGTAAATTATTTTAAAATGAAATATCAGATTGATCTTGTTGCTATAGGGAATAAACAGTTTAAATAATCAAGAATGAATGTAAGGACAGGAATACTAGTCTTTGCCGGTTTATTACTGGCAAAGACTAGTGAAGCTCAGTTGTTTGGCAAAAAGTTAGGAGAATTAAGTTCCGTAACGGTCAAACAAGATTCGGCGGTAGGAGCCAGTAGTTATGCTGATATTTTAAAAGATGCGGAGGTGCATGAAGGGATGTTTAAAATATTCAGGAAAAAACAGAAGGTGTATTTTGAAATACCTCAAAGTTTGTTAAATAAGGATATGTTGCTTTCTTCACGGGTAACGGCTACAAGTAATAATACCGATGTGTCGGGAGGAGAGATGCCTCTTCATCCGTTATTGGTGAAATTTACACGGGATGACGAACAAGTGTATCTGCATCGGTTGAGCCCCTTGAATCAATGTGACCCGATGTCTCCGATCTATCAATCATTGCAAAGAAATAATGTGGAACCGATAATGGAGGCTTTTAAAATAGTCTGCGAAAATACGGATTCTACGGGGGTTGTGATTGATGTTTCTTTTTTCTTTTGTTCGGACCAAAAGGAATTAAGTCCTTTTAAGCCGCGAACTCCATTGAGTTTTATTCTTGGAGAGAATCCTTTGGAGGGTAGTTTCTCTAGCGATAAATCGACAATATTAGAAGTGAAATCATTTCCTTTAAATCTGAACGTTAAAAGTCGGTTAGTGTATACCGTTGATGATTATCCTTTTACTGCTATAATGACTCGTTCGATCATACTATTACCGGCTGAACCTATGAGGCCGCGTATATCTGATGTTCGAGTCGGGTATTTCCCATTGCGAAAACATATTTATACGGAGAAGGTGGACGAAGTGAAAAAAGTAGATTATATCCAACGATGGCGAATTGAGCCTAAAGATGAGGATGTGGAGCGCTACCGTAATGGAGAATTGGTGGAACCGAAGAAACCGATCGTGTGGTATATTGATCCCGCTATTCCGGAACGATGGAGAAAATACATTAAGTTGGGAGTTGAAGATTGGCAAGCGGCTTTTGAAGAAATCGGTTTTAAGAATGCGATAGTGGCTAAAGATTATCCGATGGATGATCCCAATTTTGATCCGGATGACATTCGCTACTCATGCTATCGTTATATCACGACAGAAACGGCAAATTCAATGGGACCGGCTTGGATTGATCCTCGTTCGGGAGAAATCATACAGGCTGATGTATTGTTCTATCATAACGTGATAAAGTTGTTGCATAACTGGCAATTTGTTCAATTAGCTCAGGTAGATCCTAAAGTGAGGGCGAAGGTGTTTGACGAGGAAACGATGGGACGAGCATTGCGGTATGTGGCTGCTCATGAAATTGGGCATACGCTTGGTTTGATGCATAATATGGGAGCGTCTTACGCTTATCCGGTAGATTCTTTACGTTCCTTGACGTTTACTCGGAAATATGGAACAACTCCTTCTATCATGGATTATGCTCGTTTTAATTATGTGGCTCAACCAGAGGACGAGGGAGTGAATTTACTTCCCCCGCTTTTGGGAGTTTATGATAAATATGCCATAAAATGGGGGTATGCTCCTATTGCAGTAGAGAGTCCGAAGGCAGAACGTCCGATTCTGAATAAATGGATACAAGAAAAGCAAAATGATCCGATGTATCATTATGGACCTCAGCAGTTTTCTTTGTTTTCGATTGTCGATCCGTCTGCTTTATCCGAATCTTTAGGAGATGATTGTATAAAAGCTAATCGTTACGGGATTGAAAACTTGAAATATATTACGAGACATTTGTTAGAATGGACATATGATGAAGGAGAGACTTTTGATAAGCCAGAAGAACTTTATCGGGAAATATTCAACCAATACAGAAGGTATATTGAACATATCCTCGTTTATTTAGGAGGTGTTTATCTGGATGCTCCGGTCATGGGTGATCAAAAAAAAGCTTATAAATTCGTGAGTGAGGAAAAGCAAAAGGAAGCGTTGGCTTTTATATTAGAACAATTACGGGCATTTCCAAATTGGTATTGTCAACCTGAGATAGAACGAAATTTCTCATTTGGAAATACGAAAGTAGCCGAGTATATGGGATTGGTTGTTGGTTCTTTAACGTCAAGTGGTATATTATCAAATCTTTCTGTATGGGAAAAGCAGGATGGTAAAGATGCTTATACGCCAGTCGAGTATATGGACGATGTTTATAATCTGGTGATGGAACCAACGCTAAAACGCCAGGATCTTAATCATTATGAACGAGTGATGCAGTATAATTACATCTTGTCTCTGATGATGGCCGAGGGAAAAGGGATTACGGGAGAGAAAGGACGACGTTCTTTGGTTGAAGGTGATCATGCTGATATATGTTCTTGTTCGACGAGCCATTTATATGAACGTATGGCTATGAGTCCTGTTGACGGTTCCGATACGAGAATCGTGGCGAATGCTGTTTATCATTATGAGTTGGAAAAAGTTTATAAATTATTAAAACGAGTGATGAATTCGGGTGACCGGGATACACGGGCACATTATCGTAATTTGTATTTCGAGGTATCGAAGTTTTTCGAGAATTAGAAATAAGGGCGAGATTGGCTGGAAAGTTAGATTTTCGGTCAATTTCGCTAATACAATCTTTCGTTGTCTATATAAAATAAAAGTCATACCTTTGAATATTATCTTAAAATCAAGTGCATGGGGCGGTTATATGCATTAATTCTTTTCATTTGTTTGGTTTCGTCTGAGATTACAGCCCAATCGTATAATAAACTTTATGGACAAATTTTGCGATTACCAAGATAATGTTCGTTTAGAGGAAAAATTGGTTGGAGATAGGGAGTTTCGAGACATTGATACAAATACGTTTAATTTGAAAGATTATATGTCTATTTTCTCAAAGTTACTTCCTGAACCTAGGTATTATTTTAGAGTATATCTACAATTATAGTTGGGATGGAGGATTTCCGTTGTTATATGCACGGCGGGATGATTTTGAAGAGGAAGAATATATTTCTACAGGAAGGGAAAGGATTCGGGAGCAATGATTTTTGTATCAGTGTGGAGTGTTTAAAAATTAAGATTGTTAAAATTTAAGTGATTCTCATGTAAAAAGAGGGATTCGGGTGAAACATACAATATGTTTAATCCGTATATAACACCATAAATATTAAATATTTCACGGATTAGAGAGAAAAAGAATGAGAAGGTTATAAATTTTTATTTAAAGGGGGGATTTGATTCGTTTTTGTAAGCAAAACAATTAATTCATGTTAAATATTAAGTTAAAATCGACTTTTGAGTCACCCTTTTTGCTCCTAAAGGTGTTATATGGGTGTAAGTTCAAATTTAAGTATCAAGTATTATGTTGAAAATTGTATTAATCGTAGGTGTTTTATTATTCAATCTTGTTGGAGTGCAAGCTCACGAGAAGGAGATGGATACATTGGATAATTTGGTGAAGAAGTTCGAGGCGAACCCTGCGGACCCCCAAACGACAATTCAACTTCTGAGAGAGTTGAAAAACCAAGGGAAGCCGAATCGTGATGTTGTGAACAGGTATTTTCAGACTCAGAAAGAGGCGGACTACTTGAAGGATTATAACTGGTCGATTATCCGGGATTACGTGGATGATGTGAATGCTCCCCAGATTAAATATTTGTTTAACAATCAGTCCAAGTTCATGCAGAACTTCTCGAAGGATGATGTTTTCCAGAAGTTGGATAACGTGTTTGTCGGTCATTTGGAACAATATTATAACAGTAACAAGATCGAGTATAACAAGTATCTGGATTTTTTGAAGAGTAGCGGTTACGAGCATTATGACGTGGTGGCTGACTATTTTTACATCAAGCAATTGCGAGCAGAGCGTAAGTCAGAAGATTATTTCTACAAGGCTAGAAAATTATTCCGCTATTTCCCCGAGAACAGGAAAATGATCAAGGAGATCACCGATGGTGCATTGGAGATCATGAATGATGTTTCCCGTTTGAAGGTGATTCAATTGTGGGCGGGCAAAACTGTTGAGTCAAAGAAAGATTTTGATGCCCTTTACAATTATGCTTTGATCTCTAATAAATGTGGTTTCGAGGACGTTGCTAAAAGATATGCTAAGATAGCTACTTCATTGGCAGAAGAGTCTTCTAACCAGACCATGATGGAGAAGGCAAAGAAATTGTTACAGTTGGTGAACTAAGATTTGTAACAAAAATATAGCAGGGGGTGATCGCAAAGATTACTCCCTTTTTTTGTATCTTCGCAATCTGAACAGATAAGATTGAAAATGGAAAAGAAAGGTTTGATTGTTGCTGTTGACGGGCATTCTTCTACGGGAAAAAGTACCGTATCGAAGATATTAGCCGCACGCTTGGGCTATACGTATATTGATACGGGAGCGATGTATCGGATCGTGACATTGAGGGCTATGCGAGAAGGGGTGATACGAAATGGGATCGTGGAGGATGAAAAATTGAAAGAAATTCTACCAACAATTGTTTTCGGTTTTAAATATAACGAGGAGAAAAAACGTTATGAGTCTTACATGAATGGAGAGTATGTAGAGGCGGCTATTCGGGGACTAGAGGTTTCTGATAACGTGAGCTTGATTGCTTCGTTGCCTTATGTGCGGGAATTGCTTGTTGAAAAACAGCGGGAAATGGCAAAAGAAGGAGGGGTGATTATGGATGGACGAGATATCGGGAGTGTTGTATTTCCTCATGCGGAAGTGAAGTTTTTTATGACAGCAAGTCCTGAAGTACGAGCCCAGAGACGTTACAAGGAACTCCTTGAGAAAGGAGAGCAAGTGACATATGAAGAGGTGGAAGCGAATGTCCGGAAACGGGATTATATAGATGAACACCGGGAAACAAGTCCTTTGGTGAGAACGTCGGATGCTGTGTTGATTGATAATGGCGATATGACCGTGGAGGAAGAAGTGGAAGAGATGTTAAAGATCATTCGTTCGAAATATGAAAGTAGAAATTGACGAAAATTCCGGTTTCTGTTTTGGAGTTGTGAATGCGATTACCAAGGCGGAGGAAGAGTTGCAACATGGAAGATTATATTGCATAGGAGATATTGTGCATAATAGTTTGGAGATGGAGCGATTAAAACAATTGGGATTGAGCACGATAGATCATGATGAGTTTGCCCGGTTAAATGCATGTCGGGTGTTGTTCCGGGCTCATGGTGAACCACCGAGTTCTTATGAGCTGGCAAAGAAGAATGGAATTGAGGTGATTGATGCCTCGTGTCCTGTGGTATTGAATTTGCAGAAGAAAATACGAAAGGCGTACGAGGAAGTGAGAGGGAACGGGGGGCAGATCGTGATTTATGGAAAAAGAGGACATGCCGAGGTGAACGGGTTGGTGGCACAGACGAATGATGAAGCGCTGATTATTGAGCAAGAGGAAGATTTGAAATCTATTGATTTTTCTCGTTCGATAATCCTGTTTTCTCAAACGACCAAGAGTTTGGATGGTTTCAAGCGTGTCGTAGAGTTGGTGAAGGAGAGTGCGAGGGCCTCTGTGGTAGTAAACGATACAATCTGCCGTAAGGTAGCAAATCGAATCCCGCAGTTGAAAGATTTTGCAGCAAGACATGATGTGATCTTGTTTGTTAGCGGGGAAAAGAGTTCCAACGGGAAGCAACTTTTCGAGGTGTGTCGGGAGGTGAATCCCCGAACTTATTTTGTGCAGGGGGTGAAAGACCTGCGTGATGAGATGTTTGATAAAGCCGGAAGTGTCGGGATTAGTGGGGCAACTTCAACACCGAGGTGGGTGATGGAAGAGATAAAGGAGGAGTTGGAAGCTAAAAGTTAAAAACTAAAAACTAAAAATTAAATTATAGAATTGGGGGTATAGAGATTAACATTTTTGATTTCCAATTTTCAATTAAACATTGTTTTTATGGGAAAGATTAAAAAAATAGGAGTTTTAACTTCAGGAGGCGATGCTCCGGGAATGAATGCCGCTATTCGGGCGGTTGTGAGGGCCGCTATTTTTAATGGTTGTGAGGCTTATGGTATTTACGATGGATATGAGGGATTGATAGAGGGAAATATTGTGCGGATGTATTCCCATGACGTGAGTAATATTATTCAACGCGGAGGAACGATCTTGAAGACGGCTCGTAGCGAGGAATTCCGTACGCCGGAGGGACGTACGAAAGCTTACGAGAAGATGCAGGAATTGGGAATTGATGCCTTGGTTGTGATTGGTGGGGATGGTACTTTTTCCGGAGCCCGGTTATTCTGTCAAGAGCATAACGTGCATGTTGTCGGAATTCCCGGTACGATAGATAATGATCTTTACGGGACTGATTACACGATCGGGTATGACACGGCGGTAAACACGGTGGTGGAGGCCGTGGATAAGATCCGGGATACAGCAAGTGCTCATAATCGGTTGTTCTTTATTGAGGTTATGGGACGGGATGCCGGATTTATTGCGTTACGGTCGGCCGTGGCCACGGGGGCCGAGGCTGTACTGGTTCCGGAAATCGAGACGGATTTGAATGACTTGGATCGTTATTTGGAGCATGATTATAAACCTCATAAGTCAAGTGGAATCGTGATCGTGGCAGAAGGTGATAAATCAGGTGGTGCATACACGATTGCCGATCAGATCGCTAAGAAACATCCCGAATATGACGTGCGAGTAACTGTTTTAGGTCATATCCAAAGAGGAGGATCACCTTCCGCTTTTGACCGCGTGACGGCTAGTACGTTGGGAGTGGCGGCAGTGGATGCTTTGTTGGATGACCAGACTAGTATTATGGTTGGGATTATGAATAAGGATATTGTTCATGTTCCTTTTAACAAGGCTATCAAGAATTCAAAATCGTTAAATCATAATTTGTTGGATATAACGGAGGTTTTGTCCATTTAAAATCTAAAATTAATTCGTTTGTTGTACGCGGATGTCATTATCCCTCTGGGGGTGGAAAGTTTTTTTACTTATTCGGTACCGGAAGAATATGAACATTCGGTAACGGTAGGTGCGCTCGTGGTCGTTTCATTTGTTAAGAATAAACGTTACACGGGTGTTGTCTATGCGTTGCATACGAATCCGCCTGTCGGATTTGAAACAAAACCGATAGAACGAGTTATCGAGGAAGGATTCGCTCTTTCTGGTTCTCATTTAAAATTTCTATTGTGGCTCAGCGAGTATTACATGACTCCACCGGGAGAGGTTATGCGTGCAGCATTACCTGTTTCGATGCGCTTGGAGAGTTACACGAGTTTGAGTTTGGTGAACGGCTGGGAAGAACGGTTGGTAGATGAAAGTGAATTAAGTCGGGATGAGAAGGAGATCGTGGGAGTATTTCGAGAAAGAGGTGAGATATGTATGGCCGAAGTCGAAAAACTCTTGAGGAGAAAAGATGTCTATGTTGCTGTTCGAGCCTTATTGGAAAAAGAAATTATTGGAATCAAGGAATCGGTAGATGATCTATTCAAGCCGAAAATTGAACGTTTGGTGAGATGGAAGCGAAAGTTTGCGAGTGGAGAATTGGATGGGATTCTTGATAGCTTAAAACGGGCGAGGACTCAATACAAGATGCTGTGTGATTGGGTGTATTATAGCGACGAGCATCGGGTAGAGGGGTTGCCTAGAACAGAGTTTATTCAGAAAATCGGTAGTTCAGCCTCGGCCTTGAAAGGATTGTGTGAACGGGGTGTGTTGGAAATTGTTGTGCAGGAAGTCAGCCGTTTAGAGGTATCTAAAGAGGAGGTGGAGGATGTACACGCTTTGTCGGGGGCGCAAGAAAAAGTTTTGGGCGACATTCAAGGGTATTACAAGGAGAAGGAGTGTGTCTTGTTGCAGGGCGTAACTTCTTCGGGTAAGACTGAAATATATATTCATCTGATACAAGAGACGCTAAGGCAAGGAAAACAGGTGTTGTATTTGTTGCCGGAAATTGCGTTAACGGTACAGATCGTGAAACGATTGCGGCGGGTCTTCGGGGATCAAGTCGGCGTTTATCATTCGGGAATGGCGGATAGTGCCCGGGCAGAGATGTGGCGTAAACAGAATGGTACGAATCCTTATCCCGTGGTGTTGGGTGTGCGATCATCCGTATTCTTGCCTTATAAACAATTGGGGTTGGTTATTGTTGACGAGGAGCATGAAAGTTCTTACAAGCAAAAAGAACCGGCACCCCGCTATAACGGTCGTGATGCCGCTATAATGCTTGGAAAGATGAGTGGGGCAAAAATATTGTTGGGTTCTGCAACACCTTCTTTTGAAAGTTATCAGAATGCCCTAAGCGGGAAATATGGTTTCGTGCAACTGACAACCCGTTACGGGGAAGTGATGATGCCGGAACTGTTGTTCGTGGATATGAAAGAATATCGTCGTAAAAAGATGATGAAAGGGAGTTTTACTCCGGTTTTGTACGAGGAAATGAAACGGGTGTTGGAGAATGGAATGCAGGTGATTTTATTCCAGAATAGACGAGGATATTCAACTTATTTACAATGTGACCGTTGTGGATCCATCCTGAAATGTAAACATTGCGATGTGAGTATGACTTATTATCGCTACCGGAACACGCTAAATTGTCATTATTGCGGGAGCCTGCGGGCCGTTCCGGCCATGTGTCAGGAGTGTGGACAGGGACATTACGTGAATCGTACTCCGGGAACGGAACGGATCGAAGAGGACGTGAAACAGTATTTTCCAGAAGCTCGGGTTGCTCGAATGGACTTGGATGTGATGAGTAATAAGGCAAAGTTCAGGGCTTTAATCGATGATTTTGAAAGTGGAAATTTGGATGTGCTGATCGGCACACAAATGGTTTCGAAAGGGTTGGATTTTGAACGGGTGAAACTTGTCGGGGTGATGGATGCCGATAGTCTGATGGGTTTTCCCGATTTTCGGGCAGAGGAGCGGGCTTATGATATGTTGATGCAAGTGAGTGGACGCAGTGGACGAAAAGGTGAGCGCGGAAAGGTGGTAATTCAGGTGACAGATATGCAAAGTCGAGTGTATCAGTTGGTGAGGAAGGAAAACTATAGAGAGTTTTACACTCAGTTATCCCAAGAACGGGAAATGTTTAACTATCCCCCCTTTTCCCGGTTGATTCTGGTAGAGTTGAGGCATATGGATGGGGTGGTTTTGAGAAATGCTGCGAACGAGTTGGCTAGGTTGCTACGGGAACGATTGGAACGTAGGGTATGCGGCCCGGCAGAACCGGATGTGTCTCGGGTTAGAAAAATGTATCGGATACAAATTCTGATAAAGGCGGAACAAGGTCTTTCCCTGTCAAAATTGAAGGCTTTCTTAAAGCAGAAAAGTGATGAATTGGTGAAAACTCCTATTGGTAGGGGGGTGCGTATTTATTTCGATGTTGACCCGTTATAATTGGTTGTATTTTGTCGCTAGTATCGAACGTTGAGCATTATTTATTTCTTATTTTTTTGGAACGAAGGCCGTTCCGACTGTTTCCTCGAAAAATAGTATAAGTTATTGTTAAGTCATAAAACCTTGATTTTTGCTTACTTTTTGAGATAGGTTTGTTAACAAGTGTGTCATAAGAAAAGGTGAAATGTTAAAAAATAGACCATGTCTTAGTAATGTTCTGCATTTTAAGAGGAGATTAGAAATTATTTGGGAAAACCTTAAAATTTGTTTTAACATTATTTAGTGTCTTTGATTTTAACATTTGGCGGAATAATCTCTATTTTTGGAAAAACAGAAAACGGTGGAGATATAAGTTCTCTTTTTGAGGAAATTGAAACCGAAGTAGAATATTTACGTTAGACAAAGTAGTAATATAAATCAATATAAAAATCAATGATATGAATACGGTTGATATCAAAGCATTGAATGAGCGCATACAGCAAGAGAGTTCTTTTGTGGATATGATTAGTATGGAGATGAACAAAGTGATCGTCGGACAGAAGCACTTGGTAGAAGGACTGATGATCGGTATGCTTTCTAATGGACATATTTTGTTGGAGGGAGTTCCCGGTTTGGCGAAGACCTTGGCGATAAATACACTAGCACATATTATTAATGCTAAATTCAGTCGAATCCAATTTACCCCGGATTTGTTACCGGCTGATGTTGTCGGTACGATGATTTATTCTCAGAAAAGGGAAGAGTTCGTGGTGAAGAAAGGACCGATTTTCGCTAACTTTATTCTGGCGGATGAGATTAACCGGGCCCCGGCGAAAGTGCAATCGGCCTTGTTGGAGGCGATGCAGGAGCGTCAGGTGACTATCGGGGATATGACTTACAAGTTGGAAGAACCATTCTTGGTGATGGCAACCCAGAATCCGATCGAGCAGGAAGGTACTTATCCTCTTCCTGAGGCTCAGGTTGACCGTTTCATGTTGAAAGTGGTTATTGATTACCCGAAAAAAGACGAAGAAAAATTGATCGTTCGTCAGAATTTGGAGAAAATTTATCCCCAGTCTAACACGATCCTACAGCCGGAAGATATTCTGCGGGCTCGTGAGGTGGTAAAAGAGGTTTACCTGGACGAGAAAATCGAGAAATATATTGTTGACATCGTGTTTGCAACACGTTACCCGCAAGAGCATGGCTTGGAAAAATTCGTTTCCATGATTGCCTACGGGGCATCTCCTCGTGCTAGTATCAGTTTGGCCAAAGCAGCACAAGCGTACGCTTTCATTAAACGTCGTGGGTATGTAATTCCGGAAGATGTTCGTGCTGTTTGTCATGACGTTTTGCGCCATCGTATCGGTTTGAGCTACGAGGCAGAGGCGAACAATCTAACTAGCGAGGATATTATCAGTGAAATCTTGAATACAGTTGAAGTGCCTTAGAAATTGAAAATTGAAAATAACATGGTTTTCAATCTGAGATTTTCAATGTGATTTAGAGTGAATTTAAAATCTAAAATCTATAAATCTAAAATTAATAAGGTGGAGACTTCAGATTTATTAAAACGTGTCAGGCAGATTGAGATAAAGACTCGGGGATTATCGAGTAATATCTTTGCAGGGGAGTATCACACGGCTTTTAAAGGTCGGGGAATGACGTTTAGCGAGGTGCGGGCTTATCAATACGGGGATGACATTCGAAGTATTGACTGGAACGTGACAGCTCGTTATAATCACCCTTACGTGAAAATATTCGAGGAAGAGCGTGAGTTGACCGTGATGTTGTTGATTGACGTGAGTGCCTCGCGTAATTTCGGTACGGTGTCGAAACTGAAAAAGAATCAGATTACCGAGATTGCGGCTGTGTTGGCATTCTCTGCTATTCAAAACAACGATAAGATTGGCGTGATCTTCTTTTCTGACCGGATCGAGAAATTTATTCCGCCGAAAAAAGGACGGACGCATATTTTGCATATCATTCGGGAATTAGTGGATTTTTATCCGGAACACAAGGCAACCAATATTTCTGTGGCGTTGCAATATCTGACAAATGCGATCAAGAAACGGTGTACTTGTTTCCTGATTTCTGATTTCATGGATGATCACGATTTTGAACACCCGTTGATTATTGCCAATAAGAAACATGACGTGGTGGCTTTGCAATTGTACGATCGTAGAGAGAAAATATTGCCTCCTGTCGGGTTGATGTACTTGACGGATGCGGAGACGGGGGAAAGTGTTTGGGTGGATACTTCCGACAAGAAAGTCCGGGACGAGTTCGAAGCGTATGGTATCGAACGAGATAAAGAACTGGATCGGATATTCAAACATGCCGGTGTCGATATGGCATCTATTAGCGCTGATGAAGATTACGTGAGGTCATTGATTACGTTATTCAAGAAAAGAGGGGCTGGATATTAATTGAACATTGAAAATGGAGAATTAAAATGAAAAATAGAATTATTCTATTCGTAATTATCCTACTAGGTTGTGTTAGTGCTTTGAATGCACAAAATCGGGAATATAGTGCCGAGATTGACACGAACTATATTATGATCGGGGATCAGATTCATTTCCGGATGAAAGTAAAGGCTGAACCGGGTGTGAAAGTGGCATTCCCTCAATTGAAAGACACGATAGCACAAGGGATCGAGATTATATCCGGACCAGTTCGTGATTCTATCATGGAAAAAGACGGACGGGTACTCGTGCAGGAAAGTTACGTGATAACTTCTTTTGATTCGGGCGTGTTCGTGATTCCGCCGATGCCTATAGAGATTCAACAGGAAAGTTATAATAACACACTCAGGACCGATCCGTTACACTTGATCGTGAATACTTTCGTGGTCGATCAGCAGAAAGGGAATTACGATATTGTGATGCCTTTGGCTGCCCCGTGGACATTTGCCGAGATATTACCTTACTTGTTATGGACATTGTTGGGGATCGTGGTGATTCTTCTGATTGTCTGGATTATCAAAGTTCGGAAATCCCGTAAGAGTCTTTTCCATCACGAAAAACCGGCAATCCCTCCGTATGTGTTGGCCATGAAGGCTTTGGAGGAAATCAAGAAGGAGAAGTTATGGCAGAGTGGAAAGACCAAAGAGTATTACACGCAATTAACTGATACGATCCGGAATTATTTGGATGGAGAATTGGGAATCTCAGCGATGGAACAGACTTCTTTCGAAACCTTGAAGGCTTTGGAGAAATGTGAGCAGGTAGATGCAAAACAACGGGATAAGTTGGCAGATATGTTTGAAACGGCTGATTTCGTGAAGTTTGCTAAAGCAGAGCCGTTGCAGGATGAGAACGTACGGAATCTGGATATTGCTTATGATTTTGTACAAGAAACTAATGATACGATTCGAGCTGAGCATGAAAAAGAACGCCTGGAGCAGGAGTTGAAAGAACAACAGGAGAGGGAGGCGAGAGAGAAGGCAGAAAAGGAAGAGAAGGAAACCGGAGAGGAGAAAGATAACGGAAATTAATTTATGATTTATGATTTACGATTTATGATTTGTTTGCAATCAAAACCTTAAATCAAGAAATTAAATAGAATCTAAAATAGAAGATATGTTTGGATATGAATTTGCAAATCCCGAGTACTTTTGGTTATTGTTGGTACTGATACCAATGGTTATCTGGTACATATTCAAGGAGAAACGCTCGCATGCTGATTTGAAGTTTTCTTCAATTCGGGTGTTCAAGCAAATGAAACGGGGTAGCCGGATTTGGTTACGTCATTTGTTGTTTGCAGCTCGGGTTTTGGCCATTCTATTTTTGGTTTTGGCGTTGGCAAGACCGCAATCCAGCTCGAGTTGGCAGACCTATAACAGCGAGGGTATTGATATTATGCTGGCATTGGATATTTCCGGTAGTATGTTGGCACGAGATTTTACTCCTGATCGACTGGAGGCAGCCAAGGAGGTTGCAACTAAGTTTATATTGGAGCGCCCTCAGGATCGTATCGGACTGGTTGTTTTTAGTGGGGAAAGTTTCACGCAAAGTCCTTTGACAACGGATCAAGCCGTGTTAGTCAACGTGATGAAGGATATTCATAGCGGGATGATTGAAGATGGAACAGCTATTGGCCTCGGGTTGGCAAATGCGGTAAATCGTTTGAAGGATAGCAAGGCGAAATCTAAGGTGGTCATCCTTTTGACGGATGGAGTCAACAACCGGGGAGCGATTGCACCGATAACGGCGGCAGAATTGGCAAAAACGTTTGGTATTCGGGTCTACACGATCGGGGTCGGAACTTTAGGTGAGGCTCCTTATCCCGTGCAGACGCCTTTTGGGATGCAATTACAGCGAATGCCGGTTGAGATAGATGAAGATATATTGACCCAGATTGCTGACATGACAGGCGGTAAATATTTCCGGGCAACAGATAACAAAAAACTGGAGCAAATTTATCAGGAAATTGATCAATTGGAGAAGAGTAAGGTAGAAGTCAAACATTTCAGTCGTAAGAACGAGCAGTATTTCTATTTTGCTTTGATCGGGGCTTTGTTATTAATTGTGGAGGCGTTAGGGCGATACACATTGTTGAGGAAAATTCCATAATTGTAAGTTTTAAATCTTAGATTGTGAATTGATGCAATCTGGAATTTAAAATCTAGAATCATTAAATTTAAAATTGAAAGGGTTATGTTTAGATTTGCACATCCTGAATTATTATACTTGCTGATTATCATACCATTGTTGATTGTTTTTTACGTGGTAGCAAGGATTCGGAAGAAAAAAGCGATTGCTGAATTCGGGAGTCCCGAATTACTGTCAACACTGATGCCTTTGCAATCTTATAAGCGGGAGACATTAAAATTTATACTTGTTCTGGTAGCTTTGTTTTTCGTCATTCTTGGGGTTGCGGGTCCTCAGTTCGGGTCAAAATTGCAACAGGTAAAAAAAGAGGGCGTGGAGTTGATTATTGCGTTGGATGTGTCAAATTCCATGATGGCGCAGGATATAAAGCCCAGCCGGTTGGATGCGGCGAAACAGGCCATTTCCCGAATGGTGGAAAAATTAAGTGATGATAAAGTGGGATTGATTGTGTTTGCAGGGGATGCCTACGTGCAATTGCCGATCACGACGGATTATTCTTCGGCTAAATTATTCCTATCTGGAATCAATACCGATATTGTCCCGATACAGGGTACGGCGATAGGAACGGCAATAGATTTGGCTGCGAAGTCGTTTACCCCGGACACGGAGGCATTGAAAGCGATTATCGTGATCACGGATGGTGAAAACCATCAGGACGATGCTATTGCTGCGGCTAAAGCTGCCCGGGAAAAAGGTATCTACGTGCATACGATCGGGATGGGATTGGCACAAGGAGGACCGATCCCGGAGAAGGGAAATCCCGGACAATACATGAGAGACGGGAGTGGTAACCCGATTATATCCAAGTTGGACGAGGAGACATTGAAAGAGATTGCCAAGGCCGGAGAGGGAATATTCGTGCGGGCAAGTAATTCGAACGTGGGATTAAACACCTTGTTGGACGAGATTGATCGTATGGACAAGACATTGTTGGAAGAACGGGTATTCAGTGATTATGCTGAAAAATACCAGTATTTCCTGATCATGGCATTGATATTCGTGTTGTTGGATTTCATGGTACTGGGACGTAAAAACAAGAATTTCTTGAAGATCAATATATTTGGAAGTGAGACGAAAAGTGTTGGAACGAATCGGTAAATTTTAAACGAGACATTATGGTGAAGATATTGATAACGATGATAGCAGCTGTAGTTATAAGTTTACCATCGGCTGCGCAACAGGAACGAAAGTTTATTCGGGGCGGGAATGATTTGTTTAATAAACAGGATTTTGAGAAGGCTGAAGTGGAGTATCGTAAGGCTTTGGATACGGAAGTGAAATCATACGAGGGTGCGTTTAACCTGGGAGATGCGCTTTATAAACAGAAAAAGTTTGACGAGGCATTACAACAATTCCAATCGTTGGCACAGAATGAGAAAGACAAGGAAAAGTTAGGAGAGTTGTATCACAACATCGGAAATACTCTTTTGGCCATGAACAAGTTGGATGAGAGTATCGAGGCTTATAAACAGTCGTTGAGAAACCGTCCGAATTCCCAAGAGACAAAGTATAACCTGGAGTTTGCCCGCAAGCAGAAACAGGATCAACAAAATCAAGATCAAAATAAGGACCAGAATAAGGACCAGCAGGATCAAAATAAAGATCAACAGAATCAAGATCAGAACAAAGACCAAAATAAGGACGAGAATAAAGATCAGAACCAGGATCAAAATAAAGACCAGCAAGATCAGAATAAGGATCAACAAAATAAAGATAAACAGGATCAAGATAAGCAAAACCAAGATCAGAAGGATCAACAGAATAAAGACCAGCAGAATAAGGATCAGCAACAGCAGGATCAACAGGCTCAGCCTAAAATCTCGAAAGAAGATGCCAAACGCTTGTTAGAGGCCTTGGAAGCGGACGAAAAGAAAACACAAGAAAAGGTACAGAAAGATAAAGTTCAAGCTCAAAAGGCAAAGAAGATGAAGATTGAGAAAAACTGGTAACTTTGTATGTTTTTCAGAGGGATAATAAAGAATTAAAAGATAAACAAATGAAGTCATTCATTATCATATTGCTATTATGCGTTTTTGGTGGGTCTAAGTTATTTGCCCAAAAGACAGAATTTATCGCGTCCGCACCTTCCGTTGTGGAAGTCGGGGAGCAATTCCGTCTTTCCTTCGTGTTGAACGCTAAGGGGGAGAACTTACAGGTTCCCACGATAAAAGGATTTGATTTACTGGCAGGACCGTCATTGAGTACGTCTTCTAATATCACGATTATCAATGGCGATATGAAGCAAAATCAAGAGTACACGTACACTTATATTTTGGAAGGGCAGGAAGAAGGAGAGTTTACGATCGAGCCGGCCACGATCACCGTGGACGGTAAAGAGTACAAGTCCCAGCCTTTGAAGATAAAAGTGATCAAAGGTTCCGGGAAACCTCGGAATAATACCCAAAGTTCCGGGGATGTTTCTGAGAGCCGGGGAAGTACTTCGATTACGGATGATGATTTGTTTCTGCGAATGGAAGTGAGCCGTAACACGCTTTACGTGGGAGAGAGTTTGACTGCCACGTTAAAAGTATATGCCCGGGTAAATCTGGTTGATGTGCAGGGGAAGAAGATCCCGCCTTTTGACGGATTCCTGACAGAAGACGTGAAGATTCCTCAGATCCATTTGGAACGTGAGGAATATAACGGGAAAATATATGATCGGGTGGGCGTGTTACAAAAAACGATTCTTTTCCCGCAACATGCCGGGACGTTAACGATAGAGCCTTACGAGTTGTATTGTCTTGTTCGCCAACGGGTGGGGAGTCGTGGTGGAAGTATCTTTGATGACTTTTTCGGGAATTCCCGTGATGTCCGAGTACTCTGCAAGAGTAAACCCGTGAAAATTACCGTGAAACCTTTACCCGAGGCCGGAAAGCCTTTAGGATTTAGCGGTATGGTGGGAACCCTTGCCATGACAACCTCTATGTCAACAGATACCTTGAAGGCGAATGATGCGTTAACGTACAAGGTGGTATTACGCGGGAATGGAAACATGAAATTGTTAGAGGCTCCGAAAATCACATTCCCGCATGATTTTGACGTGTACGATCCGAAAGTGACTAGGGATATAAACGGAACATCCGGAACCGTTACTTTTGAATATCTCGTGATTCCTCGTTACGCGGGGGATTACAAGATTCCAGCCGTGCAATACTCCTATTTTGACCCGCAAGCCGGGGCTTATAAGATGTTGAAGGGAAAGGAGTATTCTGTTCGGGTTGAAAAGGGAAATGAGTCCAGCCAAGGATCCGGGGAGGCAGCCTTACAGTCATTCAAGAAAGAAGATGTCAGGATGTTGGGACAGGATATTCGTTACATCAAAACTCACAAGAACGATCTCCGTCCGAAAGGCGTGTTGTATTTCGCCACGATGGAATACTGGTTGAGTTTCTTGATTCCTTTTGTACTTTTCGTGGTCGGGATGATTCTTAATCGTCGCCGGATCAAGGCAAATGCCGATTTGGTACGGGTGAAGAGTAAAACGGCAAACAAAATGGCTCAGAAACGTTTGCGAGCAGCCTCTGTCGCAATGAAAGCCGGAAATTCTGAACTATTCTATCAAGAGACATTGAACGCTTTATGGGGGTATGTAAGTTATAAATTGAACATAGCCGCATCAGAATTGAATCGGGACAATATCAGTGATCATTTGACTCGTCGGGGGGCAGATGCGACGTTAATTCAGAGCTTTATTGAGGTGCTCGATCATTGTGAGTACGCTCGTTATGCTCCGGGTGCTAATCAAGGAGAAGAGATGGATAACGTGTACAAGGATAGTATAACTATTATCACGAAATTGGATAAAGCGATATGAAAGCTAAAAGTTAGAAGCTAAAAACTAAGGTTAAAAACTAAAAGTTGAAAAGAATGAAAAGGATATATATAATATTGATGTTGTTCTTATCCGGTGTGATGACCTATGCTACTGATGTAAAGATGCTGGCGGAGGAGGCAACTAAAATGTACCAGGAAGGCGACTATCAGAAAGCGATTGATTTGTATAACGAGATGTTATCCGATGACATGGAATCCGCAACCGTGTATTACAATTTGGGAAACTGTTATTACAAGCAAGGGGAGATTGCGAAAGCCATATTGAATTACGAACGTGCTTTATTGTTGCATCCGGGTGATAATGATATAAAATATAACCTGACGATGGCGCAAAAGGCCACAGTTGACAATATCAAGGTATTACCGGAACTTTTCCTTGTACGTTGGTATAATGCTTTCGTGACCGCTTTCACGGCTGATCAATGGGCATACGTGTCTGTTATTCTGTTTATAGGATTTCTGATTATGGCAGCATTGTTCTTCCATGCGACATCTATATCTTTAAAGAAAAGTTGGTTTACCCTGGGGATCATCATGTTGTTGGTGTCCGTGATGACTATTTTCTTCGCTTTGAAACAATATCACCGGGTGACCGACAGGGATAGTGGGATTGTAATGACTCCCAGCGTGGTGGTACGCGGGGCTCCGGATAATAGCGGGACCGAATTGTTCGTGATCCATGAAGGACTGAAGGTACAGGTTATCGGAACTCTAGGGGATTGGTACAATGTTCGTTTGGCCGATGGAAACGAGGGGTGGATTGCTAAAACGGATTTGGAAAAGATATAAGAAAAATTATTGGGTTTTGTGGCGTGATAAATCATTTTACTTTGTAAATTTGTAATCCGGTACGATTTTTCACTCGTGCCGGGTAACAACCTGTAATAGATTATCATGGAAAATTTTATTGTTTCGGCACGTAAATACAGACCTGCAAGTTTCGACACGGTGATCGGGCAGCACTCGATTACATCCACGTTGAGGAATGCAATTCTTAATAAGCAACTGGCTCAGGCTTATTTGTTCTGTGGACCCCGTGGGGTGGGCAAAACAACTTGTGCCCGTATATTTGCCAAGACGATTAATTGCATGAATCTACAACCGAATGCCGAACCTTGTAATGAGTGTGAGTCGTGCAAGGCGTTTAATAGCGGACGTTCGTTGAACATTCACGAGTTGGATGCTGCCTCTAACAATAGCGTGGATGATATTCGGGGTTTGGTTGATCAGGTGCGGATATTGCCGCAGGTGGGGAAATACAGCGTGTATATTATTGATGAGGTGCATATGTTGAGTGCCTCGGCTTTCAACGCTTTCTTGAAAACATTGGAAGAGCCGCCTGCCCATGCTATTTTTATTCTGGCAACAACCGAGAAGCATAAAATATTACCGACGATCTTGTCACGTTGTCAGATTTACGATTTTAACCGGATAAAAGTACCCGACACGATCGAGCATCTGAAACGAATTGCAGCTAAAGAAGGTGTACAGGCAGAGGAAGAGGCGTTGAACGTGATTGCGCAGAAAGCTGACGGGGCCATGCGTGACGCTTTGTCGATCTTTGATCAAGTCGTAAGTTTCTGCGGGAAGGATTTGACCTATGATAAGGTGATCGAGAATCTGAACGTGTTGGATTATGATTACTATTTTAAGTTGACAGATTTATTCCACGATGGTAAAGTAGCCGAAACATTCTTGCTTTTTAACGAGATTATGGAGAAAGGTTTTGATGCAGGTAATTTGGTTTCCGGGTTGGGGCGTCATTTCCGTGATTTATTGGTTGCTAAAGAAGAGGTTACGGTGCAATTATTGGAAGTGAGTGCATCCATCAAGGAACGTTATTTAAAACAGGCGAAAACTGTAACACCCGAATTCATATTTGATGCTTTGAAAGTGATCGAGCAATGCGAGATGCAGTATAAAATGCGTGTGGAGAAACGTTTATGCGTGGAACTTACCTTGATCAAGTTATGCCAAATTAATGAACTAAAAAAAAAAACTTAGCATAGAGGAGTTTACCGGGCTATTAAAGATTGCTGATTTTAACGGGAAATTCCAGCAATCGGGTGGTGGAACAACGGCTCCGGTTGCTGGGGAAAAGCCTTCTGTCCCTGCCGGAAAAACGAATACTTATAAGGTAGAACCGCCACATTCCTTTAAATTGAAAATGGCCATGGCGGAGACCCGGGAGAGCTTTCAGGTCCGGCAGGAAGAGGGAGGTGCAAAAGTTGAGGATAACCGGGTAAAAGCACAAAGCGAATTTACAATGGCGGATGTGATTTCCGCATTGGAAACTTACGTCGCAACTTCGCAGGAAGATACGACCGTTAAGATTGCCTTGACTTCTCACACCCCAAAAGTGCAAGGGTTTGTCATCACGCTTGAGGTTGATAATGACTTTTTATTGTCCAAGGTGACGGATATACATCCTTATTTGCTCTCCTTCCTTACCAAAAGACTGAATAACGGTTTTATTACCTTGAATGTTCAAGTTTACACGGAACCGGAAAATGGCGAGGAGAAAAGACGGCTTTTCACGGCTAAGGATAAATTCGATCATTTTGTCGAGATCAATCCTGCCGTGAGTGAGTTGAAAGCCTTGTTCGGGTTGGAGATAGAATGATGTAATTTTAAATTTTAGATTTTAAATTTCCAGCCACACGGGGCGGGGGAGATGTCTTTTTGATTCCATTTTAAATTCTAAACTATAAACTTTTCTTCATTTTCAATTCTCCATTTTCAATTGTTAAATCGTTTCTCCTGCGGCGAGGTGGAGCAATTTGTCTTTTTCACCGACGATCCAAACCACGTCACCGGCCTCGAAGATGGTGTCCGGGGTAGGGTTCATGGTGGAGGTGCCGTTGCGTTCGATACCAATGACGAGACAGGCAGCTTTATCACGGATGCCGGATTCTCGGATGGTGTGTCCCACGAGTGGTGTGTTGGCCTCAATGGTGAATTGTTCTAGGCTGACTTCTGGGGGACGCTGTTGTTCAAGCTCGAGTTTCCGTTTTTCTATGCGGTTTTCGACAAACTCACGGAAGACGTTGATTTCTTTGTCCGTGGCGGCCACGATGATATGGTCGAAAGGATACAGGCGTTCTTCCCCACCGGGGATGTTTATTCGTTCTTCTCCCCGGATGATTGTTACCACGCTGACACCGCAGGTCTGGCGGAAATTCAATTCCTTTAGCGTTTTGCCGACACTAGGAGAGGATTGTGACACTTCAAAGTCAGCGAGGTGGAGATCCCGGTCAAGTAAATGTTTGACAAAACGTTGCTTGATGGGAGACTTGCGTTCTTGTTCCTGCTGGCGAGCAGTGAAGTTGCGCAAAAAACGGCGTTCCAGTTGTATGGAGTATTTTTTTAACCGTTTGGAATAGATGAAGAACAGAATGACCGCGGTAGCGATCACCAGCAGGAGGCCGGCTGCGACGTTCACGAGACTGGATATGACGAACATCACGATCCCGATGCAGAGTGCTACCCGTAGAACGATGAGGGATACGAGTGGCCCCCGGTTGTATTTACTATCACTCCATAATTGTCGGAATTCTTCGGAATGGTTCTTTTTCATCATGATAGCCCGTAGGAAGGGGGAGATGAGTAGTAAGATGGCAACGGTGCTGACAAGACTGCCCTGTATGCCGGGAAGTTCTTTTCGGATTAGCGGGGTCAGGTATTGTAAGAAAAGAGCTATGGTGAAGACCGACAGGATGGTGTAGGTGATCACTATGCGGCATAACGCTTTCAGTAGTTGGTGCCATGTGCTTTTATGGTGTATAGTGTTCGTTCCCGTGCTATACCTGTCAAGGAAATGAATCCAAGGGGCCGGTAGATGTTTGGTCACGAACTGGTAGGTGGGGGCTGCCAAGCGAATCATGTAGGGGGTGAAAAAGGTGGTGATGACAGAGACTGTAACCACTATGGGGTAGAGAAATTTGTCTGTCACGTGCAGGGTCATACCTAGACTTGCGATAATAAAAGCAAATTCACCGATCTGTGCTAACGAGAATCCCGATTGGATAGCAATTCGGAGGTTTTGTCCGGACAGAAGGACACCGGATGCGGCAAACGTGATTTGTCCGACCATGACGACCACTGTGATTAGTAATATCGGGAACCAGTACTCGACGAGCATGGCAGGATCGATCATCATCCCGACCGAGACGAAAAAGATTGCCCCGAAGAGATCTTTCACGGGTTTAATGAGGTGTTCGATGTTCTCGGCCTCGATGGTTTCCGCCAGGATGGACCCCATGACGAAAGCCCCCAGTGCGGATGAAAAACCAGCTTTCACGGCAAGTAGAACCATACCGAGACAGAGTCCGAGTGACACGACTAATAAAGTTTCCCCGTTGAGCCATTGTTTCGTTTTTTTCAGGAAGGTCGGAATTAAGAATATTCCGGTAATAGACCAGAAAACGAGGAAGGCGATGAGTTTAAGGATACTATCGACCATTTCCATACCTTCAAAATGTTTGCTGACGGCCAGCGTGGAAAGTAATACCATGAGGACTACGGCGAAGAGGTCTTCCACGACAAGAATTCCGAAAACGACTCCTGCAAAACGCTGGTTGCGGAGGCCCATATCGTCAAATGCCTTGAAAATGATGGTGGTGGATGACATCGAGAGCATTCCCCCAAGGAAAAGGCTATTCATGTGTCCCCATCCGAGTGACAATCCGGTAATGTAGCCCAACATCATCATGGCACCCACGATGGTGAGGGCGCTGATCATGGCGGTTCCTCCGATGTTCATGAGTTTCTTGAAACTAAAATCAAGTCCCAAGGCAAATAGGAGGAAAATGACCCCGATGTCAGCCCAGATATGAATATTCTCGGCATCCATGATCATGGGGCCGCCAAACGTGTAGGGACCTGCGATAATACCTGCCATGATATAGCCCAGCACGACAGGTTGTTTTAGCCATTTAAAGAGGATGGTTATCAATCCGGCGGAAAATAAGATAATCGCCAAATCCGATATTAGGACAGGAATGTCTGACATGATGTTTATTTTTGCGGATGCAAAAATAATGATTTTTGATTTGGATGAATAAATATCAATTATCTTTGTGTAGATATGAGAAAAAAAATCAACATTCAAAAAGGGGCCGTGTTGGGGGCGATACTCACGACGATAGTTGCGGGAATGTTGCTTTCCGTGGTACAGGTTGTAGTGAAATCACCGTTGCTGTTGGGGGAGAGATTGTTGTCGGGGGGAGGATGGATTCAAATTGTGCTGGCTGCTCTTTTCGGTGGATGGCTATATTTACAGATGTTCGACCGGAAACGACGGGGAATGTGGCGGAGACGCATTTGGCTGCTCTTCTCGATCGTGTTCTTTAGTCAGTTATTTTTGGGGATTTTCGTGGATAGTATGTTTCTGATGTCGGGAAAACTCCATTTCCCTATACCTGGACTGATCCCGGCGGGGGTATTTTACCGGGGAGAGGTGTCATTCATGCCGTTTTTGTTTCTCGTAACGATTCTATTGTCCGGGGGTGCGTGGTGCAGCCAGCTCTGTTATTTCGGGGTGTGGGATAGTCTGGCAGCGGGAAAAAATGGAAAACGGGAGGTCCCTTCTTCTAAAATGAGGTCCCGAATGCGTTGGACGGTATTGTTTGTATTTATAGGTGTTGCTTCCGCATTGAGAGGTTTCGGGGTTCCGGTGATTTATTCCACGGGGATTGCGGCTTTTGCCGGGATGGTGGGAATCATGGTTATTGGGTTCATGTCTAAAAGGCGTCATGTTGCCATGCATTGCTCTTCCTATTGTCCGGCGGGGACGTTGGTCATGTACTTGAAACACGTGTCTCCATGGCGATTGCGTCTGAACGATCGTTGCCGGCATTGCATGGCTTGTATGCGGGTGTGTCGGTATGGGGCTCTGTCGAAAGTAGACGTGCTGAAAGGGCGTCCGGCAATCAACTGTACTTTGTGTGGAGATTGTCTTGCGGGATGCGGTCATGACGCTTTGGAGTATCATTTTGGGGGAATCTCTCCTATATTGGCGGAACGCCTTTGGTTGGGGACTACACTGGTACTTTTCACATGTTTCCTTTCTATTGCCCGGGTTTAAATATGTGGAAAAAAAGATTGCATATTTTGGTTTTTTTAACGTGCATATCCGCGTAGGGATACTACATTTGTGTGCTAATCAATAAAAAATATGAAAATAGACCGATTTCTTCAATTATTTGTGGTAAAGGAAAAAAAGTTTTACCCTTTGTATATCGAGCAAGCCGCTAATATAGAGGCTGCAGCCAAACTTTTGGTGGAGTTATTACAAGAGCAAGACCCTGAAAAACAGAAAGCGCTGTACAAGGACATCAAGGAGTTCGAGCATAGTGGAGATATGATCACCGCTAAGTTATACGAGGAATTGAACAAGACGTTTGTTACCCCTTTCGATCGCGAGGATATTAATCTGTTGAGTGGCCGTATGGACACGTTCCTTGATTTTATTCACGATGCCGCGAAACGAATGTTGATGTACCGTCCGAAGAGTGTGAACCAGTTGTTGATTGCGATGGGGCAATGTATTGTGGAAGATGCTCGTATCTTGAAGGATATTATGAATGGATTGGAGTATATCCAGAAAAAACCGCAGGAGATTAACGAGAAATGTGTTCGTATCAAACAGATCGAGCATGACGTGGATGATTTGTATGAACAATTTATGAGTGATGTTTTTGCGAACGAGAAGGACGCTATCGAACTCGTGAAACTGAAGAATATCGGTCAGGTGTTGGAAGACGCTACCGACCGGGCAAAGGACGTGGGGGATATTGTGCGAGGTATTATTATTAAATTTGCCTGATCGCTATGTTGACAATCGTTCTTTTAGCTATTGTGATCGCTCTTCTTTTCGACTTTTTGAACGGAATGAATGATGCGGCCAATTCGATCGCTACGATCGTGGCGACACGTGTATTTTCTCCCACGATGGCTGTTTGCTGGGCAGCATTTTGGAACTTTGCCGCTATCTTTATTTTTGGGGTGAGCGTGGCTCACACGATGGGCGAAGGAATCGTGGATCCCTCGAAAATCAATGAATATCTTATTTTGGCAGCTTTGATCGGTTCGGTGATCTGGGTTTGGTTGTGTACTCATTTCGGTATGCCGATTAGTGTGTCCCACGCTTTGATCGGGGGATTGATCGGTCCGGTATGGTTCACGTTCGGGGGCGACGCTCTGGTTGCTTCCGGGATATTCAAGATTGCCATCTTTATCGTGCTGTCCCCTTTGATCGGTATGATACTGGGATTCTTCATGATGTGTCTCACGATGTTCGTGTTTCATAAAAAACACCCGATGAAAGTGGAAGGGTTGTTTAAGGGATTACAGTTGTTTTCTTCCGCTATATTCAGTTTGGGACATGGTGCTAACGACGCACAGAAAACGATGGGTATCATTGCCATCCTGTTATATAGTGTTGCAGGAAGTAATACTTTCGTGAGTGATTATTTGTACGAGAATACAGGAGAGTTTCATGTTCCCGCTTGGTTGATTGTTACTTGCTACTCGGTGATCGCTTTAGGTACGATTATCGGGGGAAAGAAGGTGATCAAGACTTTGGGGGACGGGTTGGCCCGGTTGAAACCCGTGCAGGGATTCTGTGCCGAGACATCGGGAGCTTTGACATTGATGGGAACAGCCGTGTTGGGGATTCCCGTGAGTACGACTCACACGATTACCGGCTCTATTATCGGGGTTGGAATCACGAAAGGGGTTGCTTCTGTTCGGTGGGCTACGGCCACGAATATCGTGGCGGCCTGGATTCTTACGATTCCAGCAACCGTCGTGATGTCCGGTCTTGTTTACTGGGTGATGGGGTTGTTCTTGGCCTTGCCGGAATAAGTATATAAAGTTTGTAAAGTCTATAAAGTTCATAAGGTTCTACTTTATGAACTTTTTTATGCATAATATCATAACTTTTTGGGGCTCTATCAAGTTTAAATAGATAGATTAACCTAAATTTTATAAGTTATGATGTTTATATGGTATATTTTGATTGGTATTCTTGCTGGGTATCTGGCAGGCAAGATTGTCCGGGGAGGTGGAATGGGTTTGTTGGTGAACCTGATTGTGGGAATCATTGGTGGTGTGTTAGGAGGCTGGCTTTTCGGCATCATGGGAATATGGACAACGGGTGTTATCGGGAGTTTGATCACGGCGACCGTGGGAGCGATTGTTTTGCTGGCGATTGTTTCGTTGTTTAGTAAAAGAAATTCGTAGATAATGAAAGAGAAGGTCCGAGGTATTTATATACTTTTATGCTTTTGCGTGTTTACGCCCTTGGTGTTGCAAGCCCAGACAGACGAGGAGAAGAGGATATTGCAGGAACGGGAGGAGATAAGCAAGCAGAAAAAAGGCGGTTCCGTGGTGGTTGATGAGAAGACCGCATTGGTGTTGTTTGATAACACGCCGAGTTTTGGTATTTTCCGGGATAACTATTTTGTTACCGGGGTGCCCACGAACCGGAAGATTGATAAACATAGTGCGGATGCCAAATTTCAGATCAGTATCCGACAACGTCTGACGAAGAGTATTTTACCTTTCAGAACCTTCTTGTATTTGACTTACACGCAGCGTTCGTTTTGGGACATTTACGGGAAGTCCAGTCCATTTCTGGATAATAATTTTAACCCGGGTATCAGTTTGAGTAAAGCGTTGATTTACCGTAATCAATTGATGGGAGTGGCGGTCCTTTCTTTTGAACATGAGTCGAACGGTCGGGATTCGCTGGCTTCTCGTAGTTGGAATTACATTTCTCTTTCGGGATCGTGGTTTATTGATTATCGTTTTTTTACCCAGTTGAAATTGTGGGCGGGATGGGTTGATAAGGAAGGAAATCCCGATTTGTTGAAGTATAAAGGATACGGATTTATTGCGTTTAACTACCAAAGTGCTGATGAGCGTTTATGGTGTTCTGCCGTGATTAATCCCCGTCGGAAGTTTATCAATATGAACACGACGTTGGAGATCAATTTCAAGCCTTTACCGAAGGCTAACGAGTATTTCTTTTTGCAGTATTATAACGGGTATGCGGAGAATCTTCTGGAGTATGATCGTTACGTGTCGATGGTGCGAGTGGGCATTTGTATCAAGCCGATTTTGAGGAATTACTACTAAGTTCATAAAATCCTTACTGATTTTAGATTTTAAATTTTAGATTTCCACTCACAAGCCCACGCTTTTCCAACTTTTTCTTCCCGTTTGCGTATACTTTATCAACAATTAATTAATAAAAAACGTTATGTACAAGTTGATATTGGTACGGCATGGGGAGAGTGTTTGGAACAAGGAAAACAGGTTTACCGGGTGGACGGATGTCGACTTGAGTGAACGGGGCGAACAGGAAGCACGTCGGGCGGGAGAGCTGATTAAGAAACATGATCTTTTCTTTGATGTAGCTTATTCTTCCGTGTTGAAACGTGCGATTCGTACGCAGCATATTTTGGCAGAAGTTGCCGATCGGGTGTGGGTACCTGAAGTTCATCACTGGCGTTTGAACGAGCGACATTACGGGGCATTACAGGGATTAAATAAAGCGGAGACGGCAAAGAAATACGGGAAGGAGCAGGTGCATATATGGCGAAGGAGTTTTGATGTGACACCACCATTGTTGGAGCCGGATGATTCTCGTTGTGCCGTTTTCGAGGATAAGTACAGGGATGTTGATCCGGCCGTTCTTCCTTTGGGGGAATCATTGGCATTGACAATCACGCGGGTCCTCCCGTTCTGGCAGGATTATATCGCACCTTCGTTGCTTTTAGGGAAGACGGTTCTGGTAACGGCCCACGGGAATAGCCTGCGGGCATTGATCAAATATCTGGATGATATTAGCGACGAGGAGATCGTCAAGTTGGAGATACCGACGGGTATTCCCCAATTGTATGAGTTGGATGAGCAATTGCATCCCTTATCTCGTAAATATCTGGAATAGATTTCCACGTGTGAAGTGAACCCTAAAAGTAATACCCGGCTTTTGGGGTTCACTTCTTTTTTGTAAGTTTGACGCAAATTGTAAAATGAATCGTATGAAAATTATAACTTATAACGTGAATGGGTTACGGGCCGCCTTGTCAAAAGGTTTTACACAATGGCTGGAGGGAGAACAGCCGGATGGTGTGTGTTTACAGGAAACGAAGGCCCAGCCGGATCAGATACCTACACTGGAATTCGAGGCGTTAGGTTACAAGTCGTATTTTTTTTCAGCCAAGAAAAAGGGGTATAGTGGGGTGGCCATCCTGACCCGGGTGGTGCCCGACCACGTGGAGTATGGGATGGGTATTCCGGTTTATGATGACGAGGGGCGTTTTATCCGTGCCGATTACGGTGATCTTTCTGTTGTGAGCGTGTACCATCCGTCCGGGACTACTGGCGACGAACGACAGGCATTTAAGATGAAATGGTTAGAGGATTTTCAACATTATATCGGGGAGTTGAAAAAAGTACGGCCGAATCTGATCTTGTGCGGGGACTACAATATATGTCACCGGCCGATAGATATTCACGATCCGGTGCGGAACGCCACGAATAGCGGGTTCTTACCGGAAGAACGAGAATGGATCGGGGAATTTATCGATACCGGTTTTATTGACACGTTTCGTTACTTCCACCCCGAAGAGACCGGGAAGTATTCTTGGTGGAGTTACCGGTTTAATGCTCGGGCGAATAACAAGGGATGGCGCATTGATTATTGTATGGCGAGCGAAAGTCTCAAATCGCAGTTGAAAGATGCTTGTATCTTGCCGGAGGTGTATCACTCGGATCATTGTCCTTGCGTGTTAGAAATAAGGGAGGTTTAAAACTAAAAGCTAAAAGTTTAGGAACTTATATACAAATTTACAGCAAACGAACCCCCTCCCCCCTTCGGGGTACTCCCTCTATAAACAGAGGGAGAGTTAAAATACTTCTGATCTTCAGTGAAAACTACCAGATCCTCCTCTGTTTATAGAGGAGGTGGCGGCAAAGTCGACGGAGGAGTTTGAGAATCAAAACAAGCATCACCGACATATACTGTAAAATAGTATATAATCACCAAAGTTTAAAGTTTGAAATGAATGAAAAAAGGGCTGATCAATGATCAGCCCTTGTAAATGAATACCCTTGGTTAAGAAGGTGTATGTGAGGATCGGCGTTTGTTACAACCGAAGGGTATTCAAGGATAGCCCTTTAATTTTTTTAGAAGAATGCCCCGGTTAAGAAGGTGTATGTGAGGATCGGCGTTTGTTACAACCGGGGACATTCAAGGATAGCCTTTTAATTTTTTAGAAGAATGCCCCCGGTAAGAGGTGTATGTGGGGATCGGCGTTTGTTATACCGGGGAGCATTCAGGAATTATTTTTAGTCTGGTTTAGTCATAGTTTTAATTTCTTTATTTAATCACCTTGTACGTGATCTTGTAATCCACTCGTCTCAATTCCGGGAAGAAATGTTTCATCATGTACCTGTATGGTTTCCCGTTGTTCAAATCCATGAGGCGCTTCTCTCTTCCCTCGAACACGCTGTAGTTTTCCATAATCGAGAGTACTCGTTCTTCATCCGGCATCCCGTACAGGAGAATCAATCTTTTCAACTCGATCCAGTCTTCCCCTCGCCAATCCACGTGGTAAAGGTTTTCCGGGAATGAATACCTGCGGAGCAAGTAATTCCTCAGCGCTCTCGTGCGATCTCTGGATAACACCTCGTTCTGTGCGTATGATCCCTCTGGTGACGCATAGCCGGTGAGGTAAATCCCTGTGATCTCGTAGTCGGGATTGCTCGTGATGGAATCAAGAGTTACCCTGATTTTGTCCAGCTCCTTCTGATTTCCTCTGAAATCGGGGAGTATATAAGTTTGGTTTAGCGGGAAGTCCAGGTATGCTGAACCTTCCTTGTAGTATATGTTTTTCTCTTCTTCAACCTTTTTGGTAGCAACCACTTCCACTATTTTTTTCTCGCGGTTTTCCAAGGTGATGGTTTGCGCCAGCATCTTGATGGAGATCAGACGTTTTTCTCCGCCACATTCACAGAAGTTTTCCCGTAAATTCAGTTTAGCGTCCTTCATCCAAGTTTCGTAAGGAATTACCACGTTATAGGCGATTCTTTCCCGGCTCCATTGGTTGACAATGACCGTCGTGTAGATTGGGAAAGGGAGTTGCCCGTGATTGAAAGCCAGCACTCGTTGGTAGGCTTTTTCCCGCCTTTTCCCGTTAATCACGATTGACGGGAGTTCCTCGAATGCTTTTTCAGTTTCAACCACCGGGGTCAAGATGAAAGCTTGGTTCTTGTGTACGGGTAAGCCGTTCAAGTTCACGTTCATTTCGATATAAACGCTGTCTCCCCGTTGCTCGAAACGATTCTGTATAATTTTCACCTCTCCCAAATATACTTCTTGAGCCTTGAGTTCCGTGAGGAACAGCCCGGCAGTTAACAAGAATATGGTATATATAAACGCTCTTTTCATCACCTTACTTATTTTATAATATATATAAAATTGATCCCGATTTTCGTGGGTCCGATATAATCTTTCGTACCCTTCTTAATATATGGTCCACAGGTCTGGTATTCGTACTTGTCGTACTCGATACGTGCGTAACCCACGCCGATCGTGGTCTCCAAGTTCCATCGTTTCCCGATAATCCACTGGTGTCCGTATGCGATTCCGGCCCCGTAAAACGTTCCCTCGTAACGATATTTCTCCAATCCTAGCATTTTGATCCCACCCATATTGAATTCGCAGTAAAAAGCGTGTATTCCCCAAAAATGACCGTTAAAGCGTTCGCAGGTCCAGTAGCGAAACTCCGGTTGTATCAACCAATGCTTAACTTTCTTGTTATCTTCAAAACTCCAGGGGTTGTAAGTTCCTAATAAATCCACCGTTGTTTTCTTGCCCAATCCAATTTCTGCTCCGACGTTAATGGTGGTCGTCAACCAGTAAAGGGCATTTGTTTTCACACCTATTAAAGGAGCGTCGTAAAACCTTTTTTCTTGTCCGTGAGATCTGCTTATCACCACGAATAAAATCAGACCTGTTACGATTATTACTTTCCTCATCATTACCCTGCTTGCTTTGTTTTTTTTGTTATTACAAAAGTATCAGATGGAACGTTTGGATTGGTGACCATAAAGGTGTATTTGAGAACTAAATATTTTCTAATGAAGGAATTACAATTTTATTTTGACTTGTTTTTCGAGATTTTTATTAAATTTGTAAGATGTTTCTTTCGTATTTCGCAACAGAAATAAATACAGACTCGTATAATAAATCAAATAGTTGTATTAATATAAAACTCAAATCATGACAACTTATAATTACAATAGCGAGTTAATTAAAGCTATGAATGAAAAATTACCGAATGGTACTAATTTGGCGAATACGCTAATAGATATGTTATATTTAGGTAAAGAAGCTGTGTATCGTAGATTACGGGGGGAAGTTCCTTTCACGTTGGCAGAGGCTGCCACGATTTCCCAGAAGATGGGGGTGTCGTTGGATAAGTTGGCCGGGACGAACGCAGATTCGAATGCTATATTTGATCTGAATATTATACGTCAGACCGATCCGTTGGAGACTTATTATTCCATCGTGGACAATTACGTGAAGATTTTCAGGGATTTAAATCGAGATCCGTCTTCGGAACTTTGTACTTCTTCGAACATGATTCCCCAGACGTTTTACCTGAAATATGAACTCTTGTCCAAATTCCGGATGTTTAAATGGATATATCAGTTTGAAAAGATTGATATCGAGAAACATTTCGAGGACATCGAGATCGTGGATAAATTACTGGAGAAACAGCGGGAGTTCGTGCGGGAATCTCAGGAATTTGGGCATACGGAGTATATATGGGATGATAAATTGTTTATTTACCTGATTAACGACATCAAGTATTTTGCCAGCGTGCATTTGATTTCCCATGAATATGTTCAAAAATTGAAAAAGGAATTACTCCAGTTACTCGATGAGCAGGAGGGGATTGCCACGAGAGGGGCTTTCAAAACGGGACAGGAGGTCTGTATATTTATATCTAATATAAACTTTGAGGCAACTTATAGTTATATTGCCTCTTCTGCTTACCATATCAGTTTGGTTCGGGTTTTTGCGATCAACTCTTTTGCGACGCACGATGCGCAAGTTTTTAACAGTGTAAAAGAATGGATTCATTCGTTGAAGAAATTTTCCACTTTAATATCCCAGAGTGGGGAAATGCAACGTATCAAATTCTTCAAAACACAGAGGGAAATTATCGAGGGGTTGTATGTCTAGCCATGTTCAGTTTTTGAAAACTCATTTTAATTCTCGTTTCGATTAATGAAATAATCATTTAAACCGGAATTATTTATTGCACAAAATAAATTGAAATGTAAAATATGATACGATATTAGAAAGTTTGTATATTATTGATACACTGAATGTAGCACAGAATTGTGAAGAATATACTTCATATTTGTACTGTTGAGTGAGCGAGAGGCCACTTGTATAGTATGAATTTTAAACGTGCGAATCAATGATACAAAAATATAATTAGAATCGAACCGCGTCGGGTGAACAATCATCACCGGACGCGGTTTCGTGATATGTGGCAATAAACTCTATTTATTAATTAAAAACCATTTACAATGAACAAACGAGAATTAATTGAAAAAGTGGCCGAGAAAAACGGAACCAGTAAAGTTGAAGCAGCTAAGGCTGTAAACGCTGTAATCGGAACCATGGCTGAGACGTTAAAAAAAGGTGAAAAAATATCCTTGTTAGAATTAGGATCTTTCGCTATCAGAGAGCGTAAAGAACGTAACGGTTATAACCCGAATAGCAAGGAAAACATGGTGATTCCGGCTAAGAAAGTAGTTAAATTTTCTATAGGTAAATACTTTTTTGATTAAGGAATAATACCCCTATGAAAAATGCCGTGGTAAATGAATTAATCAGTACGATGCGCGAGGTTACCCCTAAAGAGGGTAATCTTGCTAATGTCCTTATGGATTTATTGTGCATGAGTAAGGAGGCGATTTACCGGAGATTAAGGGGTGAGGTTGCTTTTACGTTCAGCGAAGTTGCGATTATTGCCAGCCAGCTGGGTATATCGTTGGATAAGATTATTGGTAACAGTATGTCCGGTGGGGCGATGTTCGACTTGAACGTGCTCAATCCATCGGATCCGATGGATAACTATTACGATATTTTGGTGCGCTATCTGAAACTTTTTCGCTATGTGAAGACGGACCTAACAACGGAGATAGTAACTGCGTCGAACACGATTCCTTATACATTTTATGCCCCTTACGAACACTTGTCAAAATTCCGGATTGGCAGGTGGTTATATCAGAACGAACGCTTGAGAACTCCCGCATCCTTGTCAGACATCGTTCTTCCGGAAAAATTAGTAAAAATTCAGAAAGAATTAATTGAAGATTTAAGGCTTGTCAGAAGGACTTGTTTTATACTGGATGAAAATCTCTTCGGTTCGTTTGTTAAAGAGATCAAGTATTTCTCTGAATTGGGACTGGTTTCGACGAACGACGTGCAAAATATGAAAAAGGAGTTACACCAGCTTTTACATGAGTTGGAAATATTGTCTGAAAAAGGATCGTTTCACAATGGGAACGCCCTCTCGGTTTATCTCTCTAACGTGAATTTTGAAGCAACGTATAGCTACGTGGAGAAGGTCGGGTTTCAGATATGTTTTTTGCGGGTTTATTCCATCAATTCGATGGATTCACGAGACAGTAAAATATGTGATTACCAGAAAAAATGGATTCATTCGTTGAAAAGGCATTCCACGCTGATCTCGCAAAGTGGTGAGATACAACGGATGATGTTTTTTAATGAGCAGAAGAAAGTAGTAGACGCGTTATAGTGTGAACGTGTAAATTTTAGGATGGAATCTGGGGTGACTCCCGGATTCTTTTTGTTCCTCGTTTTTCAGAAAAAAATGTATCTTTGTGTAGAAAAATGAAAGATTGAATTATGAGTAAGAGTAGGATCATTCAGATTTGGATTGCTGTCGCATGTTTATCGCTAATACTCTCTGCTTGTTCTTCTTCCCCTAAAAAGCAGGGGAAAGAGGAAGCTAAAAATACAGAAGTTAAATCATTTCAAGCACCGGAAATTCCACCTGTTTATACCGACCAGCGGGAACGGGCGAAATACTTGGTGACTCATTACTGGGATAAGTTTAATTTTGCCGATACTTCTTTGATCTGGATGCCGGAGATCACGGAACAGGCTTTCGTGGATTTCTTGCAGGTGTTGCCTTATGTCTCGTATACCGATGCCGAAAAAGAGATCTCCGGGATGTTGGATAAAGCATTGTCAGCTGATACGTTGATGTTTGCCTATTTCACGGTGTTGTATGATAAATATCTTTATAACCCGAATTCTCCGATGTTGAACGAGGAACTTTATATTCCCGTGCTGAAATATATCGTGAATTCCGAACGGGTGGGTGAGATAGATAAAATGCGTCCTGCTTTTCGGCTGGAGATGGCGCTAAAGAATCGGGTGGGGAATTCGGCGACCGATTTCACCTATACATTGCCTTCCGGGAAGAAAGGGAAGTTGTCGGGTATAAATGCGGATTACACGATTCTCTTCTTCAATAATCCTGATTGTAACGCCTGCCGGGCCATTAAGGCCGAGGTGGAGGCATCCGAGTTGGTGAAGAGTTTGTTGAATGTCAAAGTACAGGATAACCGGAAAAAACTGGTGTTCTTATCTGTTTTTCCTGATCCCGAGCTGGAGGTGTGGCGGAGAATGTTGCCGGAACAACCGAAAGAATGGATTTGTACTTATGATGACGGTCAAGTGATTACGAAGGAACGTCTCTATGATTTGCGGGCGATCCCGACATTCTATTTGTTGGATCGAGAGAAACGGGTTTTGTTGAAGGATGCTCCCTTCCGGATAATCGAGGCCTATTTGGGAGAGAGGGAAAGAGAGGGGTTATAAACCCCTTATTTTTTCAACGTTGCAATCACTTCCGGCATCATTGTCCAGATCGTGTTTTCCGTTTGAGCGGTGTAGAAATTGCTGTCGATCTCGGATTTCTCGTCGGTGGCTTTTGCATGTTGGATGGCCGGTTTGGCAAGAGGATGAACGGCTACTTTCTTTCCGGTGGCGATGCCCACGGAGTCGAACATCATGGCGGCGGCGCAATGGCCAATCATGATTTTACATTTGTCCCCGAAAGCTTTGATCACGGCCAACATATCCTGGTTGTAAGGCTTTCCGGCGTTTTCCCCGAATTTAGGTACAGCGTCACCACAGCCGAATACAAGAGCGTCGAACTCGTCCTCGTGTCCTTTCAAATGCGCAATCACGTCATCTGCCACGAGGGCAATGCCGGAATTTGTCTTGATTTCTTTCGTTTCTGCCACTGCAAATACTTTATAGGAAATGCCATTTTCGAAAAATGTTTCCAGATACTGGAACAAACCGAACCCGTTTACCGGGTTAACTGCCAATACGGCTACTTTTTTTGCCATGAGTATAATTTTTTAGTTAAACAATAGTTCTTTAAAGTAAGTTTATTACTTTTGTTTAGCAAATGTAAGCTATTTGATTTGCATAAACAAGAACGAACTTGTAGATAAGATAGTTACACGGAGATAACTATTGTTGATACTAAACCATATATAGTGAAGAAAAAAATGGAAAATTTTTATACGAACGATAATTGTCCCATCCGTGATGTTTTGAGTCGCTTGGGTGACAAATGGTCAATGCTCGTCCTCGTGACGTTGAATGCGAACGGAACCATGCGATTCTGTGATATTCATAAAACGATTGCCGACATATCCCAGCGTATGTTGACGGTTACTCTACGGACGTTGGAGGCCGACGGGCTAATTTCGAGAAAGGTATATGCCGAGGTACCGCCACGGGTGGAATATCGGCTCACGGAGTTGGGTGAAAGCTTGATGCCGCGAGTGCAAATGCTGGTGGATTGGGCATTGGAACACATGGGTGAAATCATGAAACATCGGGAAGTGATGGCAAAATAATTAACTATGGAGTGTCAGCTCGGAGGAACGCATGTGGGATGATCTGGGATCATGTTCATGTGCGTTCTGTTTTTTGCAATTTAGTTGCACGAAATGAATCGTAATTTTACGGAAAATTAAAACAGTAGAATGATGAAAAAATATAGTGCAGAATTGATTTCCTTCGGGCTGCTGGTTTGCGGAATCGGTTTATCTTGGGGGAATGTCGCTTGGTTTCAGGTGGAAATCGTACGATTTGTATGGAATCTGGTCGCTTTTATTCCGGTAGGGTTTCCCGTGTTGAAAGAGGCCGTGGAGTGCTTGCGGGAAAAGGAGTACTTTAATGAATTCATGTTAATGTCACTGGCAGCCATCGGGGCCTTTTATATCGGGGAGTACCCGGAAGGCGTGGCCGTGATGTTATTTTATTTCATCGGTGAGAAATTCCAAGATAGTGCGGTGAGCCGGGCCCGGTCGAATATCCGGGCTTTACTTGATGTACGTCCGGAGCAGGCGACGGTTATTCGTGACGGGCAAGAAAAGATCGAGAAACCGGAACAAGTTCGTGTCGGGGAGATCATCGAGATCAAGGTCGGGGAACGGGTACCTTTGGACGGGATCATGCTGGGTGACGTGGCGGCTTTTAACACGGCGGCTTTGACCGGGGAGAGTGTGCCTCGGAACATCCGTACGGGAGAGGATGTGCTGGCGGGGATGATCGTGACCGACCGGGTTGTGCGGGTGAAGGTGACGAAACCCTATGATCAGAGTGCTTTGGCCCGGATTCTGGAAATGGTACAGAACACCTCCGAGCGTAAAGCTCCCGCGGAACTTTTTATCCGGAAGTTTGCCCGGATCTACACGCCCGTGGTCACGGGGTTGGCCGTGTTGATCGTGCTGGTTCCTTGGATCGTGTCGTGGGTACAACCGGACTTCTCTTTCGTGCTGAATGATTGGTTGTACCGGGCGCTCGTGTTTCTGGTAATATCCTGCCCGTGTGCGCTGGTGGTCAGTATCCCGCTGGGGTATTTCGGGGGAATCGGGGCGGCATCCCGGCAGGGAATTCTCTTTAAAGGGGGAAACTACTTGGATGCAATCACGAAGATTAACACGGTTGTATTCGATAAGACCGGGACGTTGACGAAGGGAGTGTTCGAGGTGCAGCAAGTACACGTCCGGGAGGGTTTTACCGAAGAGGAGGTTGTGCGGACAATTGCCTCTGTCGAGAGCAGGAGCAATCACCCGATAGCCAAGGCGGTCGGGCAATATGCTAAATCCCGACAAATCTCCATCCGGCGGGACGTGGAGGTCTCCGAGCTGGCAGGCTACGGATTGAAGACGCTTGTTGACGGGCAGGAGGTACTGGTGGGAAATACTCGTTTGTTGGAGAAGTACGGGATCTCGTTCCCGTCCGAGCTGACCGGGGTTCTCGAAACGCTTGTCGTGTGTGCGGTAAATGGCGTGTACGTCGGTCACTTGTTGCTGGCGGACACCGTGAAAGAAGATGCTAAAGAAGCCGTTGCAGCATTAAAAAAATTAAATATTGATAATATTCAGATATTATCGGGAGATAAACAAACAATTGTTTCTAAATTAGCAGGGTATTCAGGCGTGGACGAGGCCTACGGGGATTTGTTGCCCGAGGACAAGGTGGCGCACGTGGAGGCATTGAAGAGCGATCCGGGAAGGCGTGTTGCTTTCGTGGGTGATGGGATTAATGATGCCCCGGTGCTTGCCCTGAGCGACGTGGGAGTTGCCATGGGGGGCTTGGGAAGTGACGCTGCGATTGAGATTGCGGATGTGGTTCTCCAGACGGATCAGCCCGGTCGATTGGCCATGGCAATCCGGATTGGGAAGGAGACCCGCCGGATCATCTGGCAGAATATCACGCTGGCTTTCGGGGTAAAACTGATTGTGTTGGTACTGGGAGCCGGGGGACTCGCCACCATGTGGGAGGCCGTGTTTGCCGATGTCGGGGTGGCCTTGTTGGCAATTTTGAACGCGATAAGAATACAGAAACGAGTAAGATAGAGTGTTATGGACGAGAAGGTATATTTGGAAAAGCTGGAAAAGCGGGAGATCAAGCCGACAGCCATACGGCTGTTGATTCTGAAGGCGATGACCCGTTTTACCCGGGCGTTTAGCCTATTGGACCTAGAGACGGAATTGGATATCGTGGATAAATCGACGATATTCCGGACGATTAATCTGTTTTTGGATCATCACTTGATTCACGTGATTGATGACGGTTCCGGTTCGTTGAAATATTCAGTATGCAGTAATGAATGTACCTGTTCTATCGATGATCTTCACGCTCATTTCTATTGTCGGAATTGCCACAAGACCTTTTGTTTAAGAAAAATTCACGTGCCCATGGTGGCCTTGCCCGGCGATTTTACGTTAGAAAGTATAAACTACGTGTTGAAAGGGTTATGTGCCGAATGTTCTTCACTGGTGGAATCGTAATTTAAAACAAGAAGGATATGAAAACAAGTAAATTCAAAACCACCGCCAAATGTGGCGGATGCGTTGCCAAGATCGGTGAAATGCTGGATAAAGTAGTAGCCCGTGACCAATGGAATATTGATCTCTCCACTCCCGACCGGGTGTTGACGATTACTTCCGATTTGTCAGATGACCGGGTAATCGAGCTGGTGAAAGAGGCCGGGTTTAAGGCCGAGAAACTGGGATAAGATTTTGTGCGGATAAAATTATTCCGCCATTTTTATTAACAAATAAGGAGGGCGGAGGTTTCAAAAAAACTTATACCACCTTCACGCTTTGTCCCAAAGTGGTGATGATTTCTCCTTTGGTGATTTTAGCCCGTTTGCGGAATTCGGGTTCTCCATTGCGGGTAACCTCTCCATTTTCCACGAGAATCTTGGCCATGGCACCGCTGTCAGCGATGCGGGTGGCCTTTAGCAGCTTGATTAATTCAATGTATTCGGTGTCTATTTCAAACGTGATCATGGTATTTGCATTTTGGACGCAAAGGTAACCAATTTTTGTTGCATACCGTAAAGTAGAAACAACTTAAGGAGTTGAATGTTATTTTTGTGCCTTAAAATTAAAAAAATAATGATTAGATTGTTTTAACGATTTGATCGTTAAGTAATAATGTAAAAAAGATTCTATGAAGAGATTAGTCATTGTAGTGTTGGCTTCTATTTTGAGCATGACGGTTTTTGCCGAAGGATACCAAGTCAATTTGTTAAGCACGAAACAGACCGGAATGGGACACGTGGGGACCGGGATGAAATTGGGTGCGGAGAGTATGCATTTTAACCCGGCAGGGCTGGTGTTTTTGCGTACCAATATGGATTTTTCGCTGGGTATATCTGCTATCATGGCCAAGGCTAAATATAGTTATGATGGGTATTCGGCCAAGACGGATAATCCGGTAGGAACACCGTTATACGCTTACGCTGGGTTTAAGATTTACGATAATTTGGCTGCCGGAATCAGCCTGACCACTCCTTACGGGAACTCCTTGAAGTGGCCGAAGAATTGGGCCGGGGCTGGATTGATTCAAGATATTAGCTTGAAATCATACGTGATACAACCGACGCTTTCTTACAAGATCACGGATCGTTTGAGTATTGGTGTCGGTTTGCAACTGGCTTGGGGAAACGTGAATCTTTCTAGGGCTTTGATGGGAGCGAGTGATTTGCAGGGGATAGGAACGAAGTTCGAGAGTTTATTGCCTTTATTGGCAGGTGTTCCCTCGAATGTAATTCCAGATGCGGATAAACAGCTAATGCAAGAGATGGTTACGTTAATGAAAAATACAGAGGTTCCGCCTGCCTATGCCCGGTTGGAAGGGAATGCACATATGAGAGTGGGTTTTAACGTGGGAATCATGTATGATGTGTGTGATAAGGTGACTGTCGGTTTGTCTTATCGTTCCAAGATCAAAATGCGGGTAAAAGAAGGGGAAGCTTCGTTAAATTATGCCAACCGTCGTATAGAGGATTTGTTTGCCAATATGGAAGAGTTGCTTGCAAAGTATGGTCCTATGTTGAACCAGATGCCGGGAGTGACGATTCCGAATATCTCTATTCCCAGGTATGACGAGGGATCTTTCCATGCAGAATTGCCCCTGCCTTCCAACACGACGTTGGGAGTGAGTTATCGTCCCACGGATCGTTGGGAGTTGGCGTTGGATTTACAGTACGTGGGATGGAACGCTTACGATTCTTTGAACGTGTATTTTAACGAGGCAGAATTGGGTATAGCCCCGATTAAAGCAGAGAAAGATTATAAAAACTCGATGACTTACCGTATTGGGGCAAGCTATAAAACGACGGATCGCTTGGTGTTGCGTGCCGGGGTATATTATGACCAGAGTCCAATCCGTAAAAAATTGTACAATCCGGAAACTCCGGGAATGGATAAATTAGGGCTTTCTGCCGGATTGACGTTCGAACCTTACAAAGGCTTGCAATTTGACGTGGCATTCCTTTACATTCAAGGGTTTAGCCAGCATGGGAAGTACCCGTACAAGAATGTGGTCACGGGAGTGGATGAAATGTTTGAGGGAAAATATAAATCTACGGCGTTTTCGCCATCAATTGGTATTTCTTACCGGTTCTAATCAAGTGTTATGTGTATAGTTAAGAGGAGGTGCCAAAAAATCCTGACACCTCCTCTTGTTCATGAGATCCATTGTATGGAGTTATGTAATCTGTGACCAGTCATTTAAAGTCTGAGATAAAGAAAAGCGACCCTTGCGAGTCGCTTTCCTAATCATTTATTCTCCTGCGGGAGCGGTTCCCACGGCCACGCTTTTACTGCGTTCAACAGATTGCAGGGCCAAATAATTGGCTCCGAATTTCTCCAGGTTGTCCAGTTCTGTTTCATACTGATCTTGGTGAACTTCTTCTTCGGCAACAAGCGTTTCGAATAGTTTCTTGGATACGGCGTCCGCATTGGCAGCACATTCCTGGGCCCAAGCGTTATAGTCATTTACACTACCTTCTTCCATGGCCGTGGCCAATTCCAGCATTTCTTTCGGTTCGTGGATTTTCTGAACATCCCCGGATGTTTTCATTTCCACTTCTCCTTTCAAGAACAGGATACGTTCTGAAAGCTGTTCAACGTGCATCATTTCCTGAATAGCTGTACGTTTGAATAACCCGGACAACAGGTCGTAGCCCATATCGTCACAACGGAAATGAAAATACATGTACTGGTGTACGGCAAGCAATTCGTCGGCAACTGCTTTGTTTAATAATTCAATGCTTTTTTCCTTTCTACTCATAATAGCTAAATGTTAGTAGTTTTACGATTCGCTAAATTAAGAAATAAAAGTGGCATATCCTAAATTTTGTCTTGGAATTAAAAAAGTGTACATTTGTTTAATCATAAATTCAAGATAATGAATGTTTCCCCTAAGGTGTTGCTGGTGACACCACCGTTTACGCAGTTGAATACACCTTACCCGGCGATGATGTATTTGAAAGGTTTTTTGAACACGAAAGGAGTTGATTCCATGCAGGTTGATTTGAGCTTGGAAGTAATTCTGGAAATATTTTCATACCGGGGGTTGCATGAGCTTTTTCAACAAGTGGCAGCCCGGGAAATCCGTTTGTCGGGCAACGCCCGGCGTATTTTTGCCTTGCAGGAGGAGTACGAGCGCACAATTGATGCGGTCATGGCTTTCCTGCAAGGAAGGAACCGGACGCTGGCTTACTCGATTTGCGAATCCTATTTCCTGCCCCGGGCAAGTCGTTTCGAGCAGGAGGAAGATATGGAATGGGCCTTCGGGGTGATGGGGTTGGAGGATAAAGCTCGTTACCTTTCCACCTTGTACTTGGAAGATTTGTCCGATTTCTTGCAAGAGACCGTGGATGAGCATTTCGGGTTTAGTCGTTACGCAGAGTATCTGGGGCGTTCGGCCTCTTCTTTTGATGAGTTGAACGCGGAGCTGGCAAAGCCCTTGACTTTCACGGATCATTACCTGATAAGGCTGCTTGCGGCCCGGATGAAAGAGTATCGTCCGGAGGTGGTGGCTATCACTGTCCCGTTCCCCGGGAATCTTTATAGTGCTTTGCGTTGCGGGGAGTGGATTAAAGCTAATTATCCGGAGGTCACGGTAGCGATGGGTGGGGGATTTGCTAACACAGAATTGCGGTCGTTGACTGACGTGCGTTTCTTCCGCTTTACTGACTATTTGTTGTTGGATGACGGTGAGTTGCCGTTAGTGCGTTTGCTTGAACACGTGACGGGGCAGATCGGGGATTCCGATTTGGTACGCGCATTTTGCTTACGAGACGGGAAGGTCGAGTTTTTGAATGATGAGTCGGCCGTGATTATTCCGCAGAAGGAAGTCGGCGTACCCGATTATTCCGGATTGTTGTTAGACAGGTATGTTTCGGTGATCGAGATCGTAAACCCGATGCATAAGTTATGGAGTGACGGACGATGGAATAAACTGACTTTGGCTCATGGGTGTTATTGGGGAAAGTGTAGTTTTTGTGACGGGAGTCTGGACTATATCCGGCGCTATGAACCGAACGAGGTGAAAACGATTGTTGACCGTATGGAACAAGTGATGGCACAGACGGGGGAAGGTGGTTTCCATTTTGTTGACGAGGCTGCACCTCCCGCTTTATTGAAAGAGCTGGCCCTGGAAATATTGCGCCGAAGACTGACGGTTGTCTGGTGGGGAAATGTCCGTTTTGAACGGGCTTATACACGGGATTTGTGCCGTTTACTGAAGGCATCCGGCTGCATTGCCGTGTCGGGCGGGGTTGAGGTAGCGTCTGACTGGGTGTTGGGTTTGATCAATAAAGGGGTCACTCTGGAGCAACTGACCCGTTCGGCCAATCATTTCACGGGGACGGGAATTATGGTTCACGCTTACTTGATGTATGGTTTCCCGACGGAGACAACACTGGAAACTGTCGATTCGCTTGAAGTGGTACGCCAGTTATTTGAGCTGGGATATATCCATTCCGGTTTTTGGCATCGTTTTGCCATGACGGCGCATAGTCCGGTAGGTTTGTGTCCCGAACGATTTGAAACTCGGGTTACGGAACCGCCTTTCGGGGGCTTTGCCCGGAATGACGTGGCGTTCGAGGATTTACAAGGAGGTGATCATGACGAACTGGGGGGTGGATTAAGTCGTTCACTATATAATTATATACGGGGAGTGGGGTTTGATTTGCCTTTACAAAAATGGTTTGACTGCAAGATTCCGGCAACCACGATTCCGCCTCGCTTTGTCGCACATATGGCGGAGGAACAGGAAACGGTGGAAAAATTACATTCCCGGCGCCTATACTGGTTAGGAGGTCGGGTGGAGTTGGGGCCGGAGAGCGTGAAAAAAGGAAAATATTCGATCGTGTTATTGCTACATACGAATAACCGGGAGATGGCGATCAAAATGAGAGGTGACTGGGCTCATTTTATCCACGAGTCGCTGATGCAGGTGGGAGTGGATGCAGTGAATCCTTATCTGTTGGAAGACTTTAGTCGGAATTACGAGATCCTGTTTAACGATGACTTCCTGCCTTTCTGGTATAGTAAAGAGATGCAGGCAATCCGGGATAATGGTTTGTTACTGCTTTAATCACATCCCCATGAATAGGGGTTGACGGGGTTAAATTTAATCATATATAGGGATTTACCGGTATTGTCGGGTGCGTTATCTTTGTCATGTACAAAATAAAATAATACATCGAGATGAAGAAAGTTGGAATATTTTATGGCTCCACGACGGGAGCAACCGAAGGAGTAGCTGAAACGATTGCGGCTCGTTTAGGTGTTGCAAGTGAAGATATACATAACGTGGGAACTACAAAAGTGGACGAGGTCGACAAGTACGATGCTTTGTTACTGGGTAGTTCTACATGGGGAATCGGAGAGTTGCAGGATGATTGGAACGATTTCTTGGATAAGTTGAAAGCGAAGAATTTGTCGGGTAAGACCGTGGCAATCTTCGGATGCGGGGATTCTGCCTCTTTTGGCGGGTCATTCTGCGATGCTATCGGAATAATTTATAACGAGCTACAAGGAAGTGGATGTCAATTTGCCGGTTCGGTGGATACCGACGGGTATAGTTACGACTCTTCCGAGGCTTGTGTGGATGGTCAGTTCGTGGGACTTCCCTTGGATGAATCCAATGAATCTGACCAGACTGATAAGAGAATAGATGCTTGGATTAGTGGTTTAAAGCAAGTGATCTGTTGAGTCTAGTTGTTGTTTTTGATTTAAGAAAGCGTGTTAAAATACCTTTTAACACGCTTTCTGCTTGTAAAGTCTATACTCTCCCTCTCTTTTCCTCCTCGTATAGCAACCGGATGATCCCGTCAGATAATCCGAGTTTTGGGACGATGATTTCATTTATCTTGCATATTTTTCCCACAGTGAGGAATATTTTCATGGCGGGTATGATCACGTCGGCACGGTAGGTGTTCAGTTTCATGATTCGTTCCCGTTCTTCGAGGTTGAAGGATTTCATGTATTCGTAAAGAATATCTAGTTCCTGGTATGTGATTCGTTCCCGTTCCTTTTTATTCAGTAATTTATGAATCTTGTTGATATTTCCGCCCGACCCGATAATGGCATCCGGGGTATATTTTTCCGTGATGTTTTTCAACCATTTTTTGAAGTGTTTCATCTCCTCTTTGTCCACGGCATCATTTAACATACGCACGGTTCCTAGCGGAAAAGAACAAGCCTCGACCTTGACGGATTTGCTATAAACAATTACCTCGGTGCTACCGCCACCGACATCCACGTACAAGTAGGTTTTGTCATCATCTACTACCTCGTTCATGCCTCCGGCGAAAATGGTTTCTGCCTCTTTGGTCCCGCTGATGATTTCAATGTTCAGGTCACACTCTTTTTGTATCTGTTCAGCCACGGATTTACCGTTTCGAGCCTCTCGCATGGCGCAGGTTGCGTATGCTTTGTAGCTTTCCACGTTGAATGCAGACATGATATACGAGAATCCCTGCATGGTTTCGCATAGGCGTTTCCCTTTCTGTTGCCCTATTTCTCCTGTTGTGAATACGTCTTCTCCTAACCGGATGGGTACTCGCAGAAAGGCTATTTTTTTAAACAGGGTTTCCGTGGGGTATTCTTCCACGTTGGATATGAAAAGTCGGATTGCATTCGTGCCGATATCGATAGCGGCCAGTGTTTTTGTGTTTATGGTCATTTTTGTGTCTCGTTTTGTGATGCGTAAAAATTGTATAGTGCCACTTGTGAGCGAGTTTGCAGGTCTGTTTCATCCGGTGAGGAAGGTGACACTCGCTGATTTATAACCTCTAAATTCAGGTTCCGGGCTTTTATCTTGTCTTTCCACTGGATGGAAAAAGTATTTTTTAGTGTGTTCAGTATGGTTTTATCTTGAATCAGGATACCGACTTCCACTCTGCGGCTCAGGTTGCGGGTCATCCAGTCTGCGCTGAGAATAAACGCCTTTTCCTTTCCTCCGTTGTAAAACAAGATTAGGCGGGCGTGTTCCAAGTATTTGTCCACGATACTGATGGCTCTGATGTTGTCGCTTAGGCCTTTTACTTCGGGCATCAAGCAACAGGCTCCTCGCACGATTAAGCGTACACGTACCCCGGCTTTACTGGCCTTGTAGAGTAGTCCGATCATCCGTTCGTCCGTGAGGCTGTTACATTTTACGTAAATGTAAGCCTTTTTCCCGTCTTTAGCGTTTTTGATTTCATTGTCGATCAAGGATTCGAAACGTTCCCGCATGTTGTAGGGGGAGACCAGTAGCAGGTCCGTATCGAGTTGTTTGTAATTATTTTGTAGGAACTCGAAGATACGTTCCGCATCTTCCGCCACGGTCCGGTTGGCAGTGAACAAGCTGAAATCACTGTATATCTTGGCAGTGTCTTCGTTGAAATTTCCGGTTCCAACGTGTACGTATCCCTTTAATTGAGAGCCTTCCCGACGTTTGACCAAGGCGAGTTTGCAATGGACTTTCAATCCCGGTATCCCGTAAATTACTTTTACCCCGGCTTGTCTTAATGCTTCGGCATTGTCGATATTTCTGGCCTCGTCGAATCGGGCCAGTAATTCCAGTAACACGACGACCTTTTTCCCGTTCTTGGCGGCATTGATTAGCGTGTTGATGATTTTTGATCTTTCCGCCGTGCGGTATAGCGTGATGTAAATTGAATCCGTGTGCGGGTCCATGGCGGCTTCCCGCATGAAGTCAATGAAATGGTTGAACGTGTGATAGGGATAATTTAACAGAATGTCCTGTTTCCGGATCACGTCGATCACGCTGGAAAAAGGTTTAAAGGCTGGATGGCGTAACGGGGAAACCTCTTCATATTCTAATTCCGGATTAATTTTAGGAAATTTCATCAGATCTCGCATCAGATGATAGCGCCCGCCGGGGGTAAGATTCCCGCTTTTACTTAGTCCTAACTTGTCGGTGAGGATGTTGAGCAGATCTCTGGGCATCGCCTCGTCGTAGACGAGACGAACGGGACGACCATAAAGTCTTTTATTCAATCCCTGTTCCATTTTTTCAACAAGGCTTTTCGATACGTCGTCATCTAGTGTCAGCTCTGCATCCCGCATGAATTTGAAGGTGTAGGCCGAGATCTCGTCATACGAGAACATGAAAAATATATCATCCAGACAAAGACGGATGATGTCATCAATGAAGATGATCCGGGTATTGTCGTTGGAGGAAGGCAATACGATGAATCGGGGTGAGAGACTGTTGTGTGGTATTTCGATGATGGCGTATCGGTTGTTTTTGGTAGAATTCTTGTTGACCATTTTAACGGCATGATAGATGCGCTCGTCTTGCAGGTAGGGGAGCCGGACGCTTTTTCTCAATATCAGCGGAACGAGTAACGGACTGATTTTCTCCGAGAAGTATCGTCTGCAGAATTGTTTTTCGTTTTCATCCAGAGCATTTTCATGGACCACGTAGATGTGGTGGCTGACCATTTCGTCCAGGATTTGCGTGTAGGTATTCTCGAATTCTTTTTGGGATTCACAGACTTTTTCCGACACTTTGCGTTGTAGTTCCAGCGAGGTTAGGTTTCCGGAGAGTTTTTTATCCTTTTCTTTCTTTTTCTTATCCAGCCGTTCCAAGTTGGCAACTCTCACCTTGAAGAATTCATCTTGGTTGTTGGAATAGATTCCGAGGAAACGGAGACGTTGTATAAGCGGGACGCTTTTATCCTGGGCTTCCTGCATGACACGTTCGTTAAACGAAAGCCAACTTAATTCTCTATTGTATAACATACTTCATTTAGTATAATATTCTGTTTTTTACGAAAACAAAGTAGGTGCAGAATTGTTACATCCGAATGAAAATAATGTTGCAATAAAGTTACTTTTGTTAGCATGGGAATGTGTCAGGTGTTTCCTTGAATTTCGATGATCTTCCCTTTCTCCTGGATATATTCGTATAAGGCCTTGTAAAACGGGTGAGCCGTGAGTGTGGTCGTGTCTCCCAGAATAATGAGTTTCATGCGGGCTCGGGTAATGGCCACGTTCATGCGGCGCAGGTCATTCAGGAATCCAATGTTTCCCTCGCTATTGGCCCGTACGAGACTGATTAGGATAACATCCCGTTCTTGGCCTTGGAACCCATCCACGGTGTGAATCGTGATGAGTTCCCGCAAAGGGATAAAAAAGCGGTTCCGTTTGATGATTTGCCGGATATATTGTACTTGCACCCGGTAAGGGGATATCAACCCGAAATCGATTCTTTCATCCAGCACCCGTTCGATACCGATTTTCTCGATATATTCCTGTAATTGTTTTACCAGTAATTCGGCTTCCGGTTTGTTGATTCGTCCATATGTTTCGTTGACACAATCTTCCGAGAATTCGCAGAGAGCCGTGTCGAACCATTCAATGGGAGTGTCGTATTCGAGAATGTTACGATGGCGTACTTCCGGAGAGGCCTGCAAACGGCTTTTGTAGAACCATTTCGAGGGAAAGTACATGATGTCTTCGTGCATCCGGTACTGTGTTTCGAGCATGGAAACGGTTTCGGGTTTACGCTGGATAATCTTTTGGAGTAGCGTGCGATCCAGACCGCCTTTCACCGCTTCGTAACATTTGATGGTAGGAGGTAACTGGCAGTGGTCTCCGGCGAGTATTACCCGGTAGGCTTTGGATATGGCAATCCAGCAGGCTGCCTCTAAGGCTTGTGCGGCTTCGTCGATAAAAAGAGTGGAGAACATTTTCCCGTTTAATTGTTTATTGGCGGAACCGACCAGTGTACAGGCAATCACGCGGGCTTCCCCGAAGAGTTGGGTATCAATCTTGATTTCCAATTTGATGGCTTGGTCCCGTAAATCATGCAGCATCCGGCGGGCAGATTCCCGTTTGGCCCCTTTCAAGCGTTTCAGGCGTCCGGAGAGTTCCCGGATGGATGCTCTTGCGGCTTGCAACGTGGGGTAAGCAGGGTGGGATTCGAATTTGCGTTCGTACGTGAATGACAGCATCTTGTCGTTTACCCGTGTGGGGTTCCCGATTCGTAATACATTGCCCCCCCGATCTAGCAACTTTTCGGCGATCCAATCCACGGCGGTATTGCTTTGGGCGCAAACCAGTACTTGATTCTCCCGTCGCAGTGTTTCGTAGACGGCCTCGACGAGCGTGGTTGTTTTTCCGGTTCCGGGAGGACCGTGAACAACTGCAACCTCTTTGGTCGCCAGAACCCGGTTTACCGCTTGTTCTTGTGAACGATTCAGCCACATCAAGTGTATCGGTTGAAGTTTCCGTTGTTCTGCCGGTTCGTTTCCCAGTATAACTTCCCGTAAGTGGGCGAGGCGGTTGTTCTTGGCTTCCATGACTTCTGTTAGGGCGGAAAACATGGTTTTATAGGACGTTCCGTCAAAATAGAGTTGCACGCCTAGATCTTTGGATCCTTGAATATCCAGCAGGCTGTTGGAGTTGGGCAACACGACGATCATCGTGTTTTCATGAACGTAACTGATGGTTGCCGCGAAACTGAAATAATGCGGGTTTCCCGTTCCGTCAAAACGGAAAAAGCAAACCGGACGACCGTATTCGAAGTTGTGATCCGTGTCGTCATGTTCGTCTCGTTTGATTTCTACGATAAGTTGGTTTAGCGAGTTATAGTAACTTTTATTAGCTGATACGGGATACCAGCAAACACCTTGCTGGATTCTTTTGGGGATTCCGGCACGTTGTGTTTGTTGGTAAAATATCTCTTTTTCAAATTCGAACTCCTTTTGCAACAGTTTATATTGCTGCAGGAGGTCGACTAAGGGGGAGGTTATTTGTTCGTTAGCCATGTTAAACGGGTTACCAGGTTAGTATTTCGTTCCCGGTTTCCGTGATTAATATGGTATTTTCCCATTGAGCGGAAGGTTGTTCGTCTTCCGTAATAACCGTCCAGTCATTATCCTCGTCGATGAATATATCTCGTTCTCCCATGTTGATCATCGGTTCGATGGTAAAGATCATGCCCGGAACGAGCAGCATTCCCGTACCTCGTCTTCCCACGTGTTCCACTTCCGGAATCTCATGGAATTTTAGGCCGACACCGTGCCCGCAAAACTCCCGGACAACCGAGTATCCATTATTTTCTGCATGTTCTTGGATAACAGCACCCACGTCACCTAGAAAACGCCAAGGTTGTGCGGCCTCGATGCCTTTTTCCAGACATTCTTTCGTGACACGTACTAGTTTTTGACGATCTTCCGTGACTTCCCCGATCATGAACATGCGGGAAGCGTCTGAAAAATAACCGTTATATATAGTTGAAACGTCGACATTGATAATATCACCACTTTTTAAAATGATATTTTTATCCGGTATCCCGTGACATACTTCTTCGTTAATGGACGTGCATACGCTTTTGGGAAAGCCCTCGTAATTCAACGGTGCGGGAACAGCCCCGTGTGCCACGGTGAAATCATATACCAACGTGTTTATATCCTCGGTCGACATTCCTTCCCGGATATTTGCCGCCACGTGATCCAGCACGGCCGTGTTGATCTTTGCACTTTCGCGGATACCTTCTATCTGTTCCGCATTTTTGATAATCTTTCGAGGGGGGACAATGTGCCCCTGACGACGATAAAGTTTAATTTTTTCCTCGATGGAGGATGCCAGTTTGTTTTCGTTTCTATTGAATAGCATATTGCAGTCTCCTTTTATAATGAGGCACTAAGGTAGTGTTTTTAGGGACAGGTTATCCCGTTATTTTGAAAATTGATAGTTACCGAGTTTATCCACGGAGACATTTAATTCCTTTAAATCCTTGATAAATAGATTGTATCCTGTTTCTAGGTTTTTCCAAAAATCTAATAGGCTTGGATAAGCACGGTAGGTTTCGCTGTAAGTTTTATTCTTTTCGTCCGAGAATTTAAAGGGAAAGATGTACACGGGTATTTTTTCCTGACCGGATTGACGGGCTTGTATGGCGTAGATGTATATTTCTTTGATCTTGTCATCTGTCATGGGAAGACAGCCTACGGTAACGCAATTCCCGTGGATGCAGATATTACCTCCAAGGTGAGCGGCTTTGCTTTTCAGTTTATCTGAGTTATTGGGGTAGTTGATCATCAAGGAGAGATGATAATTACTCGTGGGATTGAAATGGTTGATGTGGTAAAAGCCTTCGGGGATCTGTAAGTCTCCTTGGCGACGTTTGGGACCGAGGGATCCGGAACGGGCACATATTTTATATGTTGTAATTTTTTTATACACTTTATCTTCTCGTTTCTTGGCGTAAATATCCATGATGCATTCTGTTTTATACGCCACGATAAGGATATTCAGGTTATCCAACGAAAGATTACGGCCTTTTAATCTTCGGGTCAGTAGTTCCTCTTTTTCATGATAGGCATTTCGTACCCGGGGATATTTCTTTTGCTGGTTGACAAAGTTCGGTTCATTACTGACGATAACACATAACAAGGTGAGCAAGGCTATTTTCATTGGTACGGGAGATTAGGTTATGACAAATAACGGTAAAATAAAGGGAAAAAACAAACAGGTATGAAAAAAGGCGTCCGGGAGAACCCCGGACACCTTACCTGTGTGTGTTGTGTGTGTATATGAGTGTGTGAATCTTTGCTTACTCGTTTATCATCACTACCAAGTACTTTGTTTGTTTCCAAAATGCACTCGGGTTGTTAATTTTCAAGGTCTGCATACCGTCATCTCCGGTTTCCAGCGTGTATGATTCGCTAGAGTGAACAGAAAGTATTTTAGCTTTTTTAGTGTTTAACGGGATGGATGTCAATTCACGCATATCGGCATCCACGAATTTTGCGTTTTGAGCTTGAGAGGAAACGATCGGCGGACAGAAGATTCCTTGTCTTGAGATCACGTTAGCCTCTTTTAGACTCTTTCTGGAACCTAACAAGTAGTGGATCGTGTTGAGTGATTTGTCTTGACTGGAAATCGTTTCCTTTTGGGAAGTTGATTCCTCTTGTAAATTGCTTACGTTTTGGTTAAGTTCTGCTATTTGTTGAGTCTTGATACCTAGTTCCTTTTCTTTGGCTGTTAAAATCTGGTTGATTTCGTTGATCTTTTGGTCTCTGAGTGCTAATTCTTCATTCAATCCAGTGATCAATTTCTTGAATTCGGCAGATTGTCTTTTGTTATTTTTCTCTAGTTTGGCAATTTTTTCTTTATAGCCATCGATTGCATCCGAGAGAGCTTGAATATCATTTTTTAAAGCGGTAATCTGGCTTTTGCTCTTACTTTTTTTCGTGTCACTCTGTGATTCGATAGCTAAAATGTGTTCGGCCTCACGGATAGATTGCATTCCGGCGGAAATGTCGTTCAGATCTGCTAAAAGTTTATCCATTTCCTCGCTTTGTCCGTTGCTGACGGCTTGTAGGGAATCAGCTTTTGCCTGTAAAGCTTTATATTTTTGTGAACTTTCTACGCAACTTCCGAGGAAGGCGATGAAAAACAAACTGACTGCTAAAAAAATAAACGTTCTCATAGTTCTTTTTGTTTTGATGTTTTATTCTATGCCTAAATTAAGGCAATGCCTGTGCCATTCGTTTGATAAAATGATAAAGCGTTGAAAAACAGCTTGTACGTTCGTTTGTTTAAAACGTATGATTGTGGAAAATTTTGTCCCACTTGTGGAATTTCTCCCCACGTAACCTGTGGAAAGAACTTTTTCCTGAAAGAAACCTATGTTGGGGATGGTATGGTTGTCCCGGATTTTTTTAGTAATTTTGCCTTGATATCAATAATCGATCCCATGTATCAGGAATATTCCCCTCATCCCGTGTTATCTCCTTATGTTGACAAATATTGGGAAGTAAAAGGTGTTTGGGAAACGAGTGAAAAGATGAAGATTTTACCCGATGGCTGTACTGATTTTATTTTTAATTTGGAGGACGTTCGTAATTTGGAGGATAAAAATCGGTTTGGTATAGATCCTTTACACGGTTATTTCGTGGGGGCGATGAAGACCTACTCGGAGTTGTCAGTTTGTGCCGGATCATTACACGTGATCGGGATTAGATTTACTCCTTGCGGGTTGACTGTTTTCACGAAAAGACCTTTAGGGGAATTAAGCGGACAGAGACTTCCTCTGCGGGATGTGAGATTTCTTTTTCATGAAGAGTTCGCTTCTTTTTTGAGGGAGAAAAACACGTTGGTAGAAAGATTACAAGTAATTGAAGCTTTTTTGATGTCTAGATTGAAATACGCGGGGGAAGTTGACAGGCAAATCGTGTGGACAGCCGGAATGATTCGTCAAACCGGGGGACTATTACCTGTGCGGGAATTGATGGATCGTGTATGTATATGTCAACGTCATTTTGAACGTCGTTTTAAACATGCCACGGGCTATTCGCCAAAAGAATATAGCCGGGTGGTGAGATTTCGTCGGGCGATGGATATACTCCGTCAAGTTCCCCGGGATAACCTTTTTTCCGTGGCGGTCGATTGCGGGTATTACGATTCTTCCCATCTCGTGAAGGAATTCAAGACGTTTTCTGGAAGTTCCCCGATGGTTTTCACGTCCTTGCCGGCAGATACTCCGATCACTTATTTGGGGAAATAAAAGTCGATTTTTTACAAAAGATTCTTTTCCCGGAACTCTACTTTTGTGTTTCTAATTAAATAAAATGGATATATGGAAGAATTGAAACGAAAAGCGGAATTATTACTGGAACAATGCGAAAGTGTGGTACTTACTTCTATTGACGAAAACGGTTTTCCCCGTCCTGTACCGATGTCAAAGGTGAAAGCGGAAGGGATAACTGCAATTTGGTTTGCTACCGGAACGTATTCCGAGAAAACGGAACACTTTCGGGTGAATCCTAAAGCGGGAGTGTGTTTCCAGAAGGAAATTAACAGTGTCGTGTTGACCGGGTACATCGAGATTATTACCGACGAGGCAGAAAAGAAAGCCTTGTGGCAAGATTGGTTTATCGAGCATTTTCCCGGAGGGGTAAATGACCCGACCTACTGTATTTTGAAATTCACTGCAAAGCGGGTAACTTATTGGCTGGATTTTCAATTTGTGAAGAGGGAGATATAGCGAACTAATTTAGCAAGATTGGAAAAGCTTCTCCCGATTCAGTGACTTACTTTTGTCTCGAAATACAAAAGAATATGGAACAGAAATTGACAACGAAAGAAGAGTACTTGAAAAGGATCAACGTGATCGTGGAATATATCAATAATCATCTGGATGAGAATATCGATCTCGGGATGTTAGCCGAAATGTCCGGTTTTTCTCCTTGGCATTTCCACCGGATCGTGCGTGCCTTTCTGGGAGAACCTGTGGGGGCTTTCATCACCCGGGTACGTGTCGAGACTGCAGCTCGCTTGTTACGCTATTCCGATTTGTCCGTGCAGGACATTGCTTATCGGGTTGGGTATGATGTGCCTTCTTCTTTGTCGAAAAGTTTCAAGCAATTCTATGGTATTTCGCCGAATGAATATCGTAATAATAAAAATTGCACGATTATGAAACCAGTAGAAATGAGACCCGATTTGAAGTTAGAGTTTGAAGAACGAGTGTTAACCCCGAAACAAGTGATTTACATTTGGCTAACGGGTGCATATAATCAGTTGGATTATTGTGCGGCATGGCAAAGATTATGGAATTACGTGCGAGAGGAAAATCTTTTTGCCCCGGAAGTGGAGCATATCTGTGTTTACCATGATGATCCGAAGGTGACGGAGCAGGATAAATTGCGGACAGATGTGTGTCTTGTACTTCCCCGTGTCGGAAGGCCGAAAGGGGAAGTTGGGGTAAAGGAAATTCCCGGGGGAAAATATACGGTATTTCGTTATCAAGGACCGTATGAAAACTTACGTGCCGTGTATGATACAATTTATGCCAAGTGGATTCCGGAAAAAGGTTATAAGTTGGGAGATACTCCCGGTTTCGAGAAGTATCTGAACCATCCGGATCATACCGAGCCGGAAAATCTGATTACTGAAATTTATATTCCGGTACAATGACTGGGAGAACGGGGAATGTAATTCCTGAAATTGGTTTACAATAAACTTTTTTCAGGACAATACACGTTGCATATTCGATGTACTTAGGGATTAAAGACGTATTAACTTCGCTACAAAGACGTATCAAAGGCGTTCACGAACGTCTTTGATACGTCTTTGTGTTGTGATAGCTTAGTGTTTTTTTCTTGTGTTTAATAGTTCCTTGGTTTGCGAATAGTGTGAGATGTATGTACTCCATTTTTTTAAATGGAATGATAATGTATTCATTGAAAGATGGGTTCTGAAGAAAAGTGGCACAAACATCTGGCCTAATGCACGGAGGGTTTGACGAACTTTGATTTTTACAACTATATTTTTGCAGATAATATTGGAATCGATATATTTGTGAGATTTAAGAGAGTTGTGATGGAATACAGGCAATTTTTAGATGGGGTTAATCGTAAAGAGGATAAAGCTTGGGTTGAGCTATATGATTATTTTTATGCTCCACTATGTTGCTATGCGGCAAAAATTATGGGGAATGACCAAATGGTGGAAGATGTGGTGCAGGGATGTTTCGTGAAATTGTGGCTTTCAACTGTCTGTTTTGAAGATATAAAAGTAATTACTGCTTATTTATACCGTGCCGTGTACAATGCCGCACTTAATTTTGTTCGAGACCAGAAAAGAAGTAAAAAGGCCCATGAGGTGTGGATGGGGCAAGTCGTTAGTGATGAAAGTGATGCTGTAGAGATGGCCTTGGAGGAAGAGGCTATTACTCGTTTTTATACCGTGATCACACGTTTACCCGAGCAACAACGGGATATTTTATTACGAAGTATGAAAGGAGAAAGAGTAAGGGATATGGCAGAGAAGTTGGGTATATCTGAAAATACGGTGAAAACACAAAAAAAGAGGGCCTATGCTTTTGTACGTGAGCAATTAGGGAATGTTTGGATGGTAATTGTCGGGTTGTTTTTCGTGTAGAATTATTGAATTTTTTTTAATTTCTTGTCACCCGTTTTTTGGTATCGAGTGTCTGTTGTGAAAATAAATACAGAAATGATATGAAATGGGATGAGATACATGATCAATCACGTGTGGTTGTAGACAAAGCGATAGAAAATTTATTAGCCGAGGGGAAGGAGGTAGAGAAGAAGGAAGATGATATAGTGGGGAAATTACGGGATGCAGAGTACGTGGGCAAGAAATTAGAAAAACGGAAACGTTATTCTGGAAAAGATGCTTTTTTACGGCTAAAACGTCAAATGGAAAGGAGAAAACGTTTGCGTGTGGCAATGTGGATGGCAGGTGCAGCGTGTGTGGCTTTTGTTTGTATAATCTTGTTGCAGTGGAAACAAATAGAATTGTTGTTGCCGAAAACGAGTACGATTGTAAAGCAAGAAAATATTTTTCCGGCGGAGATAAAAGCAATATTGGTGAGAGCGGACGGGGAACAAGTTGTGTTAGGAAAAGAGTATCGTAATTGGGAAGAGATTGGGAATGTATTGATTGCTGCAGACTCGACAGGATTGGAATATAATCGTTTGAAACAAACTAATGCAGATACGGTCGTTTTTAATCAATTAATAGTTCCCCGGGGTGGTTTGTATTTGTTGGTATTGGCAGATGGTACACGGGTATGGATGAATTCTGATTCACATTTGAAATATCCGGTAATGTTTGCCGGTGGTAAGCGGGAGGTGATTTTAAGCGGTGAAGCGTATTTTGACGTGGTAAAAGATAAATCAGCCCCTTTTATCGTGAGAACGGAATTAGGAAATATAGAAGTGTTAGGAACGGAGTTTAATATAAAATGTTATTCGGATGAGACAGCTCTGGTTACAACCTTGGTAAATGGTAAAGTGAAATTTGATGATGGAATAAATCCGTCTGTGATTTTGAAACCGGAGGAACAGCTGATATTTGAAAAAGAAAATAGCCAATCGATCGTTCGGAAAGTAAATGTAAATCATTATATCAGTTGGAAAGATAACCGTTTATCCTTCCAAGGGGAGACTCTAGACATGATTATGAAGACATTATCACGATGGTATAACGTGGAGGTCGTGTTTGAAGATAGTACTTTGAAAGCATTAGAGTTTTCTGGAAACCTAGATAGATTTACAGATATACAAGAATTTCTTTCTCTTTTTGAACTTGGTGTAAATGTGAAATTTGAGGTAAAGAACCGAACGGTATATATACGGAAAGGAAATTAATAAAAGAAAAGAGGGTATAGCAAGCTACCAACTATTTATACCCTCTCGTTTACATATTATTCATTTAATACAAATAAAATGTTTGACAAATTTATGAAGAAAAAACGATTGGATGATTATACATCATCCCTTTGTTGGAGAAAAAAATTTTTAGTTATGCGTTTAGTTTATTTTCTGATGGTTGGATTCGTTGTTTTGGTACCAACTTCAGTGAGCGCACAGAACAAAATGATTTCTTTGGAAATACGTTCAGAAACGTTAAGTAGCGTGTTGATGAAGATTAAGGATCAGAGTGGGGTAAATATTCTTTATAATGAAAATGTGTTGAGAGATGTTCCTTGTAAGGATATGAAGTTGGAAAAAGTTACGGTCGAGGAGGCTTTGAATCGAATCTTCGAGGGTACACGTTTTGGTTATGAGGTGAGTAAAGGTGTGATCATAGTAAAGAAACGGAATATTGAGGAGCTTGGTCAAAAATCTGTGGTTAAAGGTAAAGTCGTTGATATGCGAGGAGATCCACTGCCTGGCGTTACTGTGTTAATCAAAGGTACTGCACTTGGAGTGACAACTGACACAGAAGGTGTATATCAGTTGCAATTACCCAATGAACAGGATTTGGTTTTAGAATTTTCCTTTGTCGGTATGATAAGTCAAAGAATTGTATATGTCGGTCAAAAAACAATAGATGTTACCTTGCATGAAGAAATCATTGAGATGAATGAAGTGGTTGTAACTGGTTATCAAGTTGTGGATCGTCGGAAATCAACGTCTGCCGTTACTTCTATGCGTGTTGATGATATAATGCTTCCTTCTGTAACTTCTATCGATAAAATGCTTGAAGGGCGTGTGCCAGATATGATGTTTATGACGAATTCTGGAGAAGTTGGTGTTGTTCCGAAGATTCGTATTCGTGGAACTTCTACTTTGATCGGAAATCGTGAACCTTTATGGGTAGTGGATGGAATTGTCGTTCAAGATCCTGTAAATATTGAGCCAGAAGAGTTGAATGATCCTGATTATATAAATCGTATTGGTAATGCAATTGCTGGATTGAATCCGCAGGATATTGAGCGTTTGGATATATTGAAAGATGCTGCGGCAACAGCTATTTATGGAACGAAAGCTGCTAATGGGGTAATTGTAATTACAACTAAAAAAGGACGAGTAGGACGTCCCATTGTTCAATACAATATGATAACAACTTTTCGGCAACGTCCCCGATATACGGATCGACATATTGACTTAATGAACTCTAAGGAACGCATTCAATTTTCTAAAGAATTATTCGATTCTCATTATGTATATCCTGATTATGTTAATCTTGTAGGATTTGAAAAGTTGACATCAGATCTTTATCAAGGTGCAATCACTCCTGATGAGTTTGATCGAGAGGTTGCCCGCATCGAAACAATGAATACAGATTGGTTTAAATTATTAACTGAAGATTCGTGGTCTCACCAACACACGTTGAGTGTATCTGGTGGATCAAAAGATGCTCGTTACTATGCTTCTATTGGATATACAAGAGATAATGATGTTATTAAAGGCGATTATAATGAGCGTTATACTGCGGCTTTAAACTTGGATGTAAATATGGCTAAATGGTTGACTGCTTCATTTAACATGAATGGTAATGTTTCACAACGAGATTATTATCCGCAAAGTCTTTCTCCTATTGATTATGCCTATAAAACAAGTCGAAGTATTCCTGCTTATAACGAATATGGTGAATATTCTTATTACATGAAAAAAGTTGAAGGTAGTAATACAGAAGAATATAAGTATAATATTTTGAACGAACTTGATAATAGTTCATATACTCAAGAGGGGACAGGTTTGACAGTTAATGCTAATTTACAATTTAAGTTTACAGATTGGCTAAACGCCAACGCAATAGTATCCTATAGTGCTTCAAATACTGTACAAGATGAGTATTGGGGAGAAAAAACTTGGTATGCTAGTACGTTACGAGGATCAGATCAAGGAGAGCCTGCTCTAATAGGAAAGAATAGTAAAAGTGAAATGCCTTTTGGTGGTGAATTTAAAAAAAATGATACTAAAAATAATTCATATACCATACGTCTACAACTCAATGCGAACAAATATTTTGGGGTGGAACAACAACATAATATTTTTGCTAGTGTCGGTTATGAGATGAGTTCTACAAAATATAAGGGATATTATAATATTTCTCGAGGATATTATCCTGATCGTGGAATGGATTTTGTAAACAATATTAATTTAGATGATTATCCTGCTTATAAAACATGGCTGGCCTCTAATGTCCCTACATTAACAAGTGATTTGACAAATATGGTTTCGGGTTATATTTCAGCGTCATATACTTATAAAGGTTGGTTTACTTTGAATGGGAATGCCCGCATTGATGGCAGTAATCGCTTTGGAGATCAAAGTAACAATCGTTTCTTGCCTATTTGGTCTGCGTCAGCTTCTTGGAATATTTCTGAAATTAATTGGTTAAAAAGAAGTTGGATCGATTTCATAACATTGAAAACTTCGTTTGGTTATCAAGGAAATATGCTAAGTGATCAGTCTCCGGTTATGATTATTGAAAAGCATCCAACTGATGGATATTTTAACGAAATGACAGCAACGTTGAAGATCAATGCTAATCCTAATTTAAAATGGGAAAAAACGAGTTCTTACAATATAGGTCTTGATTTTTCGCTTTTCCAAAGAAAGTTGATGATGGAAGCTTCTTATTATTTGAAACGTACGAAGAATGCTTTTATGGCCAAAGATATTTCTTCAATTAATGGGATTGATGGTAATTCATATGTTGTAAATCGAGGTGATGTAAATAATAGCGGGTATAGTATAGCTTTGACAATTTCTCCTGTTGATACGAAAGATATACGTTGGACATTATCTACTTCTTTTAGTCGCACAATTAACAAAATTGAAAATAATTCTGCTGCTGATCAATATGAATTGAAAGATTTTTTGGATGGAACGGCTTTAGTAGAAGGTAAACCTGTCGGTACGTTTTATTCTTATAAGTTTATAGGTTTAAGTCCAGTAGACGGGGGACCTTTATTTGATGATATGGAGGATGAAAAAGATAAATTGCTAGGTCAAAGTAAATATGACACTTATACCCAAGTGTTAGAAGCCTCTGGACGTCGTGAACCGATTATGGCTGGAGGATTGAACACTAGTATGCGTTATAAAAATTTCCGACTTAACGCTTCATTGGCGTATAGTTTAGGAGGAAAGATTCGCCTCTTTGGTATGTATGGTCAAGCTACTAATAGTAGTATTGATGTTAGTACCATTTATCCTGAACGTAATATGGATCGTTCAATTATAAAACGTTGGAAAAAACTAGGGGATGAGCGATTTACTACTATTCCAGCTATTATTAGTATAGCGAGTTCTTCTTATGCTCGTTATCGTAATCATTGGTCTAAAGATATTGCAGAAATACAACCAATAGCTAACAGTTATTGGGATATGTATGATTATTCTAATCATCGTGTTGTCAGTTCTAACTATCTAAAATGTCAAAATATCAGTCTCTCTTACGAGTTTAATGAAAAACTTATTTCAAAAATTGGAATGTCTCGTTTAGAAATAACTCTTTCAAGTAGTAATTTATTTACGATTTGTTCTAAAAAATTGAATGGACAAACTCCAACTCAAAGTGGATTTGCTGATATTCAATTGTCAGATCGTCCAACTTATTCAATTGGTTTGAATGTTTCATTTTAAAATTTCAATCTTATGAGAAAATATATATATGCTTGTGTATTATTTTTATTGACAGTTTCTTGTTCAGGTTTTTTAGAGGAATATTCACAGGATTTATCAAAGGTCGAGGGGTTCACGGATCTTGATGAATTGCTTATTGGTGATGGTTATTGGCGTCCTGGTAAGGCATATATGTCAGGTTCCATTCTTCGTGTTGATAATTTTTACTTGATGACGTTACATCTAATGTCGGATGAAACTGAGATTTTTCGAAAGGTTAATAATGCTGATAGATTGAATATTCAAAACAATTTTTATGGATGGCTCACTTGGCAACGGCAAGTAGGAATTGATTTTAAAGGGACAACTATAGCAGCTGAGGATATTGATTGGAATGAATTATATAAACGAATTAATATCGTAAACCAGATAATTGCTGAGATAGATGAACAGGCAATTGCTAATGATAAAGAGCGTATGGAACGAATTCGTATTAAAGGTGAATCCTATTTTCTAAGAGCGATGTATTATTTTACTCTTGTAAATATGTATGCTCGTCCTTACAATCCGGAAACTGCAGCAACAGAACCTGGAATTCCTGTGAAATTAAGCCAGCAGATTGAAGATAAGGAATACGAAAGTGAGCCATTAACGAGAGTGTATGGTACTATATTGGAAGATCTGAAAGTTGCCCGTGAATGTTTGAAACAAACTCCGGTAAAAAATCATCCTTATAGAGCAGATATAGTTGCGGCACATTTACTTACTAGTCGTGTTCATCTATATATGCAAGATTGGCAAAATGCTTGGAATTATGCTGATAGTGTGATGTGTCGTAAAAATGAATTGGAAGATTTGAATGCTTGGGAGCTAGATAAAACCTCTAATTTTCTTAGTCGTTCTTCTGTGGAAACAATTTTTTCTATGGGTGGACATTTGTTAGCTCCTGCGTTATATTCCACTGATGCAACAAATGTTTGGGGTGACGTTCTTAGGTATCCTGCTTTTACAATTTCTCAAGATTTGGTCCAATTATATGGAAATGATGATGATAATAATGATTTGCGACGTGGAATTTTTATTCGTCAAATGACCCCAATGATTGGAGGTGTAGCATCTTCTCCTGTATGGGTCTTTGGTAAAGTTGATGGTCCTAGTTCATTTAAAAATGGGACAACAGCTTTTGAGGTTTCGGATTTTTTCCTAATGCGTACTGCAGAAGCTTATTTAAATGCTGCAGAAGCCGCAGCTCAGTTGGGTAAACTAGGAGAAGCTGTACATTATTTACAATTTTTACGTAAACATAGAGTGAAAAGTGATAATGGCTCTTATGGTGAAGGAGAAAATTTAGTACAATTCATTCGTGACGAACGACAGAGGGAGCTTTGTTTAGAAGGGCATCGTTGGTTTGATTTACGTCGTTATACAGTGGATTCTCGTTATCCTTTCTCAAAAAAAATAACACATTATTATACGGATTTTAATAGCAAAAATGTTGATCCTTCTACAGGTTTGAAGTATCAGACTTTTCGTTATGTGTTGGAAAAAAATGATCCAGCTTATACATTAGCATTGCCTAAAGAAGTAACTGATTTTCAGAATACTCTACCTTCTGTTGAACGTCCAGAACGTTTTGGAACAGTTTACAATGAGTACGAAAGTATAGATATGGAAGCTCTAGGACATAATGATGGATATCAAGGTGGTTTGGAAATTGGGAAAATGGATAAAAAGGGAGGGAAGAATTTTGATGATAGTAATAAAAATCCTAGTTATAGCCTTTATCAGAATAAAGAATATGCCGTTTTTACTACATATGCCCAAGCGTATGCAGAAGGTTTTAAAGCTGGATATTCTGAAGGTTATGGATTATAGTTAGATATGTAAATTATTAATAAGATACAAATATAACGTTATGAAGTATATCTATATTTTATTCACTTTGTGGATGTTATTATTTTTTCAAGCGTGCTCGGAAGATAATCTGACCCCATCAGAACCTTATCATACTTTTGCTCCAGAAGATTCGGATACTAGTGAAGAAGCTCAATTACGTAGAGAGTTTTATAGTAATAACGGTTTTTATATTCTTTTCAATGACACTTTACGGCGTAAATTAATAGGTTTAGATAGTCAAGGTGATCCTGTTTATCAAATTGAAACCGTGGATCCTGGTTGGAGTCTTTTTGGTTATGATGGAACGACAAAATATGAATTTGTCTATTTTAAAACGATCACTGAAAAACAACAACGTGCTGAATTTGTTGCTGGCTTGGCTAAGAAAATGAAAGGACATAATTTGACCTGTCCGTATTCGATGTTAGTTGTAGATACAATATCAGTTATAAAGTCAGATGGTTCTATTACTCATCCCGATTTTTTGAATTCTTTACGTTGTTTTATTATTGCAGTACCTGAATTAGATCAATTGAATGAAATGGTTTTATTAGCTAATATGGCAGGAAGTGGTATTGCGATAAAATATGAAGATGATTTACAAGATTTTTATAATCTGACAGTTGGTATGTGGGGTGATCCGTTGTATGGGACTTGGAAACCTTTGAGTGCGGGGGATGATATGGATCACTATTATCAATTAGGACTTTTGGTAAATACAGATGCTGTTTTTTATTGCTCCAAAGGAGAAGATGTAGCAGCTTATATTCATTTAATCTTGACCAAAAGTGAGGAGGAGATTTTAAAAGAATTTGCTAAATACGAAAGAGTGTTGCAAAAATATGCAATGATAAAGAGAGTTGCCATTAAGGCGAATATCAAATTTTAATTTTAAATATTATGTTATGAAATATTTTTGTGTAATACTATTATTGTTTATTGGGGTAGCATGTAGTGACGAATCTTTGCCTGTCGTGTTACCGACTGAGTTTGGAACTTGGACAGATCCTGATGATGGTATAACTTATGGTTGGGTAAGAATTGGCGAATTAGAATGGATGACGTCCAATTTAAAAGCTGGGACACCATATTTCTCTGCTACATACGATCTTACTAAGTATGGTAGTAATTTATATTTAGATTTTTCAGATACAAAAGAAAAAGAAATCGCTGATTTTAATGAATATGGAAATTTGTATGAGTGGAGGACGGCGTGTCAGGTGTGTGCTAATTTGAAAGATGGTTGGCGTTTGCCTACTGACGAAGATTGGCAAAAATTAGAAATGGCTTTTGGTATGTCGGAACATGAAGTAAAGAAAACTGGTTGGAGAGGTAAAGGCGTTGTTGAATTATTACAACAAGGAGATGATGGTTCCGGTTTTAATCTGCAGATGGCGGGTTGTTGGCTTGTTGGAGATTCTCATTATATGCGTGTTCGTTACGTGGCGGAAAAAGGGTTTTATTGGACTGCTTCTCAAGATGCTGATGGTAAGATATATTATAGAAAATTACATTACAATTCTTCTTGTGTATTTCGTAGTTCGACTGATTCCCTTTCTGTTCCGGCTATGCGTATTCGTTGTGTACGGGATGTTCGGTAAGTTCGGTGTTATGACTAGTCTTAAGTAACCATTACAAGTTTTGGACAGTGTCAAGAAAAACTTGTATTTTTTCTGTTTTTCTTCAAAAGAATGTTTATCTTTCAAAAGTGTACATTCTATAAAAACAGATGACGAAGTTTTAAATGTCTGATTAATCATAGGAGCTGCTTTGGTGGCTCCTATTCAATCTTTTCCCGGTATAGTTTTGCCATCTTCCATGTGTCTTTGTTGATACTCCTGTTCCCGTAAGGTTTGTGTCTGTATCATTTTGAAAATAATGTGTATGATTTTCTTCTTTATATTATTCATGACAATCTCTTCATGTTTTCCTTTTGCATACAGTTTCTGTGTATATGCTTTGATTATCGCCTTATGCAGCATCGTAGCCTTGATGCCAATATGCACAAAACAGCTTGTATGCGGTTCTGTATTAATGATGTACCGGATCGTTTACCAAAAGATGCAATACTACAGTAATATGCGAATTTGTATGGATTATCGAACTTCTTAAAATTTGAGGTGTATATAATCAGCGCCGCTACTGTTATGGGGCCTATGCCCTTGAATGAAAAAAGTATTTGATAGTTCGAGGCTAATTCTTCTGGTGCTTCCATCAGTTTCCGCATTTCCTTTCCAATGTCTTTCGTATCCTTCTACGTCTCTTTATGATATTTGATCATCTTCGTTTTTATCAGGGTAGATCAATCAAAAGTACCATTTGATATACGATTCCCCAGCGCTACATGATCGCAAATTGCCTGGTTACGGAACTGATAAAGACTATGTAATGTCTTGAGGTTTGCAGAGTCAGGTTCAAATAATGCACAAGAACCAGGTTCATAGAAACGTTTTGCATAATAGACTATCATTTCCGCATCAGCCTTGTCGTCTTTGACACGCTTCAGTTCTGACCCATACTTGATTTTCAAAGCACTTTCGAGCCATATCTTCTTTCCCTTGGAATAAAGGAGTTCGGAGAGTCCAATACTGCAGGTCCCCGTGTGTTCTCCGCAGAACAGGACCAAGGAGGAGTCAAATAAACGCCCCTGCCCCGAAGTGTTCTTTACCTATCTGGTAAGTTTGAGGTAGCCCGTTTTTGTATTAGGGAATTCACTCTCACCCATAACTCCTTACTCCATGAGGAGACAAATATTGAATTTTTCCTTTGAAAAATCAATGCCAACATAAATGGTTACATCATTTCTTATTACCTTTATTCCATATATTTTACATCAAGGTCAGCCGATATAACTGTTACATCGAAGACTTTACTCTGACTCAGAGCCTATCATTCTATTTGGAGTTCAGTTATAAACCTACAGAGTCTCGGCTTACGAAAGCTAGGGCTTTGTTATTACTTAAAATTTTGTATCTTTAGGCATAAGTATTTAATTATGGAAAAGATACATTGTCGTTCTTTCAATCTCAACTAAACGGTGCTTTTCTTGTGAAGAATCAGTGAAGATATTGCAGGAAATGATCCGGTGTGCCTAGTTGACGCTTTGGTAGAAAGCTTGAATCTTGAAAGTTTCAGAAAATTGTATGAAGAATGCGGTTGCGGCTCTTACCATTTCAAGATGATGTTCGGGGGTATCCTGTATGCCTATATGAACAACATCTACTCCTGCCAGAATATCGAAAAATTCTTTCATCTTGATATTCATTGATATATAGCTGGCCAGACGAGAGAAAATAGATTTTATTACCATTAATTGTTTCTGCAACCGGATGAAGGAGGATATTGACGAGGTATTTACCCAAATCGTCCTTTTGCTTTTCTCCAAAGAATTTATCAGCCTGAATATGGAGTATATTGACGGTACAAAAATCGAATTCAAGGTAAACAAGTATATTTTTATCTGGAGAAAAACCGTTGAGCTGAACCGAGAACGCTTGATGAAGAAAATCCATGTCCTGCTGGGGCAGATAGATGATGTTATCATCCAAGAGAAAGCATCAGTCAGCAGTGAAGAGATAGAGTTTACTTCTTCCATGCTGACGGAAATGGCAGGAGAATTATGCGATGCCCTTGAACAGCCAAAACCCTCAACGGAAGAGGATAATCCGCTACAATGAAGTACGTGACTATTACATTTGTCCAATGGGTAAAAGATGCAAAGGATAGGAACCAGATATACGAAAACCGAACTTGGATATGTGAGCGAAAATACAGGTACAGAGTTTGCAGACGCAAAGGGTGTTTATTAAGATGTCTGTGTTTTAAAGCTGAAGAAAACAGAACGATAGATCTAAATCACAGGCTTAGAAAATACAAGCAAAAAGCCAGAGAGTTACTCTGTTCCGGAGAGGAATTGAAACATTGGGGACAAAGATGTATAAAACCGGAAACTATGTTCGGTCTGTATCTTCTTCGGGTACTTCCCGTTACGAGAATTGCCACTATTGTTACCTGACACGGAGTTCTTCTCGTAACCTAGATGAACATCCATCTTCCCTTCAAGCATTTTTTCTAGGACTTGAGCATGAAGTTATTTTAAGAAATTGCTCACGTTTGTTTCTGTCTTGAACTGTCTAAAAACTATTTACTTAAGAACTTGTCGGGCACTACTTGATTCATTGTCGTCATTTTACAAAGTTATAAATGAAAATACGGAACTCGTTTAAGAATCCCGTATTCCTCATTTACACAAAATTTTAGATAGTGCCTAAGGTTGTTTTGACACACCTCCATAAATTATTTAAATTCCTCTCAAATTATCGAAGGTTTTAATCGTTTCTGGATTAGAAGGACGTGTGGCATTGGCTTGGATAATTTTACCTTCTTGATCAAGTAATATAAAACGTGGAATACCTGTAATCATGAAGAAATTCATGAAAGTGTTATCCCCTCCATAATGTAATTGTATCCCACCAAGTTTCTCTTCTTTTACCATTTTTTCCCAATCAGCTTTATTCTGATCGCAGGAAATACTAACAAAGTGAATATTTTTGTTTTTATAGCGATGTTCTAATTTCTGAAGGTGGGGAATTTCTCCACGACAAGGACCACACCAAGTTGCCCAACAATCAATATATATATATTTTCCAGATAAATCTTTCAAACACACTTCTTTCCCATTAATATCTAGATATTTGAAATCGATTGCAGGTTGCCCCTTGGATATTTTTGCCCATTTATTGCATAATGCGTTAAAGCTTGATTTCTTTTGAGAATCGATTACTTTTGTTTCATAGATCTCTAAGAATTCTGACAAATTATCTATACCATATCTTCCAACATAAGCAGAAATGAAATGATCTACTGTAAAGTCTATAATGGCTGGTGATTTAAAATTATTTTGAATAAAGTTTAATTGTTTTTTTAAAGAGATTAATCCGTCATGTTGTTTCATGTTTTTATTGGCAGCTAATTCAATATAGCCATTTAACGCATTTTTGTACTCTTGCATATTAATTAGTTCTGGTTCTTCTTGTACAGCAACTTCTAATACATCATAAAAATGTTCAGATGGTTGGTAATTATCCACTTTTGCATAATAAGGGTGATAGGAAATATACATTGGTAAAATAGAGTAAAGTGAATAGTGTATTCTCTTTTTTTCTTTTTTTACAAATTCTTGTTCAAAATTTTGGGTCTCTAAGTTAGCTATTAATTTACTTTTTTGTTCTTCTAATGCTTTTAGGAAAACATCTTCCGAGACTTTAAGATCAGGCGCATTATTCTTGAATATATCACTATTTAAATAGATGTTTTTGTTTGCTCCTTCTCCTGTAAAGTTTGGGGTTACATTATGTTCTTCAATTTTAATAGAAAGTTCAAAACTTTTATTAGGTTCTAAATATACAGGAAATCTCATGAGTCCAAATCGTATCATTCCATAATTTGGTTGAAAATTTTCTGGTAGATTAACTACTGCGGTTCCTGTAGAATCAAGAGTAATAGAATAAACAGAATCTTGGGTGTTTAAAAAAGTAGGGTAATCAGTTCTGCTTCCTTCAATATGGAGAGTAACAGAAGTTTTAGGTGTTGTTGTGCAAGATATTATTGCCAATAACAAAACTGTAAGATAATAAAATTTTGTCATATATTTTTGATTAATTAAATAATGCTAATTTACGATTATTGATGGATTTTGTATGTGGGATAGGATGCTTTAACATTTATTTAAGATGTGTGTGTTTGAGCTGTTCTGTTTGTGTTTGAATAAACATTTTTCTTTTGTAAAGGGAAGTATCTGAATTTCATTTTCTTCTCAATCCTATTTTGTTATTTTAATTTTACCCAATAAAGAAGTTATCCTAGCTAAATAATATTGTTACGTCAAAGATCATTAATGTTTATTTGAAGTTTTTCATGCTGTAATTCATACCGTAATATTTGAGCAATGGAGAAGTTTTTAATGGGTTTCGATGAGGAGAATCTGATGATTCCTAGAATCACCCCTTGGGGATTGGGATACTCAAAATTTTAGACAAGTGATCATAATTCTGGGGAATCATGAGTTTTATAAGGGTTTTGATTTGGTGGTGTTGAAAGATAAGCCTCGCAAGTTGATAAGAGAAAGTGTTACTTGGTATTATAATGAACCGATCGTAATTGGATATAATAATTTTATATGCATTACGCTTTGGTTACACATCCCTAAAAAAAACGAAAGAGTATTTTAATTGAAAATGAATGATTTTGACTGCATTAAGTTGAACGATAAAGGATTATCTATAGAAGAATATAAATCGTTTGAATCCGTAGAGTGTTGAGTCCCTAGAAAAAAATTGAAAAGTGGACAAGAAAACAGAAACGTTGTTTTATAGCATATCCCTGTTTTGAAGTATTGCTGGATGGCTAAATAGATTAATATTACCAAAAGAAGTTTGAATGTAAAAATTTTGGAAGAATTTTTGCTAAAAGGTGAAATAGAAAACGTGGGCAATCTATTCCTCTTATAAATCAATTGTTAATATTTTAGCTATTTTGTATGAGAAGTTTAGTACTTAAAAATAGAATTCAGAGATGTTGGTAACTTTATACTCTGTTTTAAGTAGGATTAGCAAATTTCAGTATTTTGTTTTTTCTTTAGGATGTAGTAATTTTGACTGCGATAAGATTTATTAAGATTAATATCAAGTATTGTTTTGAGTGAAGAGCTTTTGATAACGGGATTGCATAAAGCCAATGGTTTAGCTTTCAAGGAAATCTTTAAGTTATATTACCATCCGTTGTGTATGTATGCTTATCGTTATGTGCAGGATGATACAATTACAGATGATTTTGTGCAGGATGCATTTTTGAATTTGTGGGAACGGCGTAGAGAGTTTCATGCGTTGAATGCTATTCGCTCCTTTCTTTATCTGAGTGTGCGGAATGCTTGTTTGAATTGGCTGAAACATTTAGCCGTGAGGCAGAGAAATGAAATGGATTTTGCTTCATTCCTTCAAGAGGAATTGGAAGATGATTGTATTTTGGAAGATACGATTCATGCTAGGTTGTATGTGGCGATAGAAGAATTGCCTGATCGGGCCCGAGAGATCGTACTGATGTCATTAAAAGGTGCTTCCAATCCTGAAATTGCTTTAAATTTAGGAATATCACTAAATACGGTGAAGACAGTAAAGTTGAGGGCATATCGTGTGTTACGAGAAAAGTTAAAGGAGATTAATTGGTTGTTAGTCATATTTTTGATTTCATAATTATTTTCTTGCTTAAAAAATATCATTTTTTTGTCACCCTGTTGTGTGGGATTGTTGTTTATGGAATAAAATACATATAAAAATGAATTTTAATCCAGACATAGAAAATTTGATATATGGTTATCTTCGAGGAAAACTCTCATCCGAGGAGCAAACTAGATTGGATGAATGGTTAAATGATAAGCTTACTAATAAAATATTGTTTGATCGAATTTGTGACAGGGAGATTATATTGCGTAAGGCTAGATTTTTTGATAGGCATTCTCAGGAGAAGATGTGGGAGAGTTTGGAATCTAAAATCTATAAAAAGAAAAAAAGATATTTGTTACGTTGGTGGGCTGTGGCCTCTTTGATAGTGCCTGTACTGCTGGGGGGGTGGTTTTTCATGAATGATGTAGAAAAAGATAATCGGGATGCACTTGAATATGAGATTTTGTCTGGTATGTCTTGTGCTAGGTTGGAATTGGCTGATGGGACAATTATCGCTTTGCATCAAGATAGTATATATTCAGTGGAACTAGCTCGAGGAGGACGTTTGGATAATGAAGGGGGAATAGTGACATATAAGCAGGATTCAATTGGGGATTTAGGCAACGAGTATAACGAGATTCGGACTCCTCGGGGAGGGGTGTATCAAATACGATTGCCTGACGGGACGAAAGTTTGGTTGAATACGGAATCTATATTACGTTTTCCTAGGAGGTTTGCTGGGAACGAGAGACGCGTGTATGCACAGGGAGAACTTTATTTTGAGGTCGTTCGAGATTCAACTCGACCGTTTCGTGTCGAGTTGGAGGATTATACGGTGGAAGTGACGGGTACGGAATTTAATGTTCGTACATATGTTGACGGTCCGCAATTGACAACCTTGATATCGGGAGGTGTGAAGATTTGTGGTGAGAACGAATTTATTTATTTGAAACCGGGTGAAGAGGCTGAGTTGAAACAAGCGGGTGGGACTATTCGTGTTCAACAAGCGGATGTGGAGTCTCGATTAGCTTGGTTGCGAGGGTATTTCCTGTTCGATAATGCAAGGTTGGAGGATATCATGAACGAGTTGGGAAGATGGTATAACGTGGAAACTTTTTTTGAGACCCCGGGGGCTTGTGAGGTGCGTTTTTCTTTGGAACTCCGGCGTCACGAAGATTTTAGGCAGGTACTTGATTTGATTGAACGTGCGGGAATGGTGAAAATTGTCGTTAAAAAGAATGTAGTTTTTATAAAATAAAAATACTAGATGTGTAGTGACATCTGGTATAGTAAAAGGTCTTAATTAGATCATTGTGAAATTTATTTATGTACAAATGTATGAAAAAAAGAGGACGAATGGGTATACAAATGTATGCTCGATCTAAAATTTTGCGAATTATGAAATTGACTGTGATGTTTTTGTTCGTGACATTTTTATCCGTTTCAGCTTCAGGTTTCGCCCAAGAAACAACAATTCGGGTAAATAACACGAGTTTAAAACAAATTTTTAAGGAAATTAGGCAGAAAATGGGGTATACTTTTGTTTTTAATGAACAAATCGTGAATAAAGAGGGAAAGATATCTTTGAATATAACTTCTGACGATATACATGAAATATTGGATAAATGTTTGGAAAATACCTCGTTGGATTATGAAATTCAGGGTGATGCTATTGTGATTTTGCTTAAAGAAAAACAAACAGTACAAGAGGGAGAAAAAGAAGTTGTTAAAATTACGGGGAGTGTCAAGGATAAAAATGGTAGTCCTTTGCCGGGAGTTACAGTATTGGTAAAAGGGACTACTGTGGGTGTTGCCACGGATGTTAATGGAAACTATTCTATTGTTTTACCTGAAATAAAAGAACCTATTCTCGTTTTTTCATTTATTGGAATGAGAACAGAGGAGATTGCCGCTAATAATAAGGTGATTAACGTTACCATGCAAGAGAGTGCGGAGCAGTTGGAGGAGGTAGTGGTGAATACAGGTTATCAGACGATTAATACACGAAATTTAACGAGTTCTGTGAGTTCTGTAAGGGCAGAGGATATTTTGGTTGCCGGGATGACAAGTATCGATGCGGCTTTGGAGGGACGTATTCCAGATTTGTTATTGATGAGTAATTCCGGGGAAGTTGGTTCAACACCAAGAATTCGTATCCGTGGAACTTCGACTTTGTTGGGTAATCGTGAGCCATTGTGGGTACTGGATGGGATTATTCTTACCGATCCGGTTCGTGTTGACCCGACAGATTTGAATAATCCTGATTATATAAATATTATCGGTAATGCAATTTCTGGTATTAATCCTCAAGATATTGAAAGGATTGATGTGTTGAAAGATGCTTCTGCTACAGCTCTGTACGGGACTAGAGCTGCTAATGGGGTTATCGTTGTTACAACTAAAAAAGGTAGAAGTGGTAAGGCTCGGTTGTCGTATAATCATACATCGAAATTGACTCGTCGTCCTCGCTATTCTGATCGAGATATTAATTTAATGAATTCCCAAGAAAGGGTGCGTTTTGGAAAGGAATTGACCGATATGCATTATATTTTTCCTGAAGGAATGGTGATGGTGGGGTATGAAGGAGCGTTCTATCGTTTACAAACTGGAGCGTCCAATTATGAACAGTTTATGAACGAAGTAGAGTTTTACGAAAAAGTAAATACTGATTGGTTTGATGTTTTGACGAGAGATGCTTATTCCCATGGACATAATGTTAGTATTTCCGGGGGAAGTGACGATACTCGTTATTATACTTCTATTGGTTATGATCGGGAAAACGGAGTTTCTAAAACAACTTATACGGAACGTTACACTGCGTTGATTAATTTAAATACTGAGTTATTTGGTAAATTGAGATTAGGTCTTCAGTTAAATGGAAATATCCAGAAGAAAAATCATTTGATGGAATCAATTAACACGATGGATTATGCTTATAATACGACTCGCGCTCTTCCATGTTATAATGAAGACGGATCTCTGTTTTTTTACGGGAATCGTTATTATACCCATGCCAATAATCCGGGGAAAAAGTATAAATTCAATATTCTAAATGAAATTAATAATAGTTCTAATGAGTATGATGGAGAAGGATTAAGCGCACGATTGGATTTGAAATATAATATAATGGAAGGATGGGATATTAACGTGCTCGGATCTTATAATCGTAGTAGTACTTTGCAGGAAAAATGGTGGGGAGAGAAAACTCAATATGTAGCTATGTTGAGAGATGCGGAGGTAGACGAAAAGCCTTTGACGGATGCAGAGGGGGGATATTGTGAATTGCCCTATGGAGGTGTTTTATTAACGACTAATTCTATTTCTTCCGGATATACTTTCCGTGTTCAAAGTGATTTTCGTCATTTGTTTGGATCAGATGTCCATCATTTGTTGACGGTATCCGTTGGTTTTGAGGCTAATAGCAGTAAATACAAAAGTTATTCGGATGAAAAGCGGGGATTCATGAAAGATCGAGGGTTACAGTTTACTGATGCAACCGGAATTACATTGAGTGATTATGCCCGGTACGAATCTTGGATAAAAAAGAATCACTTGACTATCAGTGATAATTTAACCAATATGTTGGCCGGTTATGCGACGGTTTCTTATAGTTACGAGAATCATTTTACGTTGAATGTAAATGGGCGTTTTGATGCTTCTAATAAGTTTGGTAGTAGAAGTAACGAAAAATTTCTTCCCGTTTGGTCTGTCTCCGGAATGTGGAATGGAAAAGAGAATTTATTGAAAAATGTTGAATTCGTCTCTAATTTACAACTTCGAGCTTCTTTTGGTATTCAAGGGAATATGTTAGATGACCAGAGTCCTAATTTGATTATTCGTAAAGGTACTGTTGACGCTTATTACGGGCAAAATATTTCGAATGTAGAACGTTTTCCTAATCCGAATTTACGGTGGGAACAGACAAATTCGTTGAATTTGACGTTGGATGTTGATCTTTTTGCTTCTCGTTTAGCTATTTCCGGTTCTTATTTTTTGAAGAAGACAAAGGATTGTTTTACTGACGTAGAGATTTCTCCTTTAAATGGTTTTTATAGTTACGTGATGAATAACGGGGATCTGACGAATAAAGGGTATAACTTGGGAATATCTGGTACTCCTATTCGTACAGATGATTTTACATGGCAAATAAATTCTTATTGGTCTGGTAATTATAATGAAGTTGAAGCTCAAACAACGGAGGATTACAGTATTTCGGATTATTTGGATGGAAGAGCTTTGATGAACGGTAAACCGGTAGGGACGTTTTACAGTTATAAATTTTTAGGTTTGAATCCTTCAAATGGTGTGCCTGTTTTTGATGATTGGGAAGAGCGTCGTAATCAATTGGTAGGAAAATCTTTAGACGAAGTAGTAAAATTGGTGTTGGAAGATAGTGGTTCTCGTGAGCCGAAATTTTTTGGAAGTTTTTCAACTTCTTTGACTTATAAAAATGTAAGTGTATCGGCTTCTTTTGTTTATAGCTTAGGATCAAAAATTCGTTTATTTAGTTTATATAATCCTATTATTGAGGGTGTTTCTTCTGATGCCAATGTCCGGAAGGAATTTACAAATCGTTGGCAGGTACCGGGAGATGAAGAACGAACGAATATTCCTGTTATTTTGAGTCCTGCTGATCCTGATTATGATAATTATAGAGAACATTATTGTAAAGAGCCGGGTTTGGATATTGTCAGTTTTGCTTCAAACGTGTGGGATATGTATGATAAGTCGAATTTGCGAGTGGTGAGTGGTGATTATTTAAAATGTAACTCTATAACGGTGAGATATAATTTCTCTCCAAATCTTTTACAAAAAACACCGTTTTCATCGGCTTATGTTACTCTGAATGCAACAAATGTATTTACGATTGCGGCTAAAGAGTTAAAGGGCCAAGATCCGACGCAGGCAGGATTTGCTAAGCCAAATTTGTCGATTCGTCCAGCTTATTCTTTGGGGTTGAATGTTTCATTTTAAAAACGAAATGGCATGAAGAAATATTTATTATATATTGTATGTTTTATCAGTTTCACTAGTTGTGGAGATTTTTTAGATGAATATTCGCAAGATTTGGTTGTGGTGAAGACTGTTGAGGATTTGGATGAGGTGTTATTAGGGGATGTTTATTTGCCGAATAAGGCTCCTACTGCTTTTCTTTCGTCTTCTTTCGTATCGTGGCTTAATTTCTTGGATGATGATATAAATACCGTTATTTATCGTCGGGGAGGGGATAAGTGGTTGTCTACAAAATGGTTGTATGGTTATACGAATTGGTTGCAAGAGATTGGAGCGTCTGTTGATGGGAGTGTTACCATTGCTAGTGATGATAGTCCTTGGGTGGAGACTTATTATCGTATAAACATCATTAATGTTATTTTGAATGAGTTGAAAAATATTGATTTGGATGATGATGCGGATGAATTAGCTGCTCTTCGGATTCAAGGTGAATGCCATTTTCAACGGGGACTTTTCTATTTCTTTTTGGTTAATCTGTATGCGAAGGCTTATCAACCGGAGAGTGCGGGTGAGATGTTGGGGATTCCCTTGAAGTTGACGAGTTATGTTGAAAATGAGTTCCATCGAAATTCGGTTAAAGAAGTTTATGAACAAGTCGTAAAGGATTTGATCTTAGCTGTGGATGAGTTGACTCGTAGTCCGCAATCAAATCCTTCATTCCGGGCTTCGCGTGAATCGGCTTTACTACTTTTGTCGCGAGTGTATTTGTATATGCAGGATTGGGAAAATGCACGAAAGACAGCGAAGGAATTTTTAGAGAGTAAAAATATGTTGGTCAATATTGCGGGGTTAAGTACTGACCAGTATTTTATGAATAAGAATAATGAGGAAATTATTTTTTCTCAAAGTAGTCAGACTTTGGTGAATGTCCTAACTGCGGAAGGAGGGGATTTTTGCGTGTCAAGAAACCTCTATAATCTGTATGATGATAAGGATTATCGTAAAGAATTGTATTTTAAAAAAAATGTATCGACGGATAGTATTGCGTTAAATCGTAAATATTCAAAGAAAGAGGGAGAAGCGGCGCCTTCAGATGGTTTTACGTTGCGTGTGGCAGAAGCTTATTTGAATATGGCAGAAGCTTGTGCGATGTTGGATGATGCAGAAGCTTGTGATTGGTTGAATCAATTGCGTCGGAACAGGATAGGTCAGTATGTGGATATGCAATACAGCGGGGAAGAGTTAATCAATGAAATTCGGGAAGAACGGAGAAAAGAGCTATGTTTGGAGGGACATCGTTGGTTTGATCTGCGTCGTTATGCGGCATGTGTGAAGTATCCTTTTAAAAAGGAAATTGTTAGGGTATTTGCCGAGTATAGTCAGGATAATAATTATAAATTCAATACGGCAGAATTGTTCCGTTTGGAAAAAGATGATCCTGCTTATTTATTTAGGATTCCGGTAAGTATCCGGGAATATCATGAAGATATGCCGGATAACGAGCGTAACGTACGTAAAGCGTTTGCATCTTTAGATGCAGATGGAAATCTGATTGAAAATGAGTAAAGCTAGAATTATGAAGATGATAAGAATAGTTATTGCGTTATTTTTAGGATGGTGTCTTTTTATAGGGTGTGAAGACGAGAATATAGAGAGTGAACCGTCCTATTATGAAAATTTTTGGGAAATAAAGGATAATCCTAATGACCCGGTACAACATCGTGCTTTTGAAATCTATCAAAAATACGGGATTCCAGTATTCTTAAATGATACAATCGGTAAAATGTTTGTAAAGATAGACATTCATGGGGATTCTATATTCCGTTATGAAACAATAGATTTAAATTGGAATTTTACTTCAGAAAGTTATAGTACTCCTTATACTCACACGTATATAAAGGGGACGGATAAGTGTCTTATGGCATTGGAACTTGCTGCTAAATATTTGGAAACAATTCCAGCTAGTATTTATCCATTTTCTATGTTGCTGACAGAAAAAACCGTGAGACCGGATATGTCAGGAGGTGTCACTTCAATATCTTCAGGGATATTTTTCAGGACATTGCTGCTTTCTGATGTTTTGAAACAAAATACAGATGTGAAAGTAGAAAAGTATATTAACAAAATTATGATTGATGTAATTTTGAATAAAATAGACGATAATGCTGTTGATAATTTTTCAAAAGTTTCAGATCCGGATGATTATGATGTAAAATGGGAAGAGTTGGAACCGGATTTGCCAGAGAATTTTGATCCGGATATTTTAACGGATCCAGATGCTTTAGAGGAGGATAAGAAAGTGGTGAGAGATGTGTTGGGGAAATATGGTTTTGTATCTAGTTACGAACAACTTGATTTTGATGATGATTGGGAGTATGTTTATTTTGATTGTACCCCACCTTATCCGGATAGTGATTTACAGGGTTATATTAATGAGATTATTTCCGTCTCACCAGAAGAATTTGAAAGGCGTTGGGGAAATTATCCTTTAGTGATGCAGAAATACGAGTTTATTCGGGATTATATTCCGATGAAAGAATAACTGAGTGTTAATAGATAGTTGTTTTAGTATGAGAAAAATATTATTGGTAATATCTTTATTTGTCCTGTGGTGTTGTCAGGATGAGGATAACGTGGTATGTCCGGATGTGCAAATCGGTAATTTTACCGATGAGAGAGATCAGACAACTTATCGTTGTATTACAATAGGTAATCAGGTATGGATGGCAGAAAATTTACGTTTCCAACATGATGGAGGTGCTTTTGATGGATGTTGGACATGGAATGAGGAGTTGCCAGAGTTGAGCACAAAGCAATTTATAGAGTTAGTGGAAGACTATTGGGTCGAATACTTGATTTCTGATGATCTTTATTTTGAAATTGATGAGTTGAATCAAGAAGGATATTCTTATGAGGAGATCATTGATAAAGTTGGCGACCAATTGCCGAAAGAGTTACTAGAGGAATTTTATCAAACTAATCCGAACGGAGAGTTCCTGAAGGAATTCGGTTATCTTTATTCATATGAAGCGGCTGTGGCTGCGGTTCCGGAGGGATGGCGTTTGCCGACAGATGAGGATTGGCAAGAATTGGAAAAAACGTTAGGAATGTCTGGGAAGGAAATTTCCTTGATGAATCAAGGAAGAGGAAATGGACAAGGGGATTTGTTGAAAAGTGGTGATAATGGTATTGGCTTTGATGCCTTGATGTGTGGAGGAAAGTTATTCGGGACAGGAGAAAAAGTGAATATTTATTCTCGTCAAGGAGTAAATGCTTATTTTTGGTCTGCTTCAGCTATTGCAGAGACGGATAGCACTCAAATAGCGGTTGTTAGAAGTGTGGGAATGGGAGAATCTGGAATATTGAGATTCTATTCCAGAACAGATGGTACTGCTTATAGTGTTCGTTGTGTGAAGAATAAAGAAGATTAAAATGAAGAGATTTGTACTTATTTTATTGGTGATATGTCCATGGCTGATAAATGCCCAACCGTTACATTATGCGACATCCTATGATAGTGCTTTTATACAGGCAAAGGAAGAGGGGAAAATGGTATTGGTCTATGCCTATTCACCCTGTCGTTTATGTGATGATATGACAGAAAAAGTGTTATCTTTACCTGATATTGCAGGTTTTTTGAATGACCATTTTATTTTGGTTGATATGGATATGGACGAACATGCTGGTGTTCTCTTTAAAAAAGAATACCAACTGAAACAATGTCCTTCTTTTTTATTGTTTAATAATCAAGGAAAATTGTTACATAAAATGGTGGGTATTTGTCCTGGAGAGGAGCTATTGGCTAAAATTTCTCGGGGGTTAGATGAGCGGGCTAATTATGCTATGGTGAAACAACGTTATGAATCCGGGGAACGTTCTATTGATTTGTTGCCTGATTATCTTTTTGCTTTAGATGATGCAGGTGAAGTTGTTAGTTTACCTGATGTCACCCGAGATTTTTTCCCATCTTTTTCTTCTGAGGATTTAGTGACTAAGAAAGGGTGGATTATGTTTGAGATGTGTATCAACGATTATCAGGATTCCGTATTTCAGGCTTTTCTGCAAAATAAAGAGTATTTTGTGGATCATGTGGGAGAAAAGCAGGTTAATGCTAAAATCCGTCAAGTACTGATGGTTGCATTCCAATTATGTATACAGGATTCTTCCAATATGGAGGATTCTGCTTTGTTAATGGTTACAATAGATAAAGCAGGGATGCCTGAGAGGGAAATTCTTAGACAGCTTTGGACATTACATGAAAAGAAAGATTATGCAGCTATAATGGATTTTTACGATCAGAAAATTTTTATGGTAGAACCTATCTTTAGAAGTAAATTGGGAGATTTTTTACCGATTTTAATGAAAGGGGCAGATCGTGTACAACGAGAACGAATTTCGGCTTATACTATGAAATGTTTGGTAGATTTAAGAGCGAGAAGGTCACATATAAAATAATTGAGATGAAAACAGGTTTATTAATTTTATTAGCATTTATTTTAAGTAGTATTACTTCTGTGGAAGCACAAGAGAGAAAAAATGGGAAAACGATGGAAAAGGAAGAACGTCCTTTGCAGGCAGGAGATCGTTGTCCCAATTTCTCTTTTGAGGATATTGACGGTAAGAAAGTAACTTTAAAATCTTTAAAAGGGAAGTATATTTTTATAGATATTTGGGCAACATGGTGCCCTCCGTGTCGTGATGAATTACCATTCTTAAAAGTTTTGGAAGAGAAATTTAAAGATCGGAATATTTGGTTCGTGAGTATTTCTTGTGACAAAGATAAAAAGAAATGGGTTGAGATGGTGAAAAGAGAGAAATTAGGTGGAATTCAGTTGCATATGGGAGATGATTGGTCTTTTATGGAGGCATTCGGTAATCGAAAGATTCCCCGTTTTATATTGGTTGATCCCAAGGGAAAAATCATTTCTCCTAAAACCTCTCGTCCTTCAGAACCAGGAACAGAAGTTATGTTGAAAGCTTTAAAAGGATTATGATTCAGATGTGTAGGATGAAAAATATCGTTGGAATATTATTGTGCCTGTTTGTCTCTACTTTTTTTAGTAAGAGTATGGCTCAAGATTACGTGGTGGTTGCCAGGCAAAAACTAAAAACAGATACTGATTGGGTAAAAGTTATCTCTTTTCTACAAGAAAAACATAATGCTCCCGTGTTTTATTATCGGAACTCTCCATTCGAGATTTTAGATAGTTTAAAGCTTTATAATCCTCGTTATGTTGCTTTTGTTGAAGAACCTAAGCAGGTTGATCGTGAATTGGTCATGCTTTTACGTAGGATGAGTCGTCAGGTGGATGAGGATATTTATTCGGATTATATTTGGGGGATTATTACTGGATATGATGCGAAGGCTGCTTTAAAGTTAGTTAATAATGGAGTACAATCTTTGAAGATAAAAAGTGCAGTATCGACTATTGCAGAGTTACGTGCAGCAAAGTGGTTTGATCGTTTTGCATGGATAGATGACCATCAGGATGGACTTTGTGGGGAAAAGAGAAGTATAAAAGATTCCGTTATTACTTATATGATCTCTCCGGATGAAAGTTTACAAAAATTCTATGATTTTTATAAAGAATATGATCCGGATTTTATCGTTACTTCTGGGCATGCCACGGAACGGAATTTAGAAATGCCATTTTCACATGGGAATATTAAGTCGAAGAATGGTTTGTTGTATGCGGCTTTTCCTGAAGGTAAGGAATATTTGGTTGAAAGTGGAAAGAGACGAGTATTTTTAGGGGCAGGAAATTGTTTACTTGGAAATGTCAGGAAAAATCCTAATTCGATGGCGATTGCTTGTTTGGGAAGTGGAAATGCTGCAGCAATGGTCGGATATGTAGTAACTTCTTGGTATGGTAGAGTTGGGTGGGGGACATTGAAATATTGGTTATTCAATCCGGGACGTTATACTTTGGCAGAGGCTGTATTTTTGAATGAGCAAGATATGTTATTTCAAATGAATCACTGGAATCCTAATTTTAATCAGGTGAATTTTCCTTATGCTCAATCAGATGCTCAAATTCGGGGAGAGATGAAAAAAGCTGTCGCTACGATTCAAAATCAGTTAGGTATAGAAAATCCGACTAAAGATCAGATTGGTTTCTTGTATGATAGGGACGTGTTGGCTTACTATGGTGATCCTAAAGCTGATATTCGTTTGCAAAAAATTCCTAAAGAAGAGGAGTATAAGGTCGATTTTAAGGTTAAAGGGGAGAAATGTGTTATTAAAATTAGAACGCAGAAGAATTTCAATATTAATCACTTGAAAGGAGAGCAATTTAAGCAAGAACATGTTGGTAATTTGCCTTTTAGTTATTTTTTTCCAGAACGGTTAAAAAGTCCTCGTTTAGTATCAAAATGTTTAGGTGACATTTTGATTAATGAAGATTTTATGTTGATTTATAAACCGGATTTCAAACCCCAAAAAACGTATAAGGTTGTTTTGGAATTGGGATCATGATGGAGTTTTAGAAAATGAAGGTATCCTTGGGGAAGAACGTAAAAATATAGAATTGATGCTTGTAGTAAATATAAGGAAAAGTAAGTGCGATCTATTTGTAAAGTAGTCGAGAAGCTACCCCTTATTCGTTGCTGATTCAGAGCTGATTCAGAGTTTCTCCTGTCTGGACTGTATGAGTCACGAGTAAGCTCTGAATCAGTTTCGAAAAAGGGATTTCTTCTCTCTCAATTCTCGGTAGGATTACCGTTACTTCTTTCACAAAGGAAATCGGATAATAATTTGGTTTACATGGGTACTTATTTTGCTTACATCCCTGCTTACATGAGGGGGATAAAAACCATTAAAACCGCCTAAAACAAAAAAGCACCTACATTCGTAAGTGCTTTAAAATGAGAGCGGAAAACGGGACTCAAACCCGCGACCCCCAGCTTGGAAGGCTAGTGCTCTATCGACTGAGCTATTTCCGCAATATGTGGGGAGAGCAGGATTCGAACCTACGAAGACGATGTCAGCTGAGTTACAGTCAGCCCCAGTTGGCCACTTTGGTATCTCCCCTTTGTTCAAAGAACAGTTGCTTGTTTTAAGCGGGTACAAAGATAGGTAGTTTTGCGGAATTACCAAATATTACGTGGAAAAATCTTGAAAAAATATATTTCGTGTGTAAAAGAATACGAGGAGCTTTCGGTACCGAAAACTCCTCGTTACATCTTATCGTCACTATGAGACCTATTTACGAGGACGATAAGTAATGTCAATGTTTTTTTCTTCGTCGAAACCTTTGTACTTGATGTGTAGTTGTACGGAATCTGTTACCTCGTTAAACACTTCTTTTAGCGGGAAACTGACATAACCGTAAAGACTTTTGTTCTCCGGATCTCCATAAGCATGATGTCTGAATTCTAACAGGGTTTTCCCGTCCGCTGTTAATTCTTCATGCTTTGTCAGGTTGACCATGTGTTCTTTAGCACCTCCGGCATAAAAGAATCGGAAGGTGATGAAGTCGTTGGCAATCCAGTATTCCGGTAATTCAATCGGATCCATACCCAAGCTGTCACTAATCGCTTCGGAATAGGGTACAATAGGTTTTGTAAGAAGCTTTTGTAGGTCGTTTACTCGCACGTAATGATCTACACTACTTCCCGGATTTGCATCTTGCAAGATGGTAAAATCTGCGTACACACGCATATTATTTTCTAAGTAACGTACCGGTACATTTGAAACGGATGGATACAATACAGGACCTTTGTCCAGTATGATTCTGTAATCCTGATCACTTGTTTTTTCAATCGTACCGACTTCTAACCAGAATTTGTCCAGGCTATACCCGTCATCATTACAAGATGTGAAGGCGAATGTTGCCGAGAGCAAAAGAATAATTAGTGTCACTCCTTTTTGATACTTCATTTTAAACCCCTTTTTATTACTCGTTGTTTTTTAGTTTCATTATTTAGATGGATAATTGCGTGAATGGTTGCGTCTAATAATGTTAAAATCAATGGAAAAAGGCTATCATACATCGCATGATAGCCTTGATCCCTTGTTTTTGCCGGGATTTATGAATTTAGAAAAGAGTTTTTTTCAGTGAGAATAGGAATTCCAATCCCCCGTCTTTTCTATTTTTTGCGGAGATGTCTCCTTTATGGAAAAGAACGGCGTTCTTCACGATGGAGAGTCCTAGGCCGGAACCGCCATTTTGTCTGCTACGTCCCTCGCATACACGATAGAAACGTTCGAAAATCCGGTTCAAGTGATTTTCTTCTATTCCTTGCCCTGTGTCATAGTAGGAGAAATAATAGAATTCATTGTCTTCCATGTAGTTGTTTACCCCGATCGAGATATTGTCTCCGGCGTAATTGATGGAATTTTCAATGAGATTTCGGAATATAGCATAAACCAGCGTTTTATTTCCCTCGATAACCGTCTGGGGATTTATCTCGTTCCTTACGTTGATCCCGTGTGCTATGATCGGGTCATGCAGGTCATCAATGACTTCCTGCAAAGTGTTGTGAACATTCACTCGTTCCTTGTCAAAAAGTTCGGATGCCTCTTCCGTCTTGGTGATTAGGGCAATATCCCGGATTAAGTCGGATAGGCGAACGATTTGTGAATACGTACGTTCCAGAAAGAAATGTTGCTTGTCCGAGTTAATATTGGGTTGTTCCAGAAGGGTTTCGATATAACCGCGAATACTGCTTACCGGAGTTTTTAGCTCGTGGGCGATATTATTCGTCATCTCCTGTTTTAGGAGCCTGTTTTTTTCGTTATCAGAGATATTGTTTAGGGTGATTTCGAAACTGTTATCCGTGAAAATCAATAGTTTCACGGCAAAATGCTTACCTCCCTTGCTGATCTTGTTCTGGTACACGGGGATGTTGGTGGTATTCGGGTTTACCGGGGTGTTTTTCCTTAATAATTCGTTCAGTTCTTTGAAATCCGGTTGTTCCAGCAGTTTTTCGACTTTGAATGTCGGTTCGTCCAGGATGATGTTCAAATACTGGATAAAATGCGTGTTGGCATATATCTTTTCCCGGTTAGCGGAGAAGATGGCAATCCCCTCGTCGGAATAGTGGAAATGACGGAGAAGTTTCTCCTGTTCCACGTTGATCTGCTTGTTGCTCTCTTCTAAAAGTTGATAATTATGAATGATCTTTTCACCGATCTCTCCCAGTTCCGTGTTCGGGAAATGGATATTGTTGTAATTAATGTTGTGATTGTCGGCCGAAACGATAAAATCTTTCAGTCCGGAAATCGCTTTCCCGAAACGATCGGAGATATAAATCAGCGAGATCAGCGTGATAAAGAATAGTAGCGTGATAAAATACAGGAATATGTTGTCCGTCTTTAAAAAGTTCTGAATCTTGATGTCGTAAGGAAGAGCCACCCGAATAAAATAATTCATGTAGTCTTTGGCAAAGTAATAGTATTCGACTCCGGTACTTTTAGAAAGCCGGATGGCAGTTCCTGTTTTTTGGATTAATGCCGTTTGGATTTCTGGGCGCTGTAAATGGTTTTCGATCTCTTGTTCCTTGTCGAGACTATTGTCATAAAGGACTTTACCATCATGATCTACTATTGTTAATCGTAAGTTGGAGGGCATAAGTACGAGTACATTCTTTAAAGAATCCATTTGCCCGCTGTTTATCAGATGATATTGTTGAACATAGTGGGCAATGATATCGGAATAATCGTCCAGCGTGGTACGCAAGGTCTCCGTTTTGTAGGCTTTTTCCCGGTTTTGTTGGAAAAAGGTAATGACAACCGTGAAGGCAGCGAATACAATGAAGAAGTAAATGAACAACTTCTGTTTATAGGATAATTTCATTGGAAATAGTTTTTGTATTAACGTTTAAAGTTCCACACAATAGCCGTACCCAGAACGATTTGCGATGTGTTTCCCCTGTTCGCCCAGTTTTTTTCTCAGTCGGGTGATGTGTACGTCAACGGTACGTTCAAGCACGTAGCTGTCGTCACTCCATACTTTATTGAGAATGTCTTCGCGGGAGAATATTTTTCCGGGAGATTGTGCCAGCATGTTTAATATTTCAAATTCCTTTTTGGTAATAGGGATAAGCCGGTCGTGGATGGACACGCATTTTGTACTTAAATCGATGTGCATCTCGCCTATATCGATCACTTGTTTTTTATTGGCAGCATTCAACGAACCTGTTCTTTTCAAGACTGCTTTCACTCTTGCCGTAACTTCCTTAATCGAGAAAGGTTTGGATATATAATCGTCGCCCCCGATATTGAAACCGGTGAGCATATCATTTTCCGTGTCTTTGGCCGTCAAAAAGATAATCGGGGTAGAATTGTGAAAATCTTTCCGAAGTTTCTCCGCCATCTTGAACCCTGACATTCCTCCCATCATCACGTCCAGTAGGATGAGATCATATTCCTCGGTTAGCATCTTTAGAGCCTCTTCCGCGGAGGGTGCGGTGTCGACCAGATAGCCTTCGCTCTCCAAGTTGAATTTTAAAATTTCTCTCAGGTCCTCTTCGTCGTCAACCACTAGTATCCGTTGTTTATCCATTGCTCTAAAGTTTAGTTGTTATGAATATGTTTCGCATTCTTTCCTTCCATCAAGTAAATGGCAGCTTCGGCAATATTTGTGGCGTTATCCCCGATTCGTTCAATGTTGTATGACATTCCACTGAGGGAAAGGGCATCCAGCATATCTTGATCTTTGATCGTTTTGCCGACAAAGTGAAAAGGGATCCCGTGAATGATTTCTTTGTGGTTGTTGTCCACGAGGTCATCCGTCCGGATAATCTCTTTTGCCAAATTCTCGTCTTCACACGTAAAGGCAAAGATAGCATTTTGTGTCATTTTTTTAACCGTTTCCAATTGTAATAAAATGGTCGGGTGGAAAGATGCGTAAAGGGAACCCTGTAATTCAACTTCCCGGAGGAAGTCGGCAATATTGAGTAATAGGTCACCGATACGTTCCAGGTAGGCTGTCATATCATGATAGGACATGATCTTTCGGCAATCACTGGCTCTGGGACAGTAAAGTACGATGGAGTTGATGACTTCATCCCTGATTTTTATTTCCAGACCGTCGATGATAACTTCATTATGTTCGATCTTCGTGTATAATTCACCGTCTTTATTGTCGTGGGTTGCGGTGATAACGAGTTCCATCTGTTGTAGTACGATGGTGGATAAGACTTCAAAGTCTTCTTTAATCTTTTCCAGGTATTTTTCTCTTATGGTAGTCATGTGGTGTAAGCTAAAAGTTATAAACTAAAAGATAAAAGTTTAGAGGAATTTAAAATGAAATCAAAAAAGCCTCGTGCGATGGAAATCACTGAATCTAAAATCATAAATCAAAAATTACTTTATCCAAATTGTCCCGTCAAGTACTCTTCCGTGCGTTTGTCACTTGGGTTTGTGAACATTTTTTGGGTTTCGTCATATTCAATTAAATGACCAAGATACATGAACATCGAGTAATCCGATATACGGGCAGCCTGTGACATATTATGTGTGACAATCAAAATTGTGAATTCATTTTTCAGATCCAGTAACAACTCTTCAATTCGATTGGTGGCAATTGGGTCCAAGGCAGAGGTCGGTTCATCCATTAGTAAAACTTTTGGTTTTAGTGAAAGAGCCCGGGCGATGCATAACCGTTGCTGCTGACCACCGGAAAGGAAGGTTCCTTTCTTGAATAGGGAGTCTTTCACTTCATCCCATAACCCCACGTTTTTTAGGCTTTCCTCTACTAACTGGTCTTTTTCCTGCTTGGGAAGAGAAATCCCGTTCAATTTATACCCGGCGATCACGTTGTCATAAATGCTCATCGTGGGGAACGGGTTCGGGCGTTGGAATACCATTCCTGCCATGCGTCGTACTTCCATGGGGTTTGTCTTTAATATATTTTTCCCGTTTAGGAGAATCTCTCCCGTGGTCTTGATATCTGGGTACAATTCGTGCATCCGGTTGATCGCCCGTAACAAGGTACTCTTTCCACATCCGGAGGGTCCCATGATAGCCGTGATTTTCTTTTCAGCAATATCTGCACTAACTTCTTCTACCGCATTTTTCCCCGGGGTGTACGAAATGGAAACTTTTTTAAGTTGTAATATAGGATTTGTGATAACCATGATTAATTTTAGATTTTAAATTTTAGATTGAAAGTCTGTTTGTAATGTAATTTAAAATTTACAATTATTGAACTCTCCATTTTTTTGCAATTTGTTTTGCTATAATATTGAGGATAAGGATTAACATTAACAGGAAGAGGGAGGAACTCCAGATCATGTCGATTAGATTCGGGTCATTGTAAAACTCCCAGATCAACAAGGGAACCGCACTTGTGGGTTTCAACACGTCCCAGTTGATTGCGGTGCTACCCAAGGCTGTTAACATCAGGGGTGCGGTTTCTCCCATAACTCGAGAAATAGCCAGTAAGATACCCGTGAACAATCCCCCGAAGGCTGCGGGTAACAATACTTTCAGAATGACACTGGTGTAAGAGGCTCCTAATGCAAGTCCGGCCTCTTTCAAACTTCCCGGGAGCATCTTTAACGTCTCTTCCGTGGAACGCACGATTAACGGGAGCATCATGATACTAAGGGCGACACTTCCTGCGAGGGCGGAATAACTACCTAGGGGTTTCACGACCCAGGCATAAGCGATAATACCGATTACGATGGAAGGGCTACCTTGAATCAGATCTGTCAAGAAACGAGTGATGTTCGAAAATTTGGTTTTCGGGTGTTCCGAGAGATGAATTCCGACCATAATTCCGATAGGGATAGCAATAATTGCGGCTAGGACAACCATGAGCAACGTACCGGTAATTCCGTTTGCAATTCCGCCCGGAATAATGTCTCCCGTTCCTTTGGCCAGCATGGCGTCCAAGGTACTTGGAGCGCTCTCCGTGAAAAAGTTCCAATTAATCTGTTTGTAGCCTTTTTTGATCAATTCCCAGATGATGGCGAATAACGGGATTACTGTCAGAGAGGCTAGAAAACAGGTCGTGTAGAAAAAGACCTTGTTTTTTATCGTTCTATATCTTAAACTACTCATTGTTGCAATCAATTAAGTTTCTTGATGATGAGTTTTGCCACTAAATTGATGATTGCCGTGATCAGGAACAAGAGTAACCCGATGGCAATCAAGGAGCTTAATTTCAACCCGTCTGCCTCTCCGAACTGGTTTGCGATGATACTGGCCATCGTGTTACCCGTGTCTGCCAGTGAGGTGGGCAGGTTATTCGTGTTGCCGATGAGCATGGTTACTGCCATGGTTTCTCCAAGAGCCCGTCCTAGGGCAAGGATATAACTGGCAAATACTCCGGAACCGGCGGAGGGAAAAGTGACTGTTCTGATCACCTCGTAGCGAGTGGCTCCCAAACTATATGCAGCCTCTTTCAGTTCGTTGGGAACCATGGATATGAACTCGCCACTGAGGGAGGATGCATAGGGGATGATCATGATTGCCAGAATAATGGATGAGGTTAATACTCCGAATCCTTGTGAATTGACACCCATCTCGATAATGATCGGGCGGAAGGTATAAAATCCCCATAATCCGTATACGATCGAGGGAATTCCCGCAAGTAAATCTATAATGGAACTGATGAACGTGGCAATTTTTTTACCTCGAAAGAATTCACCTGTGAAAAGTGCCACTGGCAGAGAAAATGGAATACAGAATATAAGTGCCAGAAAAGAGGTTAGGAGGGTTCCCACGATAAAGGAAAGGGCTCCATAAGTTTCTCTGTCCGGATGAGGGTCCCATTCTGTTGACCCGATAAACTGGAAGAATCCATAATGGCCGAGAGCCGGGATCGAGCCGCTGACCAATGAATAGATCATGCCGGCACTAATCAGTAGAATCAGTATACAACAAATAGAGAGTAGCCGTTTAAAAATAAGATCACGCATAATTAGTTACAAGTTACAGGTTACAAGTTACAGGTTGGCAAGATTCAACTTGCAACCTGTAAACTTGTAACTTTATTAATTCAGGACTTTTTTGCCCTCGAAACTTATAGAGTTTAATAGTGTTTTGGCGTTAGCCACGGCTGATTGAGGAAGGGGAGAGTAATGAACTTTTGTAGTCAATGCTTGTGCTTCCGGGCTTAACATCCAATCAAGTAATTTCACGGTTGCCTGTGCTTGTGCTAGGGTTCTGTTTGCATAGGCTTGTTCTTTGTAAAGAATAATCCAGGTGAAACAACTGATGGGGTAAGCGTCCGGTGCGGAAGAGTTCGTGACCATGGTACGGGTATCTGCTGGCATTTCGCCTTTTGCCGCTGCGGAGATACTTTCCGTGTTCGGTGTGATGAAATTACCGGACGAGTTCTTCATCTGTGCCATCGGGATGTTCAGAGAAAATGCATACTCTGATCCCACGTATCCGATCGCTCCAGGGGTTTGGCTGATTGTTCCGGCTACACCGGGATTACCTTTAGCTGCCAAGCCTGCCGGCCATTTCAATGATTTGCCTGTACCCACGTTTTCTTTCCAATCATTGCTTACTTTCGTCAGGTAATCACTGAAAACGAAGGTGGTTCCGCTACCGTCTGAACGGTATACCGGGGTTAATTCTTTGTTCGGAAGAGTTACACTGGGATTTAATTCCTGAATTTTAGTATCATTCCATTTGGTGATTTTGCCCAGATAGATGTCGGCAACAACCTCTCCGGAAAGTTTTAATTCTTTCACTTCCGGTAAATTGTAGGCCATGACCACGGCTCCCATACAAGTCGGGATGTGTACCGTTGTGTAGGGCATCTCTTGCATCTCCGTGTCAGACAGGTAGGCATCCGATCCTCCGAAATCAACAATCTTGTCTTTCAGGCTTCTGATTCCACCACCACTACCAATACCCCCGTAAGTCACGGTGTTACCCGTTTTCTCTTGATAGGTCTTGAAAGCCAAGTTGTAAAATGGTAAGGGGAAAGTAGCCCCCGCTGCAGCGATGTTCATTTTTTTGCTCTCGGACTCTTTGTTCTTCTTCGAATTCCCGCAAGATGCAATTGCGATAGCTAAAATAAGGATAAGTAAATTTTTCATTTCTGATAGTATTAATTTCAACGTCTTCTGATTCATTTATTACACTGCAAGTTTAGATGAATCTTGTTACACGAATGTTGCGCATTTGTTACATTAATGTTACAACTTGAATTCGATGTTCAGATAGACGAAAGAGCTTGATTTACCATCTCTTGGGTTCCAAGTAGAGAAATTTGGGGCGATTTTTAGTTGTTTGATCGGGGCATATTGAATACCTACTAAGATTCGTTGCCCGTCAGCGCTGCTCCAATCATCTTGGGAACCTAGGTTGTCATATCTTCCGAAGAGGTTGAATTGATCTTCTAGCTTGATAGTAGAATAAACGGAGAATCCGGATTGGTCGTTGTCTTCCTTGAACTTGGTGTTATACATTTGGTTATATTCAGCTCCGATGGAGAATAACTCGTGTTTGTAACCGGCGAAGAAGGCTAAATTCTGTTGATCTTTAGTCTCGTCTCCTTCAATATTCTTGCTGGCAAGATCGTAATAAGCGCGAATAGTCAAATTTTTAACGGGAAGAATTGTTGCTCCCACGGCATACCTGTATTTATTGTCACCGTTCAATTTTTTGTAACCTTCCCCGTTGCTGATCGTGATGTCGGCAGAGAGCCATTTTGTAAATTTATATTTACCCAAGATACCCATATCTGCGCTGGAACCGAATTTATACTCGTCTTGGAAGGATTTCATGATATAACGGTATCCCCAAAATTTTTCCTGTACGTTGAATTGTTCCAAACCGATCAAACCGAAATCCAACGTGAAATTACCCGTCTTCCAGCTTAACATGGCATTCTTGATATACGCCACTCTTTCGAGGTCTGAACCTGAAACTTTGGTGGAACCCATGTCAAAAACGACCTTTCCGCTTAATTTTTCTGTCAAGGAGAATTGGTACCCAAGGTAAGCACGATCAAGAGCGAATCCGGATTCTTTATTTGCATTTCCAATTCCGGCATGATAGTTTGCGAAAACGGTAACAATCGGTTGTCCCTTGATTTGGAATTTCTTCTTTTCTTCTTGTTTCTGACCGAAACTACTTAAACAAATAGCAGCTAAAACCACACTAATTAAAATCCTTTTCATTTGTCAAACTTTTAGTTAATATTAAAATTAAATACCTCTTGTTTTCGGCAACTAAAGTAGACTGAAAAGGTTTCCTAAATAATACGATTCCGTTACATCAATGTTACATTTATTAGGTTTGTTTATTGTCTTTTGAAGATCGAGAAGTTAACACTACCGTACTGGCGGTGTTCGAAAAAATTAGGTTCCGAGGAGAAGTCCACAGTGCCGGGATGTTCGATTATGGCGATTCCGTCCGGGGCTAATAGATCGTTATTGAAAATGGCAGCCGGAATCTCGTTGATTTTTTCCAGATTGTAAGGAGGGTCTGCGAAAATGATGTCAAAGGTCGTTCCGTTCAGTTTTTTACAGGCGATAAACACGTCAGTTTTGAAAATGGTCATATTCTTGAATCCCAATTGGGCGGCCGTCTTTTTTATAAAGGCGTAATGGTTATAGTTCAGTTCGATAGAAATTATTTTCCCTGCACCCCGGGATGCGAATTCGTAACTGATACTTCCTGTTCCTGCAAAAAGATCCAGTATGGAGGCGTCCTCAATATCTATATAATTGTTGAGGACATTGAATAAATTCTCTTTGGCAAAATCCGTTGTCGGACGTGCCTTGAAATTTTTGTCGGGAGTAATAATTTTGCCTTTGTGTGTGCCGCTTATAATCCGCATCGATGAAGATTTAACAAATGAATAAAATGAGAACTGTTGAATTCTTTATCGTGAAGAATACCGTTTAACAAGGGTTCTTTAGCGAAATAGGGATTCGGGAGATAGAGCGAAAGTAGCTCTTTCAGTTTATTATCTTTGAGCGCCGGGCCGCATATAGAAAGATGCGCTTTCTCTTGGTTAATCCCGCACTCTTTGATACAATTTAATAAAAAGTATACGATGTCAGTCGTTGCTTTGTAGCTAAACGTGTTAAATAGCTGAATACCGGAGTCCCGGATAAATAACAGATCAAAATAATTGTCTTGAATGTCCAGAAAGATCTGCTCCGTGTCTCGTAACGCCTTGCCCATGGCTCCTAATATAAAAGGGTATGCCCCGTTCACGATTTGGAATACGGGAAAATGTTCCCGTACAAAATCATGAAACGATGAAATAACCGTCTCCACGAGATAGGCTTCTATCCCCTCTATGTGGTGGTAGAGGATCGTGTCATCCGGTGATACTTCTTGGTTGACCGTGTAGAGGGTGGTGATATTGGCCTTGTCGAAAAAGGCTCCTGGAACCAGCAGTTTTTCCTTGAAACATGGCATGATGTATACTTTCTTGAAACGAAGATTCAAGATCGCATCGTTCACCACGTAATTTTTTAACCTGGCCACGGCTGCCTCTCTGGAATCTGCTGCATAGGGTTCGTGTACAAACACGACTAGCTTTCCCGTTTCATCATGCACGCAAAATGAAAATCCATCCGTTGCATAACGGATGGATAATATCGATTTCTTAGATGATTCGTAAGTAAAATTGGAGTCAACAAAATAAATGCTCTGCATGTATTTATTCGTTTACGAACCGGAAATTATTCCCAGTTACCCACGTTATTGTTTGCCTCTTGTACGCTACCCACTTTTAATCCGGGGTATTTGTTTAATCTTATTCTTTCACCGTTTTCCTCCAAAATAGCATCTTCGTATTCATCGAACAAGTCTTCAAAAATGACCATGTTTGAAATACGAGCCTCGAAAACAGGTACTTCAATGCCGGAATCCGTCCAGATCATGTTGGTCCCCATCAAGAATTCATGTTTCTTTTTAGTAAAAGGAACATACCGAAGATCATCAATCGGATAGTTTTTACCGAATAATTGTTCTAAAGCGGAAACTCTCATCGTATCACGGATAATCAACCCTTTTTTCAAAGCGTCTTGTTCCGTCATACCTTCTTCAAGTTGATCATCAGTAAGTTCTCCGATAGAACGTACGGTTTTCAATGAATCGTATTTCACGAAATTGATTAATGAATCGAAACTACTAGTGTATGTTCCATGGATACTTTTGAAAGCATCTTGAGCTGTTCTAATATCTTTCAGTTTTTGGATGACTCTATCATATCTCTGTTTTTTCAACTTTTGAAATTGAATAGGATTCTGCACGCTTTGGTAGCACATATATCCCAGATAGAGAGCGGCAGCTGCTAAAAGAATTTGAATAATAATTTTTTTCATCTTTTTCGTCAGTATATTTATTATGTATTAAACAAGTTAGTTCTCGTTATTATTTAAGCTGTTTTTTCCTATCTTTACACAGTATTTTTTGACGATACCGTGAACAAATCCTTAATGGATTGTCGTGTCGGCAAATATAAAAAAAAAAAAAGATCACAGCACACTTTTGTCTATTAAATTTAGTGATGATAAATGAACATTTTGAACGTATTGTAAAAGAGAAGTTTGGGTTCGATTTTTCGCCTACGCAACAGGCGGCAATGAAGAATTTTTTAGCATTTCTCTTTGATCGTCATCCTGAAAGTTTATTTTTATTGAAGGGATATGCCGGAACGGGGAAAACTTCTTTGGTGGCGGCCATCGTGAATACATTACTGCAATTTGAACAGCAGGTTGTTTTATTGGCTCCGACGGGGAGAGCGGCGAAAGTGTTTTCCGGTTATTCTCACCAGCCTGCTTTTACGATACATAAAAAGATTTACCGACAGAAAAATGCACAGGAGGGAGTCGGGATATTCAACTTGGGATTTAACGGGAATGCCAATACACTTTTTTTCGTGGATGAGGCATCTATGATTTCAATGGGCTCTCAGGATTCGAATTTTGGGACAGGGTCTTTGCTGGATGATCTGATCGAGTTCGTCTATAACGGGCGTAATAACCGCTTGGTGTTAATCGGAGATACGGCCCAGTTGCCTCCGATTGGCGTGGATGTCAGTCCGGCCTTGGAGGCTGATTTTTTACAGGTGAGTTACGGGATGGAGATATATGAGGCAAACTTGACCGATATCATGCGACAGTCCGAGCTGTCCGGAATTTTGTATAATGCTACTCGGGTACGGGAAATGATTGGGGTGGGACCTTTTGCCAAGCTCTTGCTTCGGGTAGCGGGTTTTCCGGATATTGTACGGGTAAGCGGGGGAGAACTATTGGAAGAGTTGGATCAATGTTATAGCTCTTTTGGGATGGACGAAACGATGGTGATTTGTCGGTCGAATAAACGGGCCAATCGTTTTAATGAGGGGATACGGGCCAGAATCCTTTACCGGGAAGATGCTTTTAGTAGTGGAGATAAGATCATGATCGTGAAGAATAATTACTTCTGGGGAGCAGAATATGACAAGGTGGATTTTATTGCGAACGGGGATATTGCCACTGTGGAGAAGGTTGGGAAATATAAGGATTTATACGGATTCCATTTTGTCAACACTCGTCTAAGTATTTACGGTTACGAGGAAGAGATCACTGCATGGGTTATGTTGGATACCTTGACCACAGAACAACCTGCATTGAGTTATGAAGATTACCGGCGGTTGTACATGGCTGTGGAGGAAGATTATATGGATGTAGCTTCCAAGCAGAAGCGATTCAAAAAGATTCAAGAGAACGAATACTATAATGCTCTGCAAATTAAATTTGCCTATGCTGTTACGTGTCATAAAGCCCAGGGAGGACAATGGGATGCGGTATTTATTGATCCGGGCTGGCAGGGAGAAGATTCACATGATGATGAATATTGGCGTTGGTTATACACGGCATTTACTCGGGCACGTAAAAAACTATATCTGATTAATTTCAAGGATGAAATGATAGAGGCTTTGGAAGATTGAACTTCCTCCGCCAGCTTTGCCGCCGGAGGAAGTTCTTAGGCAAGAACATTTATCTTCCTGATAAATTACTGGATTTTTAGATATTCAATGATTGCGTCAATCCGAGCATTGGCTTCTTGTTGTGCCCGTTCGTAATCATTTATGTCTTTCATCTGAGTTCGAGCTTCAAAGTAGAATTTAATCTTCGGTTCAGTACCGGAAGGACGAACCGAAATCTTACTGCCGTCAGCTAGGAAGAATTGTAATACATCGCTTTTCGTTTCGAAATCAAGGTGCGTTTTTTCTCCTGTTTGCAGGTTGGTTGCTTCCAGGGAAAGGTAGTCTTTTTTCAGTACAACCGGGCTGTGATTGATTTCTTTCGGCGTGTTGTGACGGAGCTCTTCCATCATGGCTTTGATCTCCTGCGCCCCGCTTAAACCTTTACGTACGATGTAAATCATTCTTTCTTGCGAGAATCCGTATTTGGCATAAATTTCCTTGAGGAAGGAGTACAGTGTTTTATTTTGCATCTTTACCCAAGCGGCGATTTCGGCCATTAATGATGTGGCAGAAACCCCGTCTTTGTCCCGGGTGAATGCTCCCGGCATGTAGCCAAAGGATTCTTCCCCGCCGCCGATGAATTTCTCACCGCCTTCTTTGCGAATAATATCGGCAATCCACTTGAATCCGGTGTACACGTCATAACAGATGATATGATTTTTTTCTGCGATGTCTTTAATCAACTCGGTCGTGACTATGGTTTTAACCGTGTATTCACCACCTTTAAGTTGGTTCAGTTCTTTTTTTCTGCGGATGATGTATTCCGTGAAAATAATATTGGTTTGGTTTCCATTCAATAATGTCCATTCTCCCGCGTCATTTTTTACGGCGATGCCGATACGGTCCCCATCCGGGTCACAAGCCATGGCCAGATCAGCATCGATTTTGCGAGCTAGATCCAAGGCCATTTTGAATGCTGCCGGTTCTTCCGGGTTAGCGGATGCCACGGTCGGGAAATCTCCATTCGGAATGCTTTGTTCCGGTACCGTGTGAATATTCGTGAATCCCCAGTTACGCAAAGAGGCAGGAACAAGCTCGTAGGTAGTTCCGTGTAGTGGGGTAAAGACGATTCTCAAGTCGTGTTCTTTTTGTATGGCTTCCGGTGAAAGACTTAATGTTTTCACTTTATCCAAGTATTTTTTGTCAAAGTCTTTTCCTAAAATGGTGATCATTGCTGGTATACCCTTGAATTTAATATCCGAAACTTGCACCTTCTTTACTTCATTGATCACGTTTTTATCATGTGGGGGAACGAGTTGTGAGCCATCGTCCCAGTAGGCCTTGTAACCGTTGTACTCTTTCGGATTGTGAGAGGCGGTAAGAATGACACCTCCTTTACAGCCTAATTCTCGGATGGCAAATGACATTTCAGGCGTGGGGCGTAAGTCCTCAAACAGGTAAACGTGTATGCCGTTGGCTGAAAAAATATTGGCAGCTGTTTCTGAAAAGAGCCGGGAGTTATTACGGCAGTCATGACCGATACACACGGCTTTCTTTTCATTCGGGAACATCTTGTTGATGTAGTTTGAAAAACCTTGTGTAGCAGCACCTACCGTGTAGATGTTCATTCGGTTGGTTCCCACTCCCATGATTCCTCGTAAACCACCGGTTCCGAATTCCAAATCGTTGTAAAACGATTCGACTAATTCTGTCGTGTCCGTGTTTTCCAACATGCGTTTTGCTTCGGCACGTGTTTTTTCGTCATACGCCTTGTCCAGCCACTTTTCGGCTTTGGCTCTGGCTATTTTTATGATGTCATTATTTTCCATAAGTGATCATTATTATTTACCTTCTTGCAAAGTTAGGATTTTCCTAAATGAATAATATGGATTTTGGAATTAAATTGTTACGTTTCAGCGAAGAAATTTTGGGGGAATAAAAAAAGCCTCGTGTCAAACGAGGCTTTTTTATATAGCTAAAGCTTAAATTAAAATTTCTTCTCTTTAATTTTTGCTTTCTTTCCGGTAAGTTCACGGAAATAGAAGATTCTTGATCTACGAACAACACCTCTCTTGTTCACCTCGATTGCATGAATGTAAGGAGAATTGAAAGGGATGATTCGTTCTACTCCAACGTTACCGGACATTTTTCTAACCGTAAAGGTTTTGGTCGTTCCCGTACCCTTAATTTGGATAACAACACCTTTGAAAATCTGAATACGTTCTTTGTTTCCTTCTTTAATTTTGTAATGTACACTGATGGTGTCACCCGTGTTGAATGAAGGAATTTCAATAGCGTTTTCCTGAGCAAAAGCCTGTTCCGCAATTTTAATTAAGTCCATTGTCTTTATTTTAAAAAGTTTATTTATCGAACGCAGTATTACGACTTTTGTCTTTTATGTAAGAGACTACGTACGTTTCAAAATTGTGTGGCAAAGGTAGAAAAATAAATATTCCGATGCAAACATCGGAATATTTATTTTGTAGTGTTTATTCTACCACCTCAAGTTTTTTACCTGTCTGTTCGATAATCATTCGGAGATACCATTCCGGTAAAGCAGGCTGTTCAACTTTCGGGTTTTTCTCTCCCGGGATTGCGGTTTTCACGTTGCCATCCATGAATTTGCAGAACAGGTAACCGTAGAAATCTCTCCACGTATCCACCAGATGATTTCCCGTGCGACAGGAGAAATCCGTGATAAATTTAATCGCTGATTCTTTGTCTTGAGCTAACATCTCTTTTGCTCCGGCATCGATCATTTGGACGAAATTCACGTATTGTTTCTCCAGTGCAACTTGTTTTGCACGAATTTCCGGGTGAATCAAGTTATAGCGTGTATATGCGAAGTTCGTTACTTGGTTGAATACCCAGAAGGCTGCTTTATTAGTGAATTCCATCATGCTGCCGTTGCCAACTGCGAATGCGAAAGGCACTTCTGTGGCTGCTGAATACATTGGGAAATACACGGAACTGGCTGCATCATCAACTCCAAACCAAAGGATTCCTCCGATTTCATCAGGTAACCAACTTCTACATTGTGCTACAAATGTGAATCCGGTTTGTTGGGTTGCTGTTGCTCTTTCGTGAACATATTCTTTCCCGTCTACTTTGAAACTCATCGGACGCCATCTGTACGGACATTCGTACGGACCGGCTCCCATATCCTTGCTCATATCCAGTTCTGTTCCTTCCAAGTGATCACGCATGAAATCCATCACTTGCATCACGTCTACTTTCTCGCTGGGTTTAATCCATAACGGCATACGGTTGGTTGCGTAACCTTTACTATCACGTTGAATGTTTCTCCCTGTTGCGTAATCCCAGTATTGAGCCATGTCCGGGTTCACGGCATTAAAGAATGCCCAAACACGGATTTCACAGGCACGAGCCCCGCTGAAGTCAACCGGAGCGTAAGTATCAGAGAAACTGAAGTCTTTATTTTTCCCATCTTGAGGATAGAACCCTTTTTCTTTTGCGAAAGAGATTACGTCCTTGGAATACACGGTGGTGATATTGGGATCGTAAATCTTGTTCATTTTGTCGGAAGAGATAGAAGTTTTACCTTCTAGCGGGAAAGTCGTGATACGAGCTTGGTTTGCGTGGGCGGAAACATACCCGTCCGGAACCATGCGTGCTACCCAAACAGCTCCTTTTTCTCCTTCTCCTTTACCGATGATTTCGATTATCCATACTTCGTTCGGGTCAATGATAGAGATCGACTCTCCACTGCTTGCCCAACCGTATTTTTCAATCAAGTCGGTCATTACCACAATGGCCTCACGGGCATTTTTCGCACGTTGTAACGTGATATATATAGCGCTACCATAATCTATAATAGCTCCCGTTTGGGATTCCAGTTCTTTACGTCCCCCGAAAGTAGTTTCGGAAATAGCGAGCTGATGCTCGTTCATGTTTCCTACCACGTTGTATGTGTGGGCTACTTGCGGGATTTTACCCATAAATTTGCCGGTGTCCCACTCGTAAACATCGAGCATACTTCCGGCAGGCCAGTCTTGTGCGGGCCAGTGATACAATTCTCCGTATAAAACGTGGGAGTCGGCCGAATAAGTGACCATTGTCGACCCGTCTTTCGTTGCTCCTTTCGTGAATAAAAAGTTCGTGCAGGCCATCGTGTATGTGGTGCAGCAAACTAACGCTAGTGTAACCAGTAAATGTGCTTTTCTCATTTTTAGTTATTGGTTTATGATTATTTTGATAATTATCGAATTCTGTCAAAAGATTTGAGCAATTTGATATCTTTAAGTATTCCCTTTATGGCCAAGTAGGTAAAAATAATACAGATCACGGGCAATATAAGGCTGAATTTATAAAGAATCTCGGCATTCATTTTATTCGCAAATTGATTGATGTGATACCACATTAAGATAATGGCACCGATCAATAGGATGATTTCCACGATACATAAACGCAACTGGAGGAAACGTTTTTTGAATAGGAACACGTTCACCAAGGGAATCCCGATCGTGAAAATATTCATGATTAACAAGGCCCAGTAGTGGGCTTGTAGCACGCTGTTTTCTCCAATGAGAACTACGCCGTAAGTAAAAAAGTTATAGCTCGCATCATTCGGGATAAGCAATTGGGCGATTGGCACGTACAATGGAATCGTCATGATGATTGCTACCACGAGCAAGTAAATAGTTTGGATCCTTTGAATCATAATTAATAAGTGATTAACGTATGAGAGAATTTAATGTATATTCAATAAGTTTCTTCATGTGCGGTTTGTAATCGGCCGAGGCATCTCCGTTGGCCCGGTTGGCAATGATCAGGCAAATCGTGGTGGCCCGGTGTCCCATAAGGGCGGCTAGCCCGGCAATGGCGGCACTTTCCATCTCGTAATTAACAATTTTGTAATTCCCGAATCTGAAATGGGCAATCTCGTCGTTTACTGTCGGCATCTCGATTGGTAAACGAAGCTTTCGTCCTTGTGGCCCGTAGAATCCGTTTGCCGTCAATGTGACGCCTTTCACGGTAACGCCTTTCGTGTGTAATTTGTCCACTAGTTCGTTAGATGCTTTTACCGCATACGGGCGGGCAGCTAAGGGCGTCCAATGACATTCCTTGATAAAGGCCTCCTCGAAAGCGGCATCACATACCATTTCGTTATCCCGGTAGAAACGCAATACCCCGTCTAGGCCGAGGCTCATTTCCGAGATCACGAATGAATGTACGGGTACATCTGCCTGCACGGAACCGGAAGTCCCGATTCGTACTATATTTAATGTCTTCTTTTCTGCATTTATTTCTTTGGTGTGCAAGTTGATATTGACCAAAGCATCCAGTTCATTCATCACGATGTCGATGTTATCCGCACCAATTCCGGTAGAGATAACCGACAGGCGGTGTCCCTTGTAATATCCGGTGATGGTACAGAACTCCCGGTCGCTTTTCTTGATGTCTATTTTCTCGAAATACGAGGCAATCATTTCTACTCGGGAAGGGTCACCCACGAGGATCACTTGTTCTGCCAGATCTTCGGGATGAAGGTGGAGGTGAAAGATACTCCCGTCAGCGTTCGTGATTAATTCTGATGATTTTATTGGCTCCATATACTGTTTACTTTTTGAGCAACCAAATTTAGTAAAACAAATAATACCGGACAAATGTTTGGGGTTTTTTAATCCTGTCGTTCCGGCTGGCTTAAAAAGGTACAGGTTACAAGTTAAGTCTTCGACTTAAAATCTGTAACCTGAAACTTATAATCTATAACTTAAAAGTCCGGCAAAAATGGCCGGACTTTTATTTATTTTGCGTAATTTATAGCACGTGTTTCTCGAATTACCGTGACTTTCACCTGTCCGGGGTAGGTCATTTCATCCTGAATCTTTTTAGCGATTTCGTATGAAATTTTCTCTGCCTCCGTGTCAGATACCTTTTCACTACCAACGACTACCCGCAATTCGCGGCCTGCTTGGATGGCGTAAGTCTTGACCACTCCATTATAAGAAAGTGCAAGGTCTTCCATCTCTTTTAGTCGTTTGATATATGACTCAACTACTTCCCGTCTTGCACCCGGACGCGCGCCTGAGATGGCATCACAAGCCTGAACGATTGGGGCTATCATCGTTGTCATTTCAATCTCCTCGTGGTGAGCACCAATAGCGTTGCAAATATCCGGTTTTTCCTTGTATTTTTCAGCTAGGCGCATACCGAGGATTGCGTGCGGTAATTCCGGCTCGTCATCAGGCACTTTACCAATATCATGCAATAATCCGGCACGTTTTGCTTTCTTCACGTTCAAGCCCAATTCTGCGGCCATGATGGCACAGAGGTTGGCTGTTTCGCGAGCGTGTTGTAACAAGTTTTGCCCGTAAGAAGAACGGTATTTCATTTTGCCGACCAACCGGATTAATTCCGGGTGCAACCCGTGAATACCCAAGTCGATGGTGGTGCGTTTCCCGGTCTCGACGATCTCTTCCTCGATTTGTTTTTTTACCTTGTTTACTACTTCCTCGATCCGTGCCGGGTGAATACGTCCGTCAGTAACTAATTGGTGGAGTGAAAGGCGAGCGATTTCGCGTCTTACCGGGTCAAATCCGGAAAGTACAATTGCCTCCGGGGTGTCGTCCACGATGATTTCAACACCGGTGGCTGCTTCCAGCGCCCGGATGTTACGTCCTTCCCGTCCGATAATACGTCCCTTGATTTCATCCGAATCAATATGGAATATTGATACGGCATTTTCGGTAGCGGTTTCCGTGGCCACCCGTTGGATGGTTTTTACCACGATTTTTTTCGCCTCCATGTTTGCCGTCATTTTTGCCTCTTCCATAATCTCGTTCACGTATGACATAGCTTCGGTTTCAGCCTCGTCTTTCAAAGAACTGATGAGTTTTTCCTTTGCCTGATCGGCGGACATTCCGGAAATGGCTTCCAGTTGCTCGATCTGTTGTTTTTTGAATTTATCCAGTTCGGCGTGTTTCTTTTCCAGTAACTCTTTTTGGGCCTCCAGTGTCTCCTGTTGTGTCTCTGCGTCTTTAATCTTGCGTTGACATTCTTCCATTTTACGAGCCAATTCGGCGTCTTTTTGTTTTAGCTTGTTTTCCGCGAGAAGTATTTTGCTGTTGCGGGCATTCACTTGTTTCTCGTGTTCTGCCTTTATTTGCAGGAATTTCTCCTTTGCTTGCAAAATTTTGTCTTTTTTAATTACTTCCGCCTCTGCTTCCGCTTCTTTGATGATGTTTTTGCTCCTGTATTTCAAGGTCATATTGATTAGCAGGTATCCTAGAACGAATCCCACTATCAGAGCAATAACACCGGTAATTATTATTGTTATCATATTCGTAACTTGAATTTATAGTTATATAATATATTTTGGTGTTTTTTGTTTATACAAAAAACCCGCATCATTTCTTCTTTAAAAAACCCCTGTTAGACACGGGTAGAGCTGCCGTCAGATTCAAACTTCCACCGTCCCGAAGGAACCCCGAAGGGTTGAGGCCTGTCTTTGGCTAACTAAGCTTCACTCTAATTGGTTAAGTGTTGAGTTTTCCAGTTAAATACGAAATAATGCGGGTATATCTATTTCCTTTTCAAAGAACTCTTTGCTTTTTTACTCTTTCACAACTTCGTCGAGCCTACTACTAATCTTCTTCACCTCGTCCAATATTGGCTCCACGTCGTTTCGCCTTTCAGCCTCCAGCATCTTTACCGTGAATTGTAATGCGGTAACAGCTAGAAAATCAACGGGATCAGCAGTTGCGTACTTTTCCCTATATTTTGCAATCTTACTATTAATCAGCTGGGCAGCTTTTCTGATTTCCTCTTCTTCCTCTCTCTCAATGGTCAGAACGCAGGGCCTACCGGCTATATTTAGCGTAATAGTAAGTTTATCATTCATATTTAATTATTCAAAAGAGCAATACATTTATCAATCTCCCGCACAAGTTGGCTTATTCTATTTTTGGCCTCGGAACTTCCTTCTCCGGTCGAGATAGCGGCAGCCACCTTCAATGTCTTGATTTCTTCATGTAATTTCATGTTCTCACTTTTCATCCGCTCAATTTGAATCCTGAGTTCTTTCATCTCTGAATTCATCTCTCTGTTTTTGTCCAGCGAGGATATATATAGTTTTATCAGTCGTTCAACTTTTGTGTTTAGCTCGTTAATAACGGCATCTTGTTTTGCTGTCATAACATAATCTTTACACCACAAAGATAGAATAATTTCTTTTAAATATCAATAGTGTTATTAATTTTGCAATGGATTTAATGTTTTTTTTATGACAAATAAAATAATGTGGAGAGGGATTGGAGCTTTGTTGTTGATGTTACTTCTTTTATCATCAAATGTTTGTGCACAAACTGACACCTTGCTTTACCCGTTGAAAAATGTTCCGCTATTGAGTGGGAATTTCGGAGAATTGAGGGCGACACACCTGCATACCGGGTTGGATTTTAAAACCGGAGGACGGGAAGGCCTACCGGTGATTTGCGTGAAAGACGGTGTCGTGGCACGTGTAAAGGTTTCTGCTACAGGGTACGGAAATGCCCTGTATCTGGAACACGAGGGGGGAATAACCACGGTGTATGGTCATTTGAGCCGTTTTGTACCCCGAATTGCGAAAGTCGTGAGAAATATACAATATAATAAGGAGTCATTCGAGGTGGATGAGAATATATCGGGCTATGAACTCCGTTTCCGTGCGGGAGACACGATTGCCTATAGCGGGAATACCGGCTCTTCGGGTGGTCCTCATTTGCATTTTGAGGTGCGCGACACGAAGAGTGAACATGCTTTGAACCCCTTGCAGTTCCTTTCGGTGAAAGATCAGACTGGGCCAAACGTGCGGGGTGTTTACGTGTATTCGGTTTCGGACGAGGGAACCCGGACTCCTGTCCGCCGGGTGGAGGTGAAAAATACGGGTAACCGGGTATTCCGGGGAGGAAAGATCGGGGTGCCTGTCGGCATGGTCGGGATTGGGATACAATCTGATGACTACATGAAAGATTCTTGGAATAAATTGGGTGTGTATGATTTGAGCGTGAGTGCCAACGGGCAGGAGGTTTTTAAAATGACCATGAACGAGCTTTCTTTTGACCAGGCGTTTTTGGTTAACGAGTTGAAGGATTTTCATCATTACAGGGGAAACCGCTTGGTTTACTTGACTTTCGGGAATTATCAAGGGCAGTTGTTGCCCGTTCGTAATCAGAACGGGGGATTTATTTCGGTTGAGAAAGACAGTGTAGTGGATGTTGCGGTTGATTTATCGGATATTAATGGGAATTGTTCCAGAATCATGTTCCAGTTATGGGGTAAATCTCCCTTGCGGGAATTGGTATTGGCAGATGGGGAAAAATTATTGATGAATCACCAAAACGATAGCTTGAAAAAAGAAAAATATACTCTGTGGTTGGAGGCAGATGCTTTACCCTATCCGATCGTGTGCAAGCCGGAAGTGTCTTCCCGCTTGAGAGATAGTGTCGAGACGATTGAGGTATTTTCTACTGGGAAACAAATATACCCGTTGATGAAAAATGCCCGGTTGGTGGTTGACGGGAAGTTTCCAGGAAAGTCTGTGATTTGTTTGTTGGAGAAAAATAATCGTTTTTCTGCTTTGAAGACCCGATGGTCGGAAGAGGGGCTTGAGGCATTTCCCCGGGTGTTGGGTGAGTACACGGTTCGTCAGGACACGGTTTCCCCGGTTATTCTTTACATGGGGAAGGTCGGGCTGAAAATCCGATTCCGGATGGTTGACGACTTGTCGGGCATCTCTTCTTATCGGGTTGAGGTGAACGGGAAATGGTGTTTGTTCACGTATGATGCGAAAAATCGCCTGCTGGAAGGTAACATAAATGAACCCGTTTTCGTGAAAGGAAAAAACAGGCTTGTCTTGAAGGTGGAGGATGCCGTGAAAAATATTGCTACCTTTGAGACGGATATTTATAAAAAGTAAAAATAACAATGAATATAGAAGACGCAAAACAACTGGCAAAACAAGGCGATCGGGAAGGAGCAATTGCCATGCTCCGGCAAATGTTAGAACAGAATGAAGGAGAACGGGAACTCGTGCTGTTGGAGCTGGGTGTGGTGTATAACGCCATGGGGGAGACAACGCAAGCGATAAACCATCTGAATGAGGTGATGCGTATAAATCCCGAAAATATAAAAGCGAAAGCTTATCTGGATATGATCAATGGGATACTTGATTATTATTGTAAGGACTTGTTGAATCCCTGATGTACCACCGTAATTCTCTTGAAATACCGAAGTAATAATCTGGCGTGAGTCTTTCATTAAGCTCTTCGTTCCGTTGTTCGCTTATGGGGAATGGGCTATGAAAGGGCGATGGAAGGGAGCTAAAAGAGCAGAAGGAGATTATTACTTTGGTAAAAGTCTGGTGTAGTACTAGCTTTAAGCTATGTCAATCTATTATTCTCTTGGTTGTTTACTGGTAGTTCATTTAAACCACGGAGCATTCATCCTGCATTCTTCTAGCATTTATCTTCGATAAAATTGATTTTTGATACGATTGTATTTGTAATTTGAGTGTGTGGTGTAGTATATTAGCTATCTGGAAAAATAGACTTGTTGGGCAGGTAAGGACGGCGATGGCAGGAACGAGACCGGACAAGCGGCAAGAGGAATGGATAGAAAGGGG